>LQAG01000305.1_pt1 | contig 16397 bp, 16 predicted proteins | sample 1535801 | NCBI WGS metagenome assembly LQAG01 (sample SAMN04331584, study PRJNA305678) | bioreactor metagenome | isolation source: bioreactor_3 inoculated with Wadden Sea sediment 1st replicate of a... | place: Germany:Bremen | reverse complement strand
GGCTTAAAGAAGTATAACAGCTGTTATTAGAAGTCTTGATGATCTTCAGCAAGCCCAAGTTGCTCTTATCGAGAATGTTCAGAGAGAAGACTTAAACGATATTGAAGAAGCACTTGCTTATGAATCACTTATTTCAGAACATGCCCTAACACAGCAGGACGTAGCAAAGGCTGTTGGAAAAAGCAGAACATATATTACAAATACGCTTAGACTTCTCAAGTTAGATGAAGCCTTACAGAAGTTTGTAATGGATGGAGATTTATCAGGCGGGCATGGACGTGCCCTGCTGGGACTAGAAGATGAAAAAAATGCGTGCTCAACTGGCTGAGAAAGTTATTACTGAATCTTTAAGTGTACGAGAAACAGAAAGACTAGTTGCCAGAGCCAAGCAGGTAAAAAATACGGTTGTTAGTCGAGATGTTAAGGATTCATTTATAATTGAGTTTGAAAGTGACTTACAATCTGTTTTCGGAACAAAGGTCAATATCAAGCAGGGACGTAAAAAAGGTAGGATCGAAATTGAGTATTATAATGATGAAGATCTAAGCCGTCTTATTCAAATGCTTAAGAAATAGAATATAGTTTGCTAAGGTGATGTTTCACGTGAAACATCGCCTTTTTTATTTGTAGCAATTATATTGATTAAATGTATTAATACATATCTATGGGGTTTACGATAATCCTCGAAATGAGGATGCCTTATGCAAATGGAATAAAGAGATGATTTTCCGAGATGTCATTAATGTTTCACGTGAAACATTTTGTAGCTAAAGTATGAGTCTGATCATATAATAGACATATATTTAAGGTATTTCATTTATGTGAAGAATGTCATTACTTATATTATGCAAAATGTCTAGATGGAATAATGTATATGAGAATAATTCAAGGAAACAGTAAACAGGAAATAAGAAATAAGAAATAAGAAATAAGAAATAAGAAATAAGAAACAGGAAGCAGTGCGTGCTAATTGTAAACTGAAAGAATGGCAGACGTCGAAAATTTCTATTGTTAACCTCTACTTATAGCAATATAGTCTCAGGTGTAGAATGTTTCACGTGAAACATAAATGGATTCTAGAGGTGTATACTCATATAAGAAACGATTAATAATAACAGTTTTTAAGTGAACACTCAAACAGCAATTGTAGTCAAGTTCAATGAAAACAGCGTAAACAAGAGAGACCATTTAGAAGTTTCTTAGTTATAGATATGGTGACTATCTGCATTTGCACAAATTATAGAATGATCGGAATGTCTATATCAACTCATTTTAGAATATGAAAATATGAAGTATTGACGCTGCAGTTATATAATTGATGTTTGATATATGGTTTTACGACTTAATACTCTAGAGTGGAATTTGAGTAGAGTGCAGGCTTTAGGGAAAAAAATAGTATATAAAGAAGTGAATTTTAAATATATATATTTCATGACAAGGGTTCATAAAGGATATTTTGCGACTGGCTCAGAAAAGAAGAAAGGCTTAGATGAAAACGTAAATTTTACTTTCTAATAAGAAACGACTCTCTCAAAACATAAAGTATTTGTATCAGTTTTAGGGCCAATACGATATGAGAAAAGATGTGAATGAGTCAAGAATATGACAAGATGAAACAAGCGTAAAACTTTAAGTATGCGTATTATATGAATAGATTTTTTTAGTGACAATACTAAAAATTGAATGGTTTTCATATGTTCAATGAGCAAAAAAAGTGTTGGATATTTATTTAATTTGTATGAGAAAATAATTAATGGTTCATTATTTATCAGATAAAAGTCGCAAAATATTGAAATTTATTGACTCAATAGAACAACTTTAGTGTAAAAGCCCTTAATTGTCGGAGTTTATATCTTATAAGGGAATTTTCAGAATGAAATATGGATGAAGATTTAGAAATAATATAATGAAGCCTGAAATGCCTCTGTATGGATAAAAAATAGTGACTGGTATAAGGGTATTATTTTTATAAAAAAAACGCCGTGTGCGCAAAAAACGCTAGAGCTATTGCAATTACAAGTCTTCAAGTCAGCATGAAAGTATTTAAGGGGGATTTTATATTAATTGGAGTGTTCCATGCTGTTATAGTGATTTTTAAGCACAAATTTTTATTATTTTTCTAGTATCATTAATCGCATTTTACGATTTATTCCTTGAGGCCATACATAATAATCAATATTATTTTAGAATTTAAATAATTGATAACCACTGAAAGCCGCCTTAGATCATATTATTTAAATCTAATCATTGAGTTGGTTTTATAAAAATGAGCAAGAAAAAAATATCAGAGATCATAAGGAGCAGAAAGTGGATATAGACATTAATAATAAAGGTTGCCAGCATGAAATTTTAAGCCTTGGGTTAAAAAGCACAACACTTGATTTTATAATAGTGGAGTGAGTCTTCTAAAACATGTTTCACGTGAAACATAGAAAATAGACATAAAGTATGAAAGGAATAATACCTGCTCTGGTAGAATTAATATAGAATAACAGCTCTTAAGAGGTGAGAAATGAGAAAAATTTTTATTTATTGTGAATCCAGCTGCAGGAAATGGACAAGCTAAGAAAGTGCTTCCTTTAATTCATGACCAATGTGATGGAGAAAAACTAACTTATGACATTAAAGTGTCAAATAGAGAAGATCAAATAACTGATTTGGTGAAGCAGTCAATTGAGAAAAAACAGTATACGGATCTAGTAGCAGTTGGTGGAGATGGAACAATTATTGAGTGTATAAATGCAATCGTCGGAGTGAATATTCGACTTGGTCTTATCCCATGGGTACAGGAAATGACCTGGCGCGGAGTTTAGATATTCCCAAAGAACCTGAAAAAGCGCTTCGAAAGATTCTTAAAGGGAGACTTAAAAAGGTCGATCTTGGGTCTGTAAATGGTGTAATATTTATCAACTCTGCAGGTGTAGGTATAGATGGAAAAATTATCTATGATACAGGAAAAATTAAGAAGCTTATTCCTGGTGGTTCAGCATACACATTAAGCACTATAAAATCAATATTTGCATTTCAGCCATTTAAAGTGAGGTTAACCCTAGATGGTCTTGAAGTAGAGCGAGATGCATATTTAATAGCCATTGGTAATGGTCAGTATTTTGGGGGTGGAATGAAAATCACGCCTAAAGCCAAACTAGATAGTGGCGTTTTTCAGATATGCTTGGTCAGAAAATTGCCTAGAAGAAAATTTCTTAGAGTGTTTCCAAAAGTTTACAAGGGACAACATGAAACAGAACCTGAAGTTGAAACATTCACATGTCGTACTATTAAAATTGATACATTCAACAGAGATCTTCATGTGAGTGCTGATGGAAATTTGGTCTCCATGACACCTGCAACAATAAATATGTATCATGAAAAAATTGAAATCTGGCATTGAAGTTTACATGTAATAATATGGTTTAAAATCTATATTATTGAATATACCACGAAAAAAAACGCTTTATAGTTTCATCTATATAGCGTTTTTTTAGTTCTTCTAATATTAAATATCAATATTAAAGTAAAACACGATACAGGGCCAAATTTGCATGTTATAATAGGTGTACGATAATGAGACAGTAGAAAGGTTCGTAAATATGAAAATATTAGTTTTTGCTGCCCATCCTGATGATTGTGAAATTGGCATGGGTGGCACAATAAAAAAAATGTCGGAAAAAAACCATAATATAGTGGTTGTGGATTTAACACAAGGTGAAATGTCATCAAATGGAAATATTTTCAAAAGACAAAGTGAAGCTGATAATGCATCCAAAATTCTAGGGATTCAAAATAGAGAAAACTTAATGCTTCCTGATAGAAATATAGTAGGTCATATTGAAAATATAAAAAAATAGCTGATGTGATTAGAAAGCACAAACCGAATATTGTATTCTATCCTAATTATGAAGACAATCACCCTGATCATAAAGCCTGCTCACGTTTAGTCAAAGAGGGAATCTTTCATTCCAAACTAAAGAAATATCAGAGCGAATATGATGCGTTTACAGTTAAGAAAAGTTATAGATATCAAATTAATGGAAGTGCACAATTTGACTATTATATTGATGTCTCAGATACATATGAATACAAAATAAAAGCACTTAAAGCATATAGCTCACAGTTTGATCTCCAAGATCAGAATTCTAAAACGAGGTTGAATTCTGGCTTCATAACCTACTTGGAATCAAGAAATAGAGTGTGTGGATTTGAATGTGGCGTTGAATATGCAGAAGGCTTCATAACAGATAGTCCTCTAATATTTGATACAATAGACAAATGGGAGGCCGTTTCTAAATGATCACAGGGCAGAAGAATATTGAAAAAGCCAGAGAACTATATTTGAAAAGAGGTGTTCTCAAAAGGGAACTTCTTCGTGATGAAGTTGTATACTCATGGGTACGGTCGCGACTAGTTAATGTAGATGCATTGACCCCACCCAATGTGAGTTTACCGGAAAAAAGTGATTTAAGTTATAGGAAAATAATGGATGCTCTCTTCCTCCATGATTTTGGGCTTGAAGTTAGTGAGTCTAAGATTAAGTCTATTATACTAATGGATATGAACGGTGAAATTCATAATGTATGGACCCTTTCTCCTAAAAATAGATACTATTTTAACTTTACCGAAGATTCCTTGGGCACTTCTGGTATTGGATTATGCCTAAAGCATAAAAAGAAATCATTTACTTGTGGATATGAACACTACCATAGTTATCTTATAGACTCTCTTTCAATCGGTATTCCTACCTCTGATGGATTGGTTATAGGACTCATCTGTGAAATGGATTCTGATTTTGAAAAAGACTTGCAGTTGATTTCAAGACTACCAGAAAGTATTGAAAACATAGAGTCAATTATTGCGTCTGTAGAAGCAAATGAAGATCAAGTTGTGAATGAGATCGAAATGGAATATTGGCCTGCTTGCTTAATTGGTGATAGTGAAGAAATAAAAAAAGCAAGGGACCGTGTACAGCAGTTCAAAGATAGTAAGCTGATTTTCATATCTGGTCCCAAAGGCATTGGAAAAGAATCAACAGCAAATCATTTACATGAAATTCGATTGGGGAAAGATATGAATTTCCATGCCATTTACTGCGATAAAATTCCACTACAGAAGTTTAAAACTGAATGGCTTGAAGATTCTGATAAAATAAGGCGAAATCTAGAACTGTACGATATTGGGACAGTGTATTTTGAAAACTTCAATGCACTTCCTGACAAATATCAACGACGATTTTTAAGAATTTTAGATAGTAAACTGGTTAACAGTAACGCTGAAAATGGTTGGAATAACTTAAACACAGCTTTTATAATTTCTACAACAAAAGGTCTTAAATCGGCAAAACAGACAGGTGAGTTAACACGAGGTTTACAGTCTAGAGTTAAACTTGCAGAGATCTGTTTACCAGGGTTAACAAGACGCAAACAAGATATATGTACTATTTTAGGACATATGATAACCTGTGAAATACAAGATTCTAATCTTCTTCATGAAATAGAAAAGACAGATATTTTTGATAGAGTTTCACAATTGGGTCTAGAATATAATTTAAGGGATCTAGACTATATTTGCCAAAAAATCGTTGATAGAGTGTTCTTATATGGGACACTCACCGAGTCGTGTATTGATGAAATACTACAACCCTACTCTATACAAGGCGACGAACAAAGCCAGCTCAAGAGTTTGTCTGAAATAGAGAAAGAGGCTATAGTGAGAACTCTCGAGGCTTTAAATTACAACATGGTACAGACATCACTAAGCCTAGGAATTAGCCGAAGCACTCTATATAGAAAAATAGAACATTACAATATATCTTTTGAGGCTGTACGAGAATAGGACATCCTCATTTTATAAGATGTCCTAATTTAAAACATGAAAGAAGTGACCTAAAATGGGACACTTCTTTTTTTATTTAGAGAATATTCGTCAAATAGGCGTAAATAATTTTTAGAATAAAGCAATTAAACACTTTTAAATTTCACAAAAATGTGGGAAAATATAAAGAGGGATAGAAAGCCTATTGTAGAACTAGTTTATAGAGATTAACAGTTAATTTACTGTAATGGATACGAGGTGGTAGCTTTGTTCAAAATCAGCGAAGCAGCTCATAAATTAAATGTAGAAACATTTGTTATATTTGAAAAGCTGCTCACCCATGCAGAGCTGATGAAAGATCATACACAAAAAATTCATTCTGTCAGCTATATCGATGAACAAGGTATTGATATATTGAAAGCCCTTATTGAGGGGCAGCCTTTGGAGAGTATAGGCACTTCGACAGAAATGGAAAATGAAATTACAAGTCATGATAGTGAAGCAAATGGTGTAGAAGAGGAGGATGTCTCTTCTGAAGATGAGGATTGGCTGACTGAAGATGATCTAACTATACTGGATGATGAAAAGAGAAAATTAAGAAGTGAAGTGAGTCGTCTGCGTCAAGACCTTATTCATACGACACAGAACTGAAGAAGATGGATGAAGTGATAGAGAACTATCAAATACGATTCAAAGAAGATCTTGCTCGTTTAACACAGTTAGAAAGTCAGATGGAATCCATTTTACTACATAGAACCATCAACAGCGAAAGCAAACCCAAGGAAGAATCGACAGGTATGTTTGGGTTTATAAGAAAGTAAAATCAGTATGTGTAAACGAGTTAACAGGAGTGATGCCATTGTATCGAGTGATAGAAGTTGCCAATATGCTTGGCGTAAGTAAGGTTACAATATATAAAAAAAATAAGTTTGTTTAAAAAAGGATCTGAAACCCTATTTGCATAAAAAGAGAAACATTACATTTATTGATGAAGAAGGCGTGAAGATCATACGTGAATCACTTGTGGCCAATCAGGTTATTGCAGATGATTCCGATAAGGATGAGAAAATAAGATCCCTAGAAGATGCAGTAAATGATTATGAATCACATCTCAAATTTATCAACGAAAAAATGATTGATGTACAGCGTGAACATATGGAAGATCTTCAGCTGTTGGTTTCTACGCTCAAAGCGCAGACAAATTTGAAAAAAATCTCAGATTGAAATCAAAACATCAAACTATAAAGAAACTTCAAAGACTTGGTGGCTTATAACAAAGAGCAGATCAAAAGGATAGAGGATAAGATGTCATTGTTTGAGGGCTAATATCCATTGACTGTCGGATATTCGTTTGACTTAGGAGGGAATAAATCGTGGTAGCAAAAAAGACTATTTTTGAGAAACTGGGGCTGATTGAGCCTATTGAGGGAGAAGGACAAGAAACACCTGTGACAGAGTCGGCTAAAGAAGAAACAAAGGAAACTTTAGACCAAAAGGATGCGATCCCAGCAGAGACAAAGCCTGGTGAGCCAAAGGCAGATCAAGACACAAAGAAGGAAGAGGACCTCTTCCGTTGGCGTGGATCTGTTGGCAGCAAAAAGAAGATATAAACCAAAATCACAAGCTGCTGGAGAGTCTATTAAGAAAGCATCAGAAGAACCTGTGGTAAAAGCTGAAAACTAATTAAACAGAACCAGTCAGCTGAAAATTGAAGAAAAGTTGGATGTCCTTATAGGCTCATATGAGAAAAATAAAATGATGACTATTGATGACATATACAGAACAAGTCGAATGGAAGCTGACAAGAAAAAGACTATTTTTATGGTGGATGTTTTCCAAAAAACACTGCCTGAAAATTTACCGATCGATGTAAAACGTGCTTCTGTTATGAATATAATGGATGTATCAAGTATTAATTTAGAAAATCTTCTGAGCGATGCCTATAAAAGAATAGATGCACTGAATAATGTTTTGGAAGAGACGGTCCAAACAACAGATGATGTTGTGAAAAAGAATGAAGCTTCCATAGAAGAACTCGAAAATAAGAATCAAGGAACTCAAGAAAGTAACTGAAGCGCGTCAACAGTTCCAAGAGGACCAAACATCAGTTATTGAATATGAGATTCAAAAAATTATTGGTATTGTTGATTTTATTAAACCAAAAAAATAGTGACAATTAGGGATGTGAGATAATGAAGATGAAGTACCGAGTTACACCGCGGGGGAAAGTGGTGTTCACAGTGGCTGGTATTATTATTTTAATTTCATTATTCGGACTCATACAATCCCTGATACCTGATCAGAATTCACAGGAAACAGAGGGTAAGACCCAAGCAGTGCAAGATGATATAACACAAGATGATCAGATGGATATGGGATCTAATATTGAAGAAGAATCTAGTCAAGTGGATCAGGCAGAAGAAGTGGGCAATAATGACCTGAAGACATTAGATGATTCTCAAGTGGACGAAAATGAGAGTATAGATACATCCTTGCAGGCTGATAATTGTCGATATGGTGAAGACGGATCAGCCGGGAATGAATCAGAAGCCAGTGGTTATAGTGATACTGAACTTGAAAGGCTATACAATGCCAAGTCAACAGTGTATTTTGAACCGGATAAGTATGACTTGCAGGATGAGTATAAACTGGTGCTCAATATATTCATTGGTGCGGCAAAAGACTTCCCAATGAGAAGATAAAGGTTGAGGGCAATATTAATGGATATCCAAAGTTCAATGATACTAAGTTTGGAGAAGAACTTTCTCAGATAAGAGCCAATAAAGTGGCACAATACATGATGAACTTGGGTATTCCAGAAAATCGTATTATTGTGCTAAGCAACGGAAGCTCGAAACCTCTAAACAAATCGGATGATGCAGAAGAACTTAAGCTCAACAGAAGAACGGACGTCTATTTCGAAAACTATCTTATTGAAGATGAAGATTTAAAAAAGTAATCCGGGTCGGTTAGTTGTTTAAGCTAGCCGATTTTTATTGCCTTTTTCTTATGTGAATTGATATGAAAGAGAACATATTTCCCGGGAAATAGAGTCAAGTGAACTTGAACACATGATTTGTGAGCATTGACAAACGCTTACAGTTCCTTTAACATATTACTATCACGCACCCATAGCTCAGCTGGATAGAGCAACCGCCTCCTAAGCGGTAGGTCGGAGGTTCAAATCCTCTTGGGTGCGCCATTTTATCCCAGTCATCACTGGGATTTTATTGACTATGCGCATAATTCCCTTGACCCTGATTATCGATTTAAGGTATAATGACAATTGTTCGATAAAAGATTGGAGTCACATCAATGGTTGAACGCTTTATGGCACTTGCCCTTGAAGAGGCGCAAAAAGCTTACAGATTAGGGGAAGTACCGATTGGTGCGGTTATAGTTCAAAATGGCATTGTGGTGGGACGTGGTCATAACCTCAGAGAGACGACCAAAGATCCAACAGCCCATGCTGAAATGATTGCAATTCGTCAAGCTGCTCAAACTCTAGGGGGTTGGAGACTTGTAAACTGTGATATGTATGTTACCATTGAACCATGTCCAATGTGTGCAGGTGGCATTTATCAGTCAAGAATTGTAAATCTTTATATAGGTTCTATGGACCCTAAAGGAGGCGCTGTTGGCTCTCTTTACAATATTCCTAGAGATGAAAGATTGAATCATCTTGTCAATGTTGAATATGGTATTTTACAAGAGCCATGTTCACAGATCATGAAAGATTTTTTTAAGAAATTAAGAATCGAAATAAATTATGGAGAGATGTCCGAGTTGGCTAAGGGGCACGCCTGGAAAGCGTGTAAGCCCGAAAGGGCCCGCGGGTTCGAGTCCCGCTCTCTCCGCCATTTAAAATTGTCTATAAAGTTTGTCGCACTAAACGGGGAGGTAGCGGTGCCTTGTAACCTGCAATCCGCTGTAGCAGGGTTGAAGCTTAGCTGAGGGCTCATGACTGTGGTGTCTGCCTCGAGTAAGTGGTGTTGAAGAATGGGTCCCGCGCAATAGAAACTTGTGAACCATGTCAGGTCCGGAAGGAAGCAGCATTAAGCAATCATTTCTATGTGCCGTGGGGTTGCCTGCTCTGAGCTAACTGCTTGGGTACGGCCGTGTTCAGTTTTCGAAGCTGAGTGTGCGACATTTTAATTTTTTTAAATAAGGACTTTGACGTTTGTCAAAGTCCTTTTTGTGTTCTTATTTATTTGCGAAGGAAATTCTTATATAATTGTACTCAGGTATGTGTTTATGATTATGGGGGACGAATAAAATCAATTCGTAAAATGGAGAGTTTATCGTCAATATGAGTCTTTGAGGAGTAGATCATGTTTAGAAGGAATTACACCAATCACATAGCAGTGAGTATTCTTATTTGTGTGGCAGTTCCAGCTATTATTCTATTTGGAATAATGCAGATTGATCAAACGGCCTTCACAAGATATCATGTGTCACAAGTGGCATCAGAACATTTACAAGCTCAGGTATTTAAGCTTGATACCTGGCTGGATAACAAGTCAAAGTCAGTTTCGCATTACAGTGCAGCCATGGAATCTTATATAAGGGCATATGGCTTTGATGAAAACATCTCTAGGTTTTTGACCGAAGTGGCTAAATCAAGCCCAGACGTGACCTACGTGTATGTGTCTTCTGAATCTGGAAAGCACTATGTGTCTGACAATGTTGATCCCAAAGTAGATGGCCGAGAAAGAGAGTGGTACAAAGGTGCCGTAAGTCATGATGTTTATGTTTCATCTCCATATAAGGATGTCTTAACAGATGCATATGTCATGACATTTTCAAAAGCAATCCGCAGCGACCAAGGCTTTTTAGAGGGTGTAATCGGCATGGATGTGCTTCTCACTGACATAGTCAAAGAAATAGAAGCTGCTGGACAGGAATACGACTATCATATAATTGTCGAAACTGAAGAGGGTGTTTACCCATATAAGTCAGAGGTTTTTACAGATACAAATGTTATGGATCAAATTAGGTATCCGGGAAGCCTTATCAATATAGAAATTGATGGGCATGGCTATAGCGGTCAAAAGTTTGAGTTTGGTGATATGAACTTTTCTATCTATGTTTTTCTCGATATGGAAAGGTATCTTACAAATCAAATTAATTTTAACAAGGAGTATGTTGTTAACTCAATTTTGATTTTGCTTTTCCTTGTCATTCTAACAAAGGGGTTGTCTGGATTTCTGTATCGCCCCTTACAAAAAAATGAGCTATCAAGTTAAGGCATCTATATCTGGAAGAAAGTATATTCAGAACTTGGTTCTACCTATTGATTTAGAGAAAATCCACGAGAAGTTTTTAGCCCTCCTTGAGGCATCAGAGAAAAGAAAAATGGAAGTTGTTCAGATGAATGTGCATGTGCATGAACATAACACTCAAAATAGAGAGTGTAAATCAAGAAACTTGCTAGTTCTTATAAAGACTTAGAAACCCTGAAACAAGAACTTGAGTTTCAAGAAGAAAAGTACCTTGATCTTGTAAACAACATGCCAGATATTATTTGGATTTGTGATGCAAACGGATTTCTGATTTATGGAAATAAGCCCTTTGAGACTTTGATTGGCAAAAAAAGTGAATTTACAAGACCAATTGAGAATTACTGACTTTATGAAGGATTCAAAGCACAAAGATCAAATTATAGACTTGTTTTTAGAAAGAGACTACCAAAGCATTGAGCTTGAATTCTTGATATAGAGTCCAAAGTTCGGTGTATGTCTGGCAGCTTATCTCGTATTTATGAGTCAGGAAAGCTCATTGCAATCCAAGGAATATTTCGGGATATGTCTGAATCAAAGAAACGAAATATTTCAATTATTATAGTCGCAATCGAGAATTAACTCTGGTGAACGATATCACCAAGTCATTAATATCTAACACAGAGCTTCAGGTGGTTTTGAATGACATAGCCATAAAAGCAGGACAGATCATGAATGTGTCTATGTGTACCATTAGGCTGTATGAAGATAGACACTTTAACTTGATGGCGTATTCAGGGGCAAAAGAAAGTGCGGTATATGATAATAACCCTTCAATTGAAAAATCTCATATGGGGATAGCCTTCGAGAAGAACAAGACACTTATGATTTGTAGCGAAAGTGACTTTTATATTGATGATAATGATTTAAAAGAGGCCTTGGGGCTACTAGAATGTGTTCTATATATTCCAATGGCAACAAATGATAAAGTTTATGGTATTATGTCAGTCGGCACGGACTCCGAAGTTGTTGAAGAGAAGGTGAAAATACTGGAAACCCTAGCTGATCAAGCAGCTATTGCAATTGAGAGAATGCAGATATTTGAAAAACTAAGAACCCATTATTTTAAGACGATAGAGGCTCTGGTCGCTGCGAACGATGCAAAGGTGCCCAATATGGAAGGCCATACTCAACGCGTATCAGAAATAGCTGTTGAAGTGGGTAAGAGGTTATATCTTAGAAAGAAAGATATAGATGATATTTATATTGCAGGTCTTTTACACGATATAGGTAAGATGAATATTTCGGATGCCCTGCTTTCAAAATCGTCTAAGTTAACGCCAAGTGAGCAAAATATTTTGGACAATCATCCTATGTATGCTAAAAAAATTCTAGAACCCATCGGTATGTCAGATGCCATCACTGAAGGTATTTATTATCATCACAAGAAATATGATTTATCAGGTGTGCCAAAAACCGAAAAGATTGAAAGCCTTCCACTCATAGCGAGAATTATAGGTGTGGTTGATGAACTGGATGCTTTAATGGTGGGCAGAGATGGACCTAGACCGCTAAGTTTACAGCAGGCTATGTTTGTTATACGACAGGGCTCGGGCAAAGACCATTGTCCTGAGGTTGTAAGGGTGCTTGAAGAAGTCTCTCAGAAAAACCCAGAACTGATAGAACATCATTACAGTGTTCAAGTTGATAAGGTGGTTTCTATATGAAGAACTTCCTATCCTTTAAAAATAGACTCAAGATATTCCTTTTGTTCATGGCCGTAATCCCCTTAGTCTTAATTGGCTATGGCAGTTATAGTTCTATAACCGAGGAGAGGGCCTATCAAAGAGAAATAGATATAGAGAATATGTATCGTCATAAGGCAGCTTTGTTAGAGACCTATTTTGAGTCTGTTCAGAGTGACTTGTTAAGTATAGTTCGGTCAGCGTCATATTTTGTTGATAAGAATGATATTGGTTTACAAGACTATCTTCTGTATTTAGAGTCTGTAGAGGTTGGTGGTCAAGAGCCGTATTTCGTAATTAAAAAAGGCACTAATATTGATTTTGTTCACGGTAAACCTAGTTTACAAAATCTGAAGCATACGTCTCAAAGTCCCCACATAGAACTAAGATATCATATGAGTGAAATGAATGAAGATCCTTTTATATCAATAACTGTAAACAAGTTTACAGTTGATGGTGATTACGTCATCGCAGGGATAGATGTGGACATGGAAACACTAGATGACCTTGTGAATAATTCCGAAAGTGGACCTTATGTGGATTGGCAAATATGGCTTGGAAATGAGTCTGTGAGTAATCGGTTTACAGGAATTGAAAACACATTGACACCACTGGCCTTTGAAAAGAATAGACTCTTTGTTGATAAGACCAATGCACAAAAGTCTTATATGGTTTTCGATTCAGTGGACAGGCGAATGACCACAAAGTTGTTTTCAGAAATTCCTGATGAGGACAAGCTTTTATCTGCAGTTAAAATGAAGTATTTTATTATTGTCTTGATACTGGTCGTTATGTCTACTGCCCTGGCCCTGGCCTATGCGAGACACATGTATTACCCTGTGCGTGTCATTGACAGAAAGTCTTCAAAGCTTATTGAAGGCAACCTGTCTACCAGAATAGGCATTTGGCACTCTGGAATATTCAAGCCTATAGTAGATGGTTTTAACGAACTAGCCACTCAAGCTGAGGGGGATTACAATCAACTGCTTGAGCAATCTATGGAAATGTTACAAAAGCAAGATGAGCTCCTTGAGATCAATCAGTCGCTAACGTTGAATTATGAAGATTTAAAAAAGACCAATCGCAGACTGGAGTATTCCAAAGAAAAGTTCAGGCGGTTGATTGAAACATTGACGACTTGGTATGGCTTATTGATAGGGCTGGAAATATAACTTATATGAATGAAGCCTTTAATACCTTACTAGGATTGAAACCAGAGAATATGATCGGTAAAAGCTTTATAAAACTATTGGCTCTGGATGAAACGGATATAAAAAACCAGGTTATTGACGCCATTTACAGCAAAGATGTTGAGGCGCTTCAATTGTGGTTTAAAAGAAGCCAAGATGATGAACCTGAGATTTTTATGACAAACACAGTCCGTGTCTTCAAGAATGGACAATTTGAAGGTGTGCAGGGCATTAGTCGGCCACTTATGGAAAATTGGTTGCTGACTCAAAAGCTGACAAGAAGGAGCCAGGCTTTAGAAGATATTCGTGACATCACAAGAACCTTGACCAAAGAAAATAACATAGACGCCTTATTTGATCTTATTGTTAAAAAGATTTATGAGTTATATGATGTTATAGTCTGCAGCATACGCATATTAAATGAAAACAAGGTGCTGGAACTGGTCAATGTAACAGGGGATGGAAGTCAATTTCTTATCGATGATGGGATTGATGACCCTAAAGACCTGCGCTTTAAAGTTATTGATGAAAACAAGATGATTTACTTGGAAACCCCTGAGTCTTATCACATTCAAAATTATGATGATATATCTAGTCTGACGGAGAATGCCGAGTCACTGGTTTTACTCCCAATTTCAGATGGTCAAGATAAGACGGGAGTTATCTCAATACTGTTTAATGAAAAGTTGCCTCAAAATGAATTAATGATTCTTTCAACCATTGGAGTCCAGTCGACCTTGGCCATAAGAAAAGCCCAGCTGTATGAAAAGCAGCGTGAGGAGTTTATGGCGACCATAAAGGTTCTTATTACAGCCATTGAGGCCAAAGACGCATACACCGAGGGCATTCAGTTCGTGTATCAGAATTTGCAACGATTATTGCGACAGAAATTGGTATGTCATCACAGGAGATTGAGGACATTCAATTCGCTGGACTGCTCCACGATATTGGAAAAATCGGTATAGATGACTTTATTTTAACCAAAAAAGGTCGATTATCACCGTTTGAATCTGATAAAATCAAAGAGCATCCTGAAATAGGTAGAAAAATTTTGCAGCCAATCGGTTTCTCAAAATCCATCATGGATGGGGTGACACTTCACCATAAGCGATATGATTTAACGGGTTACCCCCACAAGGAAGTTGTGGAGGACTTGCCGGTTTCAGCAGCCATCATCGGCGTCTGTGATGCCCTTGATGCAATGACCAGCAACCGGTCATATTCAAGAGGTCGTCCATTGAATGAAGCCATTGAAGAAATAAATAAAACATAAAGCAACACAATTTTCGCCTCAAGTGGTCGACTCTATTTTTCGAATTTATGAGTCTGATAAGTCGGTTCTTGAGCAAATCATAACTGGAAAGGTACAGGTGATGAGTTGAGTTATACCGCACTCTATAGACGCTGGCGACCACGCATATTTGAAGAGGTTATTGGCCAGCGTCACATTACAGACACACTAAAGAATCAAATACAATCGAATAATATTGCTCATGCCTATCTTTTTAGCGGCACAAGAGGAACAGGAAAGACATCCACGGCAAAAATTCTTGCAAGAGCCATCAACTGCCTCAGTCCTGTGAATGAGAACCCATGTAATGCGTGTGAAGTATGTATGGGGATGCTTGATGAAAGTCTAATGGATATAGTGGAAATAGATGCAGCTTCAAACAATGGTGTTGATGATGTCAGGGAGCTTCGTGAAAATGTAAAGTATCCCCCGTCAAAGGCTAAGTTTAAGGTCTATATCATTGATGAGGTTCACATGCTTTCACAAGGGGCCTTTAATGCCCTTTTAAAAACATTGGAGGAACCACCAGGATATGTTGTATTCATTCTTGCGACAACAGAACCGCAAAAGATTCCTGCAACCATACTATCACGTTGTCAGCGCTATGATTTTAAACGAATTCCTGCTGAGATTTTAATGGACCATCTGGCTGCAATTTGTAGCTCTTTGGAAATTGAACCGGAAGAGAAGGCTTTGAGCCTTATCGTAAGAAATGCTGATGGTGCTGTACGTGACGCCCTGAGTATTCTAGATCAGTGTGTGTCCTTTACGGATGGAAGTCTTACTTATGATGATGTTGTAGGCACTTTGGGTTTGACGACAGAACACTGGTTATTTAGTATTGTAGGTGGTGTTATAGATGGAAATGCCTCTCATGTGATGCGAATGGTCAATGATATGGTCAATGACGGTAAAAACTTGGGGCATTTTATTAAGAGTCTAACAGGACATTATCGTAACCTCATGCTTTCAAAAAGTGGTGCGGATCTCAAATACATCATGGACTCGACAGATGAGAGCATAGAACAAACAAGCGCTCAGTCGGACAAACTCTCCATGAGTGAGATTTTAAGATCCATTGATGTTCTTACAAAGCTTGAAGCGCAGTCAAGATGGGCAACTCAGCCCCGAACACACTTGGAGA
>LQAG01000303.1_pt1 | contig 16547 bp, 25 predicted proteins | sample 1535801 | NCBI WGS metagenome assembly LQAG01 (sample SAMN04331584, study PRJNA305678) | bioreactor metagenome | isolation source: bioreactor_3 inoculated with Wadden Sea sediment 1st replicate of a... | place: Germany:Bremen | reverse complement strand
TCGCGTACTTCTTCACCCGTAGGCGGTTCATGCCCAAGCACTTGCGCCAGGGCTGACCACTTGATAGCATCTGATAGCATTAGCTATCAGGAGTCCTCGTGCAGAGCAGGAGTGACCGTACGTCCCGATGATGTCCTACCCGCGGCGATCTCAAAAGAAGTGGCTGCAGGAACTCAACAGAGAGACCAAGGTTCCGACAGCCGAGAGGGTGCGGGAAGCCTTGGATCTCCTCCGAAAGGAGATGGAGACATCATCGGAGGACGAAGATCGGGATGCTCGGTGAACTGATCCAGCGACTCCGCGAAAGACTCCCTCACTTCGCCAAGTCAGCGAAGTTCGCCAGGGTGATCGGATGCACCAGAGAGCACTACAGGAGGATCGAGTCCAGCTCCGGATTCCCCTCCAGTACTCTGCTGCAGAAGATCATCGAAGCGTTGGAGGTCAGTCGAGACCAGGCCGATGGGGTCTGGATCGCGTGGGGCATGGAGCAGGTTCCCGGGGACATTCACAAGAACATCAAGATCTTGCGAAGCACCGTCTCCCGCAAAACCGCTGATGCGGTTCTCGAAGAACTCCGCCTCATGTACCCACTGGGGGATGAGGATGAGCGGGATCTGAGAGAGATCATCGAACAAGCAATCAAGAGCGAGGAAGTACCTTGGCGAGATTGAAGCTGATGAGAACCGACCGCGGCTACCGCAGGAACTTCCTGTGGCTGCCGAAGAGTCGGATCAAGAACATGAAGGGCATGAAGGCGGCCCTGTCCTTCGAGAGAGAAGGCGAAGCGCCTATCTACGCCTGGGATGAGAGCCGCACTCACCTGATGGTGCCGAGAGAGTTCGTGCCGATCAGCGGCTACCCAGACCTGGGATTCGACATCGAAGACCAGATCGACTGGAACTTCCCGCGCGTGGATTTCAACCCCAGATCCACCTCCGGGACGCTGTCCAGACCCTGGCCTTCACCGGCTTGGTCGATGGTGGCAGTGGCCTGTTGGTCTTGAGCTGCGGCAAGGGCAAGACCGTGATCGCACTCCACGCCGCGGCCGCGCTCGGCATGCCGACCATGGTGATCGTCAACACCATGGACCTGGCCCACCAGTGGAAGAGCCGCATCCTGGAGCACACCAGCATTCAGGAAGAGGACATCGGCTGGATCCAGGGCAAGAAGTGGGACTGGGAAGGCAAGACCATCTGCATCGCCATGATCCAGACGCTCTGCTCCCGCTTCGACGAGATCCCCGACGAGCTCTCCAGGCACTACGGGACCGCGATCTACGACGAGGTGCACATCCTCGGCGCCCCTACTTCAACCAGACCGCGGGCATCTTCCAAGGTGTGCGGTGGGGGCTTTCGGCCACCTGGGAGAGATCGGACGGCTCGAAGAGCTCTACAGGTACCACCTCGGAGAGATCCTCTACGAAACCTGGACCACGATGTCATCCCCAGGATCTTCTTCATGAAGACCGGTGTGGAGCTCCCGGCGAAGATGGGGGAGATGAGACAGCTGCGGGACATGACCGGAGAGCTGAGCATCCCGAAGATCCACACCTGGCTGTCGAACCATGAGGGCCGCAACAGGCTGATCATGGAGAACATCGACATGTCTCTCAACGAGGGGAGGAAGCCCCTGATCCTCGGCGAGAGAGTCCAGCAGCTCAAGGACTTCCACGCTGCCTTCCCGGGCAGCGGGTTGATCTACAGCAAGGTCAAGGGATCCGACAGGGAATCCCAACTCCAAGATCATGACTTGGTGTTCGCCATCGCTGGGCTCGCGAAGCAGGGGCTCGACAGGAAGGATCTGGACACGCTGATGATCCTTCTCCCATTCACAGACGAGGGGAGATTCAGGCAGATGATGGGCCGCATCCAACGGGCCTACTGCGACAAGCTCCCGCCCTTCGTCATCATCTTTGAGGACGAGAACATTCCTACACACGTGGCCATGTGCCGGAAGCTGCGCCGGCACCTGTCGGCCCTCAAGTACCCCGTTCCACATCGTGGATGCTCCATGAAGCCGATCGACGTCGAATCCATGGAGACCTTCCGAGACTGGTACTGCGAAGACGGTCCCCGGAAGTGCGAGAGCTCCGACGACAAGATCGAGCTGCTGGACAGGCTTCGCTTCAGCTACGACGACTGCAACCTGTGCCCGCTCTGCAAGCCTTCCGGCAGGAAGCGGGTCAACGTGGTCCACGGTGGCAATACCGTGGACGCCGACATCATGATCATCGGAGAGGGTCCGACTCACCACGAAGATGAGAACGGCCAGCCCTTCTGGCCCGACTCCCCTGCAGGGAACATGGTGGACAACTTCCTGGCATCCATGAACTCGAGCAGGGACGAGGTATGGCTCGACAGCATGGTCATGTGCCGGGCGACGGATCCCAATGACCCCGAAGTGGATCGGCCTCCGAACAAGGAAGAGCTGCTGGCGTGCAGGCCCAGGCTGCTCGAGACCATCAGGATCGTGGACCCGAAGGTCATCATCCTCCTCGGACGTACGGCTGTGAAGCTGGCGAAGTTCTGGGCGGATTACGAGGATAAGGAGATTGCTCCGATTCGCACCAACATCACGAGCATCGCGCAGTCGATCGACCCGCGTAGGCTGGTTGTCGAGGTCCCGGGGATCTTCATCCCGGTGAAGTACATCGCCTTCGCCACCTTCAACCCATCCTACCTGCTCCGGCTGACGGAAGCGGATCTGAGAAAAGACAACAGCGACGTGGAGCTGTCATGGAAGACATGGCGGCACGCTTTCCGCGTCGCTGACGCCATCAACTACGTCAACGAAGGAACCATCCCGCCTCAGCGGGGAGTGGAGGACATTTGAGCAACGATAGCAAGACCGAACTCGATGTGATCAAGGAGAAGGTTACCGCCAAGGCGAAAGACCTCAAGAAGGCCAACCTCATCATCCAGGAGTCCGACGAGTACATCGCCCTGACCCAGGCCGAGCGTCTGGGCAAGATCGAGAAGCTGACCCAGAAGCGCACCCAGATCGACAACGACATCGCCCAGCTCCGGCTGGAGATCACCGAAGCCGATCCGGACAACGCCGAGATGGTCGAAGAGACCGAGAGCCGCATCGCCAAGCTCACCAAGGAGATCAAGGCTCTCTGCCACAGCATCCCGGTCGGGGACCTGGCGAAGAAGGGCCTCAAGATCCTGGACGACGAGAAGAACACCTCGGTGACCATCACCGTGTCCAAGGCGCAGACCGCCTCCAAGTACAACGTGGACGAGCTGCTGGAAGCTCACCCAGAGCTGGAGGAAGCCAGCTGCGAGGGCGACTTCGTGGTGGTGAAGTCCGTCGACACCGACGTGCTCGACCGACTGGTGGAAGGCGGTGATGTGGACAAGAGCGTCTACGGGTTCCGCACCATCGTGAAGACCAAGGCTCCGGCGGTGAGAGTGGTCGTCGATGTCTGACAGCCCCTACAGCTCCTGCGGAACAAGAAGGCGCCCGAGAGAAGGCGTCCGTCAAGCCGCAGAACGAAGACGAGCGTGTCATCGCAGATCGGGAGGACAAGAGCGACGGTAGAGGCTTCCAGCCCTCACAGCCCATGGGCTCCGTCGGCCTCTCGATGACGGTCGGTATGGCCACCAAGTTCGCTCGCGAGAAGCTCGAGGTCACGGTGTGGGAAACCCGCCCCGTTCACATGGACCGGGTGACCGGGAGCAGGCCAAGAGGGAGATCTCCGCCGACCTCACCAAGGAAGCGCAGCTGCGCTTGGACGGCATGGTACGTGAGTTCTTCCCCCACATGCTCGATAAGGACGGTGACTGATGGCTACCCCCTACCCGACAGGCTCCGGTCCCGTCATCCGTGGGGTGATGGTGCTGGAGCTCAACTTCAAGCTGGGCGGGATGCAGCCCATGAATCTCTACGAAGTCGCCTACGTCGATGGCGGTGGACAGACGATGGGTAGAGTGCGCTGCAACGTCCTCACCCCGGCAGCGCAGAAGAAGCTCGAGGCTCTCGTAGATCAGCTCGAAGTCGACTTCATCGAGGTCTCGGGCACGGAGCTCCACGCCCCGGAAAGCCTCGAGACGCCTCGGGAAGACGGCCTGACCTACCCGTCACCTTGAGCATCATCAAACCCGTTGACCAGTCCGGCCCTCTCAAATAGGATGGGAAGGCTGAACTCCCCCTGACCCCGCCATGATCTTCGCAAATCAAGTGGTACGCGGGCCAGGGGATACTTCCCTTCGGAGCTGGAATGAACCATGACATGGCTTTGGTCGCACAGGTGCTGGAATCGGGAGAGTACAAGGGGTCGTCAAAGCGGGGGTGAAGAGGAGATGCTGGGCGACACAGCCAGCATCTACTGGGATGTCCTCGGAGAGTTCTACGACGAGCACCAGAAGGTGCCCTCCATCGAGATGTTCAAGGCCCTCTGCCCCGACTACGACCACAAGCCGACCAACGACCCGATCGATGCCTTGGTGCAAGAGGTCAAGACCATCTACCTGGGTTCGGAGATCAACCGCATCCTGAACCAGGTGGTCGATGAGAACTCGGCCGACCCGTGGGAGGCCAAGAAGCTGCTGGTGAGGATGGCCGACCAGGTCAACGCCCAGCATCAGATCCGCGAGACGAAGGTCATCGCCGGTGCGCGCGGGGACTACGTCCTCGAGATGCTCTACAGGCTGAAGCACGGGACAGGGATGCTGGGCATGAAGTGGCCCTTCATGGCCCTGAACGACGTCACTCCTGGGATCATGCCTGGGAACGTGATCTACCTGTACGGCCGTCAGAAGTCGAAGAAGACCTGGCTGCTGCTGGTGATGGCCCTGTTCTTCTACTTCGAGGGCTTCAGGGTACTGATGTTCACCGGCGAGATGACGACCGAGGAACTGCACTGGAGGCTCGCAGCCCTGATCCTTGGCATCCCCCTGAACGACTTCAACAAGGGCAAGGTCAGTCAGCTCGGCGAAGAGACGATCAAGGAGGTCATGAAGGATCTGCTCGACAGCGGGCGCTTCGTGTTCTCCGAGAGCTTCGAAGGCATCGCTGAGTACAAGGCCGAGATCGAGGACTTCCAGCCTGACATCGTGCTGCACGACTACTGGAAGATCATGGCTGACGACCTTCGGGAGCAGCGCAGGATCTCCGAGAAGGCCTCCGTCGACATCACCATCGACTCCATCATCAAGTACCACCGCAAGAACAAGATCCCGGCGATCATCTGCGGACACGCCAATCGCGAGGGCGAGAAGAGCAAGGGCAAGAGCAGCGCCGAGCACGCCTGGAGTGATCACATCACCCGCCGCGTGCATGCGGCTCTCCGGGTGATCAAGAGCCCTGATGAGTCCAAGCTGGGTATCGTGGTCAACGCAGGTAGGTCGATGCCGGAAGATCTGGCCTTCACCCTCGACGGTCACCTCTGCGGAGGTTCGGGAACGAACTCAGCGTTGACCCGAGCTGGATGTTCACCACCGATGACGTCAAGAGTGCTGCAGAAGCGGCCTCGAACAAGCACAAGGACAAGCAGCCGCCAGCGATGTCGGCATCGGCCGCGCTGAAGTCGGGGACCTTCAAGGGATTCAAGCGTAGAAAGTAGAGACAAGGAGCGGAAATGAGCAGCCCGGTACAGCTGCTCGCGGAGCAGTACCTCTCGAACGTCAAGCCCAGTGGAAGGGGAAACTTCCGCGCGGCCTGCCCGTTCCATTCGTCGAGCTCGGCGAGCAGATCACTCTACGTCTGGGGAAACTCAGGTAGTTGGACCTGCTTCGGCTGTGATGCCGGAGGGTCCCTGCCCGGCCTTCTCTACAGGCTCGGGCTCAAGAGAGAACAGGTTGACAAGGTCCTCCAGGGCGTCAGGTACGACACCTGGAAGCCGGAGTCGGAGAGCAAGCGCAACAGGCTCGTCAGGGACGAGTGGGATGTCCTGCCGGAGTTCATCCTCGGCGCCTGGGATTGGTGCCCGCAGAGGATGCTGTGGTGGGGATTCACCGAAGACACCCTGATGGACTTCGAGATCGGCTACGACAAGGTCCGGGAGAGGATCACGTTCCCGATCAGAGACCACATGGGAAGGCTCGCTGGCGTCAGCGGGAGAGCTGAACCCGGAGGTTTTCCCAGGTATAAGGTCTACGATGCTTCCCCGCCGATCGATGGTAGAAAGCCGGGCGAGCTGTACGATGTTCTCGATGGAAAGAAGTACACGCCGGACAACAGGATGCACCTCTATGGGCTCCACAGGTTCTTCGGCCGCCGACTCCTAAGACCGAACGAGGACCACCCTCCCTTCATCCTGGTGGAGGGGTACAAGGGCGCGCTGTGGATGCGTCAGAACGGGTTCCCGCACGTGGTGGCCCTTCAAGGCTCATCCATCACACAGCATCAGGAGAAGCTGGCAGGAATGGTCAGAGGACCGAAGTACGTCCTCTTGGATCACGAGCCAGGGAAGAGTCTTCCGGACTCGAGAGGCAGATGCTCTGCCTACTGGATCACCGAGAGGTTGGCCAAGTACGGACCAGCCTTCGTCTGTCAGTACCCAGAAGGGTCCGAGATCGGAACGAGTCCAGACGACCTCGAAGAAGAGCAGCTCGCTGCTCTGATCAGAACAGCTACTACAACGGCGCAAGCCAATCTCCACAACAAGACGTTCGGCCGCATGGATGGCTGGACGCGAACAACAACGAGGAAAACACACAGATGAGCTTCAAAGCTTTCCGCCGCGCCCAGAAGCGCGATGAGAGCCGCCCCCGTGGCGGTGGTTCCAAGACCCCCTGGCAGTCCTACATCTTCAAGCTCGCCGCCGGCGAGGATGCTGGCATCCGTGTCATGGCTCCGCCCGACGACGACTTCTTCGACCTGAAGAGCCACGGCTGGCCCAAGCAGATCTGCACCGCGGAGCTCCCCGGCTTCGATGGCAAGTGCGTGTACTGCTACAACAACGAGCGTGACAAGGAGTTCCGCAACAAGTTCTACGCCACCGTCCGCACCGTCGCGTGCATCGTGGACTTCCGCTTCGAACACTGGGACCTCTCCGGCGACAAGCCCAAGGTCTACACCTGCGCCAACCCCGAGCCCAACCCCGGGCGCGTCACCTGCCGCCACCTGCAAGTCCAACAACAAGGACCTGGCTGTGCGCCACTTCGGTGGTCAGAAGCGGTGGGAGCTGACCTCGGATCAGCGCATGCAGCTCACTGGCGTCCACCAGAAGCTGGAGACCGTCTGCGTGGGTCAGACCGACCCGAACGACGAGAGCAGCGTCTGCGAAGCCAAGCTGACCACGCTGGGCTTCAAGTGCGGCAACTCCAAGTGCGGTGAGATCATCATCGACGAAGACACCATGCGCACTCACGACATCTCGGATGCCCTGAAGAGCCCCATCGAGTGCGAGCTCGCGGCGAGACCAACTGGCTCGAGCCTCTCCTGATCTGCGCCAACGGCGGCAGCAACGATCCCGGCGATGACGACAAGACGCACGAGTGCGTGGAAGGCTCGATCTTCGGTCGGATCATCGAGGTCTCCGCTACCGGCACCACCAAGACCGTGAACGGCAACGAGCGCACCACCATCAGCTACAACTTCGACCGGAACGTCGCCCCCTGGTCCCAGCTCGTGGATGACCTGGCGGCCTTCGGCCTGAGCGACGAAGAGATCGAGAAGGTCGCCACCCACGACGACCTGCTCAAGCGCTTCGCCCCCTTCCGTCTCGACCCCAGCGAGTACTCCAACAACGACGAGTACGTGCAAGCGGTCCTGAAGAAGCAGATCGAGCACATCAACGGCCATCAGGGCTTCAACGTCCGGCTCCCCGAGGAGTACGAGGCCAACAGCGGCGGTAGCCGCAGCACCGGCGGCCCTCCCCTGGCGTCGTAAGTCCCCGCTGATCTGATGTAGGCGGGCCTTCGATTCAGGAGGCCGCATGGAGATCCATGTTTACACCTACCATGCAGCGTGGGATGGGAACCGCCGCCATGCGGATGGTCGACGGCGTCCTGTACGTCGGCACCGGCAAGTGGCTGTTCCAGTTCCACAATCCACGCAACAGGTTCGACGAGAGGGTCATCGACATCATCGAAGCCGCCGATGAAATGAACGACGGCCGTGTGGTGGACTGGAGAATCCTCAACGCAAAATCCGTAGACGTTCACGAAGAGACCTTCCTGCCTCACGGCGGGAGGAAGCATCCGCCGATCATGATCAGCAGATACGATGTCTTCAACATCGACAAGAGCAAGATCCCCCTGCTGTTCGAAAACGAGCTGACCCACGCCCGCAAGCCCTGCCTCGATATCGGAGAGGCTCTGCGTCAGGGAAGGATGAGAGCTCTGTACACGGTTGAGAGATCAGAGGGTGACAAGGCCGTGATCAAGTCCAGGAACTCCACGGCGTCAGACTACGTCCTCGAAGAGACGGGCTGGTCATCGCCATCAATGCCCCGTCACGGACGCTCTGCTGGAACTCGACTTCAACGTCCTGATCCACACCGAAAAGCTGAACAAGGTGCCAGTCATCGGTGGATGGTGTCTGGACCTCGAGGCCGAGTACAGGATGGGGTGCTCTACTGCACCGAGCATCAAGACTACGCCAGATGGACGTGAGCTTCACCAGGGAGTGCATTCCCATGAGATCTGTTGGTGGTCAGAGGAGCACGCACTGCAGGAGCTCTACCACCACATCGACGCATTCAGCCCTACCTCGGAAGATCACGAAGGCGATGTGGAGAAGCTGCTGGACACCGGCAGCTACGCACGGGCCAGATACAGCGTGAGCGCTCTCAGATGGCTCGGAATGCCGGAAGATGAGATCCGAGACCACGTCCGATCCGCCCAAGAAGCGGGTGGCCGCGGTACTACGAGGCGGCTCTGGAGTCATCGTCCATGCTGCTCAACAAGATCATCGAGCACCAGCTCGGCGAGAAGCAGACCCAGTCATGGGAGCTGGATTCATGGAAAACGTCATTCAAGAGGATCTGTGCGAGTTTCGAAGGCTTGGCAGATCTCGTGGATCACGAAATCGATACGAGCAACCTTGTTGAGATCGCAGAGTTGATCAAGGAGTTCGACGAAGAATGAGATTCAGAAGCGTAGCTCCCGGCCTACCTACGTAGACACGCCCGAGCTGGTGGAGTCCACCGTCAAGCGATGCAGCACGTCCAAGCTGCTGGCGGTGGACACCGAGACTCTCGGCCTGGAGAAGGACTACATCAAGGTGGTCGACCAGGTCGTGAACATGGGCTTGAGCCCGGATGAGGAGACTCGCTTCTTCGTCCCCAGGAAGTACCTCCGACACTTCAGGGATACGCTGGCCGATCCAGGGATCCCGAAGGCACTCCACAACTACAAGTTCGACCACCACAGGCTGATGAACGCTGGGTGCGAGATCAAGGGTGCGGTCTGGGAGACGGCCATCTTCGACTTCCTCATCGATGAGGATCTCCGCGAGAACCGGCACAGGCTGGATCACTGCTCGCTGGACTTCTTCGGCATCCCGATGGCGAAGTACTCGGACATCGTCGGTGACACTGATCCACGCACGATCGTGCCCGGGCATCCGAAGTTCCTGAAGTACCTGGACTACGGTACGCTCGATGCCTGGGTCACGCGGAAGCTGGCTCTTCGGCATGCGGCTGTTCTTCAGAAGATCAGGCTCTTCCGGAGAGAGATGTTCGACGAGGACCTCGACGCAGGCGTGATGACCCCGGAAGAGGTCGACACAGTCTGCAGCAGGACCATGTGGGACCACTACTGGCAGTACGAGGAGCCTCAGATCAAGTCCCTGTTCGCCATCGAGCGCAGGGGGGTCATGATCGATGCAGAGCATCTTCAGGCGTAGCCGACAAGCTCGAAACAGAGATGACCGAAGCAGCCAGGGAGATCAGTCGGCTGGCTGGCTACCCGCTCAACCCCAACAGCACCAAGCAGATGGGGAAGTGGTTGTTCGAGGACCTCGAGCTGACCCCACTCGGTAGGACGGCCACCGGGAACCCGCAGGTGGACGAGACCACCCTGAATCACTTTGCGAGCAAGGGTATCGAAGGCTGCATCCAGGCCCTCAAGTACAAGAAGGCCAGCAAGCTCAAGGGCACCTACGCTCTCGGGCTCCTGAAGTGGTCACACCGACGGAAGATCCGCACCAGCTACAGCCGTTGAGTCACCGGCGCCTGGGTTCGAGCGAGCCCAACCTGCAGAACATCCCCAGACCGAACTGGGACGTGAAGAAGATCGTGCAGCCTTCATCCCCGACTGCGAAGACGACATCATGGTCGTCGTGGACTACGGGCAGCTGGAGATGCGGGTCTTGGCCTCCCTCTGTGAAGGCTACGGCGATTCGACCATGGCAGACGGCATCCGCGCCGGTCTCGACATGCACTCCTTCACGGGTGCGAAGATGCTCGGGGATCACCTACGAGGACTTCGTCAAACGCAAGAATGCTGGCGAGGAAGCCATCCTCGCAGTCCGTCAGGCAGCCAAGGCCATCAACTTCGGCATCGTCTACGGCATCGCAGCTCAAGGCCTGTCCGTGCAGCTCACAGAGGCTCTCGGGCGGTACGTGGGCGAAGGTGAGGCCCAGGAGTACATCAACACCTACTTCGAGGCCTTCCCGGGTGTGCAGGAGTACATGAGGCAGCAGCGCAGCGCAGCGCGGAACATCGGCTACGTGATGACCATCGCGGGTCGCCGCCGACGCCTGAGCGCGGCCAAGAGCAAGAGGCCTGCAGAGCGCAGCTACGCCTACCGTCAGGCCATCAACGCCCCCGTCCAGGGATCTGCCGCTGACATCGTCAAGGACGCTATGATCAAGATCGAAGAGGACGAGGAGCTGAAGAGACTCGGATGGACTACGCGCATGCAGGTCCATGATGAGTTCGTCGGAAACGTCAAGAATGGCCGCAAGGAACCCGGCAAGATCCAGAAGATCGTTGCCAGGATCAAGGCCATCATGGAAGCCTGCTTCGAGGACATCCTCACCGTCCCCTGATCGCAGACCCTGCGGTCGTCCCAAACTGGAGTGCAGCAAAAGAATGAGCGAAGACACTAAGAAGGAAGAGAAGGGCATGGAGAAGTACGCGGTCGTGAAGGACCCCAAGGAGAAGGAAGCCGCCGAGAAGGCGAAGCGCGACATCGAGAAGGCGAAGAAGCCCAAGAAGTGAAGCGCCTCGTTCTCACAGCTTCCGCGTTGCTTGCCGCAGTCCGCCATCCCGTCTCTACGGCGAGGGCGATCCTCTCCGGGTGGAGGGATGGCTGGGCCAGAGGCACGCGCGGGGAGCACAAGCAAGAATGCCAGAGATGGGTGGCAGGGTCGTAGAATCGATGTCGTCCGTCACCCACAGAACCCCGACATCGGACCTACGGGTTCAGTCACGAAACCATCGACATAGGAGACGACATTGAGCGGCAACACCAAGAAGGTCCGGAGACAAGGTCAAAGAGACTCCTTGGGTAGCAACCCGGAGAAGTACATCGGCGATCTGATCAAGTCGATCAACTCCCTGGACAAGGACAGGTCTGGGATCGGCACCGTCAGGGGCAAGTTCGGCATCAGCTCTCCAGTGGAAGACTCGATCTCCACCGGCTCCATCGGCCTGGACAAGGCCATCGGCGTCGGAGGCCTTCCGGTCGGCCGCGTCGTAGAGATCTACGGCCCGGAGTCCAGCGGGAAGACCACCCTGGCTCTGCACTGCATCGCCGAGGCACAGGCGAAGGGTGGGGGTCTCCGCCTTCATCGATGCAGAGCATGCACTCGACCCCGAGTACGCATCTGCGCTGGGCGTCGACCTCGAGACCCTGCTCTTCTCACAGCCTGACAGCGGCGAGGAGGCGCTGAACATCGCCAAGGACCTCGTCCGCAGTGGGAAGGTCCGGATCATCGTGATCGACTCCGTAGCGGCCCTGGTGCCTCTGGCGGAGCTCCAGGGCGAGGTGGGAGACCACCTGCCCGGCGCCCAGGCCAGGATGATGTCGCAGGCCTTGCGCAAGCTCACGGGAGCTGTGAGCAGTCCGGCTGCCTGGTGGTCTTCATCAACCAGATCAGGCACAAGATCGGTGTGAAGTTCGGGAGCCCCGAGACCACCAGCGGTGGCAACGCTCTCAAGTTCTACGCCTCTGTCCGTCTGGACATCCGCCGCATCGGCTCCATCAAGGACGGCGCGGAGACCACGGCCAACCGCACCAAGGTCACTGTGGTCAAGAACAAGGTCGCCCCTCCCTTCAAGAAGGTCGAATTCGACATCATCTTCGGTGAGGGAATCGACATCACTGGAGAGCTGATCGACTTCGGCCTCGCCGCCGGTACCCTCGAGCGCAAGGGCTCCTGGTACTACTGCGGCGACCAGAAGCTCGGCCAGGGCCGGCTGCGGACCAGGATGGCCATTCTCGAGGACCCAGAACTGTTCAAGGCTCTCAGGATCGAGGCGCTAAGCTTCGATGGCTGAGGTCTTGTGCAAGTACTGCGGTGCTGTCGGTGAGGTTCAGGTGATCAGCCTCCGGAAGGATGTGCTCAGTACCGGACCTCATCGACCACGAGGACGGCTGCGTCGTCAAGAAGAGGCTGGAAAGAAGGTCCAGCCCAAGCACCTCCGCAAGAAGAAGTGGAGGAAGCAGGAGCGGAGAGCCGCAGTCCTGGTAGGAGCTCGCGAGACCCCGGCGTCCGGCGCCCTCAATGAGGACGGCGATGCCCGTGAGTTCCACGGCGTCCGGCTCGAGTGCAAGCAGACGATGGCATCCTCGTTCGTTCTCAACTCGCTGACCTGGAGGAAGGCCGTCGACGGCGCCCTACGGGCCGGTGAGATCCCGGTTCTCCAGATCGAACTCCATGACGGTGGGGGAGTCACCAGATTCTGTGTGGTGCCTATGGGGACCTACCAGATCGAATCGCAAGAAGTTCGTCAGCGGTACATGCGCACTGGCCTGAAGTTGAAGTCCGGTATGACAGCCCTGACCCCTTTCCACGTGACGACACTGGAGCCTCATCCAGTCGTAGTCACAGAGTCGCAGCTGACGGAGGCTATGCGTGACCACGCTGACTGATCTGATCTACGAGGTGCTGGAGGAGTCCAAGGACGACCTCATGCCCCTCGAGGTCGCAGACATTGTCAAGAACAGATGCTCCTACAGGAGCTTCCTCAAGTTCATCCGGGAAGAGATGAACCACCGCGGCCCCACGCCGCAGGACGTCTTGCTCCACGAGGCGGCCAACAACTTCCGCAAGATCTTCATCGGGTGGATGGAAGAGACCTTCAAGGACGAGTACATCCACCCCGGCAAGATCTACGCCGAGTCCACGGCGCTGATCAGGTACGAAGGGTTCCTGGGCGGGGTTCCTGTCTTCCTGGAGACGGTGACTGCCGAGCAGTACACCCGAGGTGGATTCCCTGTCTGGATGCAGAACAGGATCGCAGCCAGAGCCCACCTGCTCGGAAGCAGCATTGCCTACGTGATCATCATGGATCAGAACACGCAGGGCTGGAGAGCCTGGGCTATCGACGGCGACTTCGGACAGGTTGGCGAGCTCGTCAAGAAGGAGGCGAAGTACATCGGCGATCTGCTGAAGTGTGATGCCCAGGCCATTGGCATCGCGTCCGAGTGCGAGATCTGCCCTACGAGAAGTCCTGTGACGTCGAAGACAAGGTCGCCAAGGCCGAGCCCTTCCCTCGGGTGGAGTACAACACGACGCTCGACGAGGCCATGGTCACGGAGCTGGAGAAGCACCTCTGGTCCCTCAACGACAGGTCCACTGGCCGGAAGACCAAGGTGATCCACCCCTCGGAGCTCACCACGCAGAAGTGCGATCGCTGCATCGCCTACGGGCTGATGGGCATCGAAGAGCAGCGGAAGATCGAACCCAAGCTGCGCAGGATCTTCGACATGGGCCACTCGGCCCACGACCTGGTGCAGGAAGCCGTGCTCTACAAGCTCGGAAGCAGGTGCATCCTCGAGGCCACAGCCAGGCACGAGCACCTGAAGATGTACGGCAGCTGCGACATCGCCCTCGAGGATGAAGCGGTGGAGATCAAGACCATGTCCTACAAGGGGCATGATCCGCTGAACAAGCAGAAGCCGGAGCACGAAGACCAAGGCACGATCTACGCCACAGCGCTCGAGAAGGCCTGGCTGATCTTCATGTACATCAACAAGAACACCGGCGACATCAAGGAGTTCCGGAAGAAGGTCAGCCGCAGCCGTTGGCACAAGCTGGCCACGAGAGCTTCGCGGATCATTCGGGCCGTCGGTGAAGGCAACCTGCCGGACAAGATCAACAAGCCCTACATCTGCAACGGCTGCAAGTACCGCTGGTACTGCAAGCCCGAGATCACAAACGCGAAGAGGAAGTTCAGAAGATGACTGACCGATCCAGATTCAGCGCGCCGGCAAACATCAAGGTCGACGAGCTGATCGCAGCCTACGACGGCATTCTCCCGGAGATCGAGGAGATCATGCAGAACCACGGTCTGACGACTGTGCTTCCGCGTCCCGAGATCCCCCGGGAGATCGATGACTTCTTGGTGTTCGCCGAGAACGGTGATCCGATCCTGCCATCCGATCTCACCGTTCTCGAGGGACCGCAGCTGAGCCAGGTGTTCACCGTGTTCACCAACTACGCGAACTACGCCCAAGGCCTTCTGACGGATGCCCAGGTCGCACGCGATCTCTTCAAGGAGAAGCTGGGCGACATGGAGAAGGCCCTGATCATCACCTATCAGGAGGCCAACGAAGGTCTCTCTGATGCCAAGGCCAAGGCCAAGCTCCGTACCGACGACAGGTACAGGAACGCTGCGAAGGCCTACCGCAAGGCCGTGGGCTCTACCTCAAGCTGAACACGAGGTTCGATCAGTTCAAGAGATCAGAGAAGCTGGTCTCCAGGGAACAGTCCCGCCGCAGCGACGAGATCGAGTCCTTGAGGCACGAGGGAGGAGCTGGTGGCGGTCGTCATGGACCGAAGACCCCGTTCAGGCCTGGCCGCTTCCGTGGGTAGTCTCACAGCGACCAGCTTCGTCGCGTTCCTGCTCAAGAAGGACTGCGGCTCGCTGTGCATGGATGATGATGCAGACCGTCAGAAGATGGCGGAGTGGGTGCTGCGGTTCATGGATGACATGTCCCGTGGACCCTCACCGCTGATCACCTTCCGGTTCGATGACCCACCACCAAGTGCGAACAGGATCTACACGGTGAATCGTGGCCGGAAGATCCTCACCACCGACGCGAGAAAGTGGAAGAACAGGTTCGTCACCAGCAGAGGCGGGGCCTCGGTCAAAGACTGATGAACCTCGACCTGAGTGAGCATGATCAGTTCCACTTGGAGATCTGGGTCTACCTCGAAGAGAAGGAGGTGATCAACCTCGGCTTCGGGACGGACAAGAGAACGAAGTACCCTACGCGAAGGTGGACACCTCGACTTCTTCAAGCTGGCTGAGGACGCGGTGACAGACCTGCTCGGGATCACCTGCGACAGGCAGAACTTCAAGATCTCCGCGCATAAGAGGGTGTCCCTCGTTCGTGGCAAGAGAATCGTCATGCACCTCTTCCCATTCGAAGCGTACGAAGACCCGTTCGACCTACCAAACCGTTAGAACGACAGGAGTGGATGAGGAATGGCGCGGAAGAAGAAAAAGGACAAATCTACCTTCGACCCCATGCGAATGGACGAAGCTACCCACAGCGAGCTCGTCCAGCTCGCACGCAGAATTGGGCACGCGCACTCGAGTGCTCAGATCCCGAGAGAGGATCTCGAGGACCTGATCCTGGGTGAGGAAATTCCTGCGGAAGATCCCCTGGACTACATCAGAGAGAAGATCTTCGAGTTCATCAAGGAAACTCGTTGATGCTCTCAACACTCCGGTGCTCGACCCACTGCCCGACATGCCCCTACGAGGGCGTGATTCACTGCTTTGCAACCAACAGCGATCTCGTCCTCCCTCCGGACGAGAATCCAATCACCTGAGAGGAACTATGCCCACCAAGATCGATGCCTTGACTCCCCTGGATCAGATCAAGAAGCGGAAGGAATCTGTGCAGCTGCTGCAGGCCGTCATGGGCTGCAGCGATGTCGACTTCATGCAGGCCTTCGTCACCGTGAGGGACCCTCAGATCCCCGCGTTCGTCAACGCCCGCCGCGCCGGCATCTTCGACTACGGTCAGCTCATCCTGGAGACCAAGGCCGGGAACCGCTGGCCCTCCGTCCCCATGGTCACTGCCGCGGTCGAGAAAGCCGAGGCCGGTGAGCTCACCATCGAGTCCGATGAGTGGAAGGCGATCATCGAAGCCATCGGGATCGATGATCAGACCCGCACGCACGACGGCACCAAGGTCAAGAGCGAGCACCACCTCTTCCACCTGGTGACCCAGTACGACCAGCTTGAGGATGGCGGCCGGAAGACCAAGCGGTACTCGGCCCGAAGAAGGGCAAGGCTGCTCCCGCCAAGAAGGCTGCGCCTGCCAAGAAGGCTGCGCCCAAGAAGACCGCCCCGCCAAGAAGACCGAGCCCAAGAACGAGCCTGCCCCCAAGCCCGAGAGCAGCGAGGCCGATCACGGCGACGCCATGGAGCAGATCGCCACCGCCTTCCAGGCCCTGGACGGCCGCATCATGA
>LQAG01000302.1_pt1 | contig 16685 bp, 19 predicted proteins | sample 1535801 | NCBI WGS metagenome assembly LQAG01 (sample SAMN04331584, study PRJNA305678) | bioreactor metagenome | isolation source: bioreactor_3 inoculated with Wadden Sea sediment 1st replicate of a... | place: Germany:Bremen | reverse complement strand
GCGATTGCATATACTTTATGGGTTGAAATCGCACATTTTTGGTATCATTCTCCATTGAATTCTTCTATAGAAAAAAAAAGAAGTATTTAAGAAAATTAAGGAACACCATAAAATACATCACGTTCACTACAATAAGAACTATGGCATTGGCTCATCGTTTTGGGACTATATATTCAAAACAAAGAAAGAGAAAATGACACTTTAAGTTATGATCAATGCAAAATTTACGAGCGTCATCAAGGTGAGCATTGGGGTCAGCATAATAAATTGTGAATAGAAATAAAAAAAGAGCTATGAATAGCTCTTGACTTATGACTTTATGATTCTGTATATCTGCTAATTGATATGATCAGATTTTTGACATTTTGTGCAAACACCCTTGATATAAACATGCTGTTCCTTGATTTCATAACCATCTAAATCTGGAATAGATTCAGGGTTTAGTTGGATATTAAGGTCAAAGACATTTCCACATTCAACACATTTAAAGTGTCCATGTGTTTGCATAGCCCAGTCGTATCGGGCTTCATTCTCTTCGATGAGGATAACATCGAGTATGTTTTTATCGACGAAAAGATTAAGTGTGTTATACACGGTTGTCTTAGAAAGCGTCGGAATTTCAGGTACCAGTTCCAAATAAATGTCATTAACAGTAGGATGGGTTAAGTGTTCTTGGAAGTACTTTAAAATTCTTATTCTTTGATAAGAGGCCTTGATACCTCTCTCGGTGAGATATTTAGGAATATCAATGTTTTTACGTTCCATAATAACCTCCTTTCCCATAGGTTATGGCCGTGTCATCAATCACCATAAACGCATTATGGAGAAAGTTTTAAAAAATGGTGGTGACAAAGTTCAATTTAGAAGTATAATAATAGTGTAATGATTACAAGTTTATTCTAGCATCAATGTGGTACAATGTCAATAAACACTGAAAGGGTGTACTATGAAATTAAAAGATCCAATACTCATCGGTGAGTTTGTAGAAAGACCAAATCGTTTCCTTGCCAAAGTCAAAGTAGATGAAGTGGAAGTTATGGCCCATGTGCCTAATACAAGTCGCTTGTCTGAACTGACGATTCCAGGCACTCGGGTAGGCCTAAGTTTTCATGATGATGAAAAGAGAAAAACCAAATATTCATTGAGAATGATGGAAAAAATGGGTGAGTGGTTTTCAATTGATTCTCAGCTTCCCAACGATCTTGTTGAAGAAGCTCTTAATAATAATGTGATTAAGGGTGTGGAAGACGCTCAAAAAATTGAGCGAGAAAAAACTTTCGGAAATTCCAGATTTGACTTTCGTCTACTAGATAATGAGGGGAAGACGGTTTATATAGAAGTAAAAGGTGTTACACTCGAAATAAGTGGAGAGGGACATTTCCCAGGAGCCCCAACGACTCGGGGCGTTAAACATTTAAAAGAGTTGGCCAAAGTGGTTCGTCAAGGTCACCGTGCGGCTGTGGTTTTTGTGCTTCAATTTAATGGTGCAAAAGCTATGAAACCCAATTGGAATTTGGATCCGATGTTTTCGCAGACGCTTCTTGAGGTATCAAAAGAAGGAGTTGACGTGCTAGCGTATGCTTGTGATGTTACACTCGAAGAAATTACAGTGGTAAGACAAGTCCCTGTAATACTTGATGATTACCGATAAAGGTAAAGACAGATATAAGGAGTGATACAATGACTGATAATAGAAAACTGAAGACATGATTGTTTACACTCGTACTGGAGATAAAGGCAAGACAAGTCTTTATGACACAACCAATGTGTATAAAGACAATATTCGTGTTGAGGCCTATGGAACCATTGATGAGCTCAATTCGGCTCTTGGTATTGCCAAGCATTATATTGACGATCATAAGGTCCAAGATTTGATTCATGGTATACAAAGGAAGCTCTTTGATGTGGGCGCTGAATTGGCAACTGAAGACACAAGCATACTCATAACACGTATTGAAGAGGATGATGTGAAGTTTTTAGAAGACACCATAGACCACTACTTGCAGTTTTTTGAGACGCCAGATTTATTTTATTATTCCAGGAGACAATAAGGAAAGTGCATATCTTCACCTTGCTCGGACCATTTGTCGTCGTGCTGAGCGTCACATTGTAACACTAATTCATTCTGAAGAAATAAATGAACAGGTGTTAATTTATGTGAACAGATTGTCTGATTTAATTTATACCCTCTCAAGATATGTAGAGGATAACTTTGATCGGGTTTGGTTTGGGACGGAAAGAAACTTACCAGAATAGGTTTCCAAGTGGCTAAAGCTTTTCAGTTCACGATCAATGATCACGACCGATATATGTGAATAATCAAAGCCCCATGACCTCATAACTTATATGGGACGTGGGGCTTTCACTGTTACTTCAGTATTTCAAGAAATTTTGTCGGGGTGTTTAAGCGGTTTAAAGCCAAACTTCTTATAAAGGCATGTGCATAAGTTGTCTTGAGTCTCCACTGGTCAACGTGAATGAATTCGTGGTGGGTGAGTATGTGTTTTATAAGCCAGTGACCAAGTGACTGGCCTCGGTAATGACCACAAATGACAACGTCGCTTATATATGCATAAGTTGCATAATCTGTGACAACTCTAGCAAAGCCAATTTGCTCGTAGCCTTTGAAAACGCCAAAGCAACGGGAATTCTTTATTGACTTTTCAATAATGTGCTTAGGTCTTCCTGCTGCCCAGTGCACATTCCAAAGAAGCCGACAAACGGCACCAAGATCTATGTCATCTGGATTGCTGGAAATATAGTATTGGTTTTGAAGCTTTAAAGCGTGCATAGGGCACCTCCTTTTAAGAAATCAGCGTTTAAAAATCAAGATACATAATTATACATAAAAATGAATATAAAATCAAAACGTTTGATGTCTTATCTTCTTAAAATCTTAATATTTTGTAAAAGTTCAAAAATAAATTAGCAATATCACTATAAAAAATTATTGAATGATATGTATAATTTAATGCATACATATCATAATTGGTTTAAATGGATTAAAAGATCAGTTCTACAACCATTTGGTAAGACTTAATGCAATATAAGCAAGCCCTAAATGTGCTTATTGAACTGGACAAGGGGGATATAAATGGAAAGAGTAAAATTGGAAAAATACGCTGACTTACTTGTACGAACAGGTATAAACATTCAAAAAAATCAGCTTCTTGTGGTGACATCACCAATCGAATGTGCTGAGTTTGCACGTATTGTAACTGAAAAAGCCTATGATGCAGGGGCTAAAGAGGTTATTGTCAGATGGCTGGATGAACTCTCCAGTAAAATTCGTTACAATAGAGCCTCTGAAGAAGTATTTGAAGAAGTGCCTGAGTGGCTGGTTCCATATCTTGAAGGGTATGCAAAAAAAGGAGCGGCCTTCTTGAGAATTGCTGCATCTGATCCTGAAGTGATGAAAGATGTTGATCCAAAGATCATCGCTAAAAGAAAATAAAACTTTAAGTCAAGCTCTTGAAGGATACAGATCAAGACTCATGTCAAATAAAAATGTTTGGTGCGTGGCTTCTATTCCTACAAATGCTTGGGCAAGAAAAGTGTTTCCAGATGTTTCTGAAGAGGAAGCGGTTCAAAAATTATGGGATGCAATTTTCAAAGCTGTACGCGTCGATGAGGAAGATCCTGTTGCTGCTTGGAAAGCACACCAAAATAACCTTAACGAACGTATTGCATTTTTGACAGAGAACAAATTTAAGGCCCTCCATTATAAAAACAGCATTGGTACAGATGTTATTGTTGATCTTCCAGAGAAGCATGTTTGGTTTGGTGGTGGAGAAGAATCCGCAGATGGAACGCAGTTTGTAGCCAATATGCCTACAGAAGAAGTCTTTACTCTACCGCATAAAGATGGGTGAACGGAAAATCGTAAGCTCAATGCCACTAAATCACAATGGAAATATCGTGGATAAGTTCTCCCTAACATTCAAAGATGGACTTGTTGTGGATTTTGATGCTGAAAAAGGCTATGAAACGTTAAAAGAGCTGCTTGATACAGACGAAGGTGCCAAGCGACTTGGAGAAGTGGCACTTGTTCCTTATGACTCGCCAATTTCCAATCAAAAAATTCTGTTCTTTAACACTCTTTTTGATGAAAATGCCTCTTGTCACTTTGCACTAGGAAAAGCCTATCCAATATGTGTTGAGGGTGGAGAAGATATGGATCAAGAAGCCCTTAAAGAAGCCGGTGCAAATGATTCTTTAACACATGTTGACTTTATGGTTGGAACATCTGACCTAAGCATTGTGGGAATCAAAGATGATGGATCTAAAGTGATAGTATTTGAAAATGGTAACTTTGTTTATTAATAAGAGCAAATAGTTCTTATTCAAGCAAATCAGGCAAAAAATAAGCAAGCAGAAGATATAAAGCCAGTGGATAGGGATCCACTGGCTTTTCTTATGAAATATAATGTCATTATGACGTCAAATTCTAATCTTTAGGCCGATTTTATATGGCTTTGTGAACGGCTCAGTTCGTCCATATATGCACTGAAATTTTCCAGCGTTAGAGGGCGACTAAAATGATAGCCCTGCATAACAGAGTGGGATATATCCATAAGGGTATTGAGCTGGTTTTCTGTCTCAATGCCTTCAGAAACCACTTTGAGATCCAGCTTGCTGGCCAAATCACTTATTGTTTTATAGACCATGCGAGCATTTCGGTTTGTATCAATATCAGTGATAAACTCCTTATCAATTTTAAGGACATTAATTGGAATCTTCTCCAAGTATATAAGAGAGGAGTAGCCTTTGCCAAAGTCATCAAGGGCAATTTTTATACCAAGAGCACTGATTTCATGGAGAATGTCATTTGTAAGTCTAAAATCTGTAAGACCAAGTTCTTCAGTCATTTCAACAATTAAATACCTTGGGTCAACATTTTCTTCCTTTATGATTCGGTCTAATATAAGAGCCACATCTCGGTCGCATATTGTAGATGTGGACATATTTACAGAAAGGGTAATGGGATAGAAGGACTCCTTTTCCCAAGCCTTGAGCTGTTTGCATGCTTGTCTAAAAACATAAAAATCAAGCTTGCGCATTAAATTGTTCTTTTCAGCAATTGGGATAAACCGGTCGGGGTAAATTTGTCCCTTTTCTGGATGATTCCACCGCGTAAGAACTTCTGCTCCAACCACCTTCATGGATTCTGAATGGATTTGAGGTTGGAAGTTCAATAAAATTTGATTTTTGTCAATGGCCTCATTAAAGGCCTGGGCAAGCTCCTCTTCCTCATGTGCAACATGGAAGATTTCGTTAGAATAGACTGTGTAACCATTCTTTCCAGCTTCGTGTTTTCTATAGAATAGAGCATGGTCTGCAAATTTATATAAGTCTTGAAAATTGGCTGCATGTTCTGGGTAAAGAGAGATTCCCATACTGAGGTTTGACAGCGTTATAACGGAATTATCATTTAAAAAGGACTTAATTCTGTTAAAAAGTCGCTCAGCAAATTCGATGGCATCTTCTTCATTTTTACATGGAAAGAGCACAGAGAATTCATCTCCATAGGATCTGCAAATGAAGGCGTCTGAACCACTTGTGGTTTTAATGCTCTTAGACAGATTGATAAGAATGCTGTCACCCGTTTTATGACCATATCGATCATTGATCATCTTAAAGTCATCAATATCTAGGGTTATTAATCCATAAGGCTTGCTATTGCCCTTAATATGATTAATGAAATAGTTTTCAAGACCATATTTATTAGGGAGTTTGGTTAATGGATCAATCATAAAAATGTCATTAAACTTAGCCTTTTCCTTATGGTCAAAATAGACAAAAGTACAGACAATGCCTATTGTTATAAGGCTGTTTAGTGTTGAGAAAGAGAATAAATTCGAGCCATTTGTCAGTATGTTTAAAGAAGAGCCTATGATTAATACAGAACAAAGGATTCGAATGGCGTTGTTTTTTATAATATACATATACACCTCGAGTTACAAATAATGACATTTTGAATGTGTCATGCATCATTTTACTCGATAATTATATCATTTCGACAAAATTAGACAAACAATATTCAGAAAATAAGAACAAATTGTAATTATTTATAGTTTAGTGATATTAAAAAAGCCTTTTTGAACAATGTTTTTTAGGAAGACAGAAAATGTGTATCTATATGGATACATGGATGTAAGTAAATATATTAACAATTCGATCATGTGTATCTTAATGGATACACTTTTTCTTTAAACATTAAAAAACACGAGAAGTGTATCGGTTTGGATACACTACATCCCCTTGTTGTCTATGTTTGTTCAGAGGTATCCTAGATCAGATTTATATACTATTGTGGATTTGCAAGGCTTGTAAAGTGATCATAAAAAAGTTGGCATAAGTATTGCGTTATATGAATATCAGACACGGCAAGCCCAGAATATGAAATGGACAGTTGTCGATGAATGGACGGAGGTTTAATTATGAAAAAGAGAATTACGCTAAATGAAGCAGTCTCAAAAGTTCAAGATGGTATGACGATTATGATTGGTGGATTTTTGGGGTGTGGAACACCAGAAGGCATGATTGATGCTCTTATTGAAAAAGACGTGAAAGATCTTACGATCATTTGTAATGACACAAGTTTTGTTGACAAGGGTCTGGGAAAACTTGTTGCAAACAAACAAGTTAAAAAAAGTTATAACATCTCATATTGGAACAAATAAAGAAACAGGACGCCAAATGAATGCTGGCGAGCTGGAAGTTGTTCTGGTGCCACAGGGCACGCTTGCAGAACGTGTTCGTGCAGGCGGAGCCGGTCTTGGTGGTGTCTTAACACCGATTGGACTGGGAACACCTGTGGAAGAAGGAAAAGAAAAATAGAAGTGAACGGAAAGACATTCCTTCTTGAAACAGCTATAAAGGCGGATGTGGCCCTCCTACATGGGTCGATTGTAGATGAAAAAGGCAATGTTTTTTTACAACCAGGCTACACGAAATTTTAATCCATTAATGGCAACAGCTGCTGAAACGGTTATTGTTCAAGCAGAAAAAATTGTTAAAGCGGGTGAACTTGATCCACACCTGATCATGACACCGGGTCTATTTGTTAACTATGTTGTAGGGGAGGCATAAAGATGAATCCAAAAGAAATAATTGCACGCCGTGTTGCTAAAGAATTTAAAGATGGTGATGTTGTTAACTTGGGCATTGGTCTTCCAACCCTAGTGGCAAACTATATTCCAGAAGATATGGAACTTATTCTTCATTCAGAAAATGGATTTGTAGGCATTGGGCCTGCACCAAAAGAAGGTGAAGAAGATAAAGATTTGGTTAATGCAGGGGCATGCCTGTCACAATGGTGCCTGGTGGCACTTACTTTGATAGCGCGATGTCTTTTACCATCATTCGTGGTGGTCACCTAGATGCGACTGTACTGGGAGCACTCCAAGTAGATGAACAAGGAAATTTAGCCAACTGGATGATCCCTGGCAAGCTTGTACCTGGTATGGGCGGCGCAATGGACCTTGTTGGTGGCGCTAAGAAGGTTATTGTATCAATGGTTCACACAGCAAAGGGCACACCAAAATATTAAAAGAATGTACACTACCATTAACCGCTGCAGGTAAAGTGAGTAAAATTATCACTGAAATGGGCGTTATGGAAGTTACAGATAAAGGATTGCTTCTAACAGAATACAATCCAGAGTATACAGTTGAGCAGATTCAAGATGCAACTGAGGCCACACTGATCATCTCTGATGAATTGGTGAAGATGCAGTAAAGAGATTTATACTCACCTTCCATTAGAGACTTACATCAAGAGATCCTCGACGTATTGTCAGCTTGAGTCAAGGGTTAAAGGGAGGTCAAAATGTTTAAGAAAATTTCCAAGGGCTGTGTGCGCATAGTCCAAAACTATCTACCAGATCCATTTCTTTTTGCCGTTATACTAACGCTAATCGTACTGGTTGGCGGTATGGCAGCAACAGCACAAAGTCCAATGGATATGGTACTTCACTGGAGTGGCGGATTTTGGAATCTGCTTGCGTTTTCCATGCAAATGGCGCTAGTGCTTGTAACAGGTCATACGCTAGCAAGCACACCTATCATCAAAGAGGTTAAAGTCACTTGCAAACTTGCAAGACGCCACTACAAGCAATTATGGCTGTAACGTTGTATCGACTGTAGCGTGCTGGATCAACTGGGATTTGGTCTGGTCATTGGTGCACTTTACGCGAGACAGCTGGCTAGAGAAGTCAAGGGTGTAGACTATAGACTGCTTATTGCTTCGGCGTATTCAGGCTTTATTGTTTGGCATTCAGGACTATCTGGTTCAGTGCCGCTAAAGCTGGCAACAGCTGGGGAAGGGCTGGCAAAAGCAACAAATGGAGCCATTGTGGATCCAATTAGTACATCAGCAACAATCTTTTCACCATTTAACTTAATTATTTTCGGTTTTATCCTTGTGACTATGCCATTCGTTAACAGGGCTATGCATCCATCGCCAGATGAGGTTATCGAAATTGACAGCAAACTGCTTCAAGACGATGAAGATGGACATGGCGTTATCGAACATGGCGATTCCTTTGCAGATAAAATGGAAAATAGCCCAGTGCTTTCAATGCTTATTGGAGCCATGGGTCTTATATATATACTATATTACTTTGCAAACAATGGTTTTGAACTCAACTTGAACATCGTGAATTTCACGTTCTTATTTGTGGGTATACTACTTCATAAAACACCAAGACGTTTCCTTGATGCCATTTCAGCGGCAGGCAAGGGCACGTCGGGTATTATACTACAGTTCCCATTTTATGCTGGTATCATGGGGATGATGGTAGGACAAAACCCAGACACAGGCTTGTCACTGGCAGGACTTATATCTGAAGGTTTTGTAAGCATTTCCAATCAGACAACATATCCGTTATTCACATTCCTGAGTGCGGGTATTGTAAATTTCTTTGTTCCTTCTGGCGGAGGTCAATGGGCAGTACAAGCGCCTATTATGATGCCTGCGGGTGCAGAACTTGGGGTATCTGCAGCTAAAACAGGCATGGCAATCGCATGGGGTGACGCCTGGACGAATATGATTCAACCGTTCTGGGCACTGCCTGCACTGGGTATTGCAAACTTAGGCGCAAGAGACATAATGGGTTTCTGTCTTGTTGATCTTCTATACAGCGGTGTCATCATCGCACTTGGCCTTATGTTTATCGGTTAGCATCCAACTTGCCGATAATAGAAGTCAGCACAGCAAAGAATAGTCTAAATTAAATAGGTTATGAATGCATGTACTTGAGAAAATGGAGGCAAAATTTAATGAGAGAAATCGTAATCGCTTCAGCGGTCAGAACAGGTGTAGGCAGTTTTGGTGGTACACTTAAAAATGTATCAGCAGTGGATCTAGGTGCAACTGTTATTAAAGAAGCGCTTAATAGAGCTGGTTTGGCTCCAACAGAAGTTGACGAAGTTGTTATGGGTTGCGTACTTCAAGCTGGCGCAGGTCAAGGTGTGGCACGTCAAGCTTCTGTTAAGGCTGGACTACCAGTTGAAACACCTGCATGGACTTTGAACATGATTTGTGGTTCAGGTCTAAAATCTGTTTCTGTGGCATTTGACATGATTGCATCAGGAAGTGCTGATGTGGTTGTTGCAGGTGGTACAGAAAATATGAGTTCTTCACCTTACGTGATGAAAAAAGCAAGATGGGGCGCACGTATGGGCAACGCAGAACTTATTGACATCATGGTAAACGATGGACTAACAGATGCATTTGAAGGCTACCACATGGGTATCACTGCAGAGAACATCGTGGACCAGTGGCAACTTACGCGTGAAGAGCAAGATCAGTTTGCTTATGAAAGTCAGATGAAGGCGGCTAAGGCTCAGGAAGAGGGACGTTTCAGAGATGAAATTGTTCCAGTAACAATTCCTCAGCGTAAGGGCGACCCAATCGTATTTGACACAGATGAATACATTAAACCTAATTCAAAAGTTGAAAAGCTAGGTGCCCTACGTCCTGCGTTTAAAAGAGATGGTTCTGTAACAGCAGGCAACGCATCTGGTATAAATGATGGTGCAGCAGCCCTCCTTGTTATGAGTGCAGAAAAGGCAAAAGTGCTAGGCATCAAGCCACTATGTACAATTGTGACACACGCATCAGCAGGGGTCGATCCATCAATCATGGGCATCGGTCCAGTCAATGCAGTGCAAAAAGCATTAAAGCGTGCCAACATGACAAAGATCAAGTTGACCTTGTAGAGGCCAATGAAGCCTTTGCAGCTCAGTCAGTTGCTGTTTTGAAAGAACTGGATTTTGATAAGTCAATTGTCAATGTCAACGGTGGTGCTATTTCAATCGGTCACCAATTGGTGCATCAGGTGCAAGAATTCTTGTAACGCTTATCCATGAGCTTCTAAAGCGTGATGAGGCCACAAACGGTATAGCGACACTATGCATCGGTGGCGGTATGGGTGAAGCTGTTATCATCAAGAAGTAAGATTTATCAGTAAAATAGCTTGCGTTCGCAAGGAAGAGTTCACACACACTTTTCTTGTTACTATAAGACCCCCTAATGGAATCCATTAGGGGGTCTTAGTTTGCATAAAATGCCTCAGGCTTGCCTTGTTGATTGAGTTTCAATTTGGTCACGTGCTTCTGAGTGGACTGCGAATGTCAAGTTCAAACGCACTTTGACTTGGGAAATTCCACGCGAGCTAAGGGTATGGAATTTGTATGAAATATGCTAGAATGGTTGTAGCGAATTGGAGACACATTGGTGGTTGACCTACTTTATAAAATATATGGGGCTTAAATGGGGTGAAACTTTGAAACTTTCATATAAAGAACTTCAAGAACAAATGGAAATGATAGATGAGTTCATTGAGCAGGCATATGAAGGCATGATCATAGTTGATGCAAAGGGCATTGTAACCAAGTGCAAGTATGAAAAGCTTCTTGGTATCAAGGAAAAAGATGCCATTGGCAAGCATGTTACAAAAGTTATTGAAAACACACGCCTGCATAGGGTTCTTGAAACTGGGGAATCAGAAATTGGAGATATTCAAAAAATGAATGGCCACGATATGGTCACCTCAAGAATTCCGATCAAGCGGGGTGGAGAAATTATTGGTGCCGTAGGCACAGTCCTTTTTAGGGATGTGGTTGAAGTCAAATATATGGCAAACTACATTGAAACCATGAACTCGCAAATGAAAAAGCATAAAAAGGAAATTAAGCGCTTGAACCAAGCCAAGTACTCTTTTGACAACATACTCACGCAAAACCCCCACATGATCTTTTTAAAAGAAACGGCCAAACGTGCAGCAGAAACCAGCTCCACTGTTTGTATTGAAGGGGGCAGTGGTACGGGGAAGGAATTCTTTGCCCATGCCATCCACAAGGGCAGTCATAGGAAGTATGGTCCCTTTGTAAAAATTAATTGTGCAGCCATCCCTAAAGATTTACTGGAATCTGAACTCTTTGGATATGAACCGGGCGCCTTCACTGGAGCATCCAGCACAGGTAAGGTTGGCAAGTTTGAAATTGCCAGCGGGGGAACAATATTTTTGGATGAGATAGGAACCATGCCCCTTGAAATGCAGGCCAAGCTTCTTCGTGTCCTAGAAGAACGAGAGTTCGAACGGGTTGGAGGACACAATAAAGTGGAGGTGGATGTCCGTGTGATATCTGCAACCAATGAAGACCTCAGGTCTCTTGTGTCCAAGAAAAAGTTTCGAGAGGACTTATACTATCGCCTGGAAGTTGTTAGTATTAAAATTCCACCACTTAGCCAGCGGCGTGAAGATATTGCCCTCGTAGCCCATAGCATGTTAAAGAGTTTTGTATCAACATATCCAACTTGTCCGACATCCTTTTCAGAAGGGGCTATGAAAAAGCTCCAAAACTATGCTTGGCCAGGGAATGTGAGGGAGCTTCGAAATGTTGTAGAGAGCTCCATCAATATGGCACTGACCAAGGTTATATACACAAAGGATTTACCAGAGTATATTCAGGAAAGTGTGGCCCTTGAGCAAGATGTGAACACTCAAAAGCCAAGTCCTGATACGCCTATGAATCATGTAATGAATTTTGACAAAAAATACGGACCTCAATATTAAAAGATGTGTGGATGAGACGGAGAAAAAAATCATTAAAGAAGCCATAGACCGCTGTGATGGAAATAAAACGGAAGCGGCTAAGTTGTTAGGCCTCCACAGGACGGCCTTATATAAGAAAATCGATAAACTCGGATTGGATATATAAGATATAATGGTAAAAATTGACATTTTTATAAGATTCACATAAAATGAAAGCAAGATAATGACTTATAGATTGGAGTCTTTCATGAACAAGTTACAAGCGTTACAAAAATATTTTGGATATACAAGATTTCGAACAGGTCAAGAAGACATAATCGATGGCATTATAGAGCGTCGTGATGCACTGGGCATCATGCCTACAGGTGGCGGTAAGTCCTTGTGCTACCAGTTGCCAGCAGTCCTATCTGAAGGCACGGCTATTGTCATTTCTCCACTGATTTCCTTAATGAAGGACCAAGTGGATAGTCTGACAGAGGCGGGCATACCATCAACATTCATAAACAGCACCCTTGATCAGGAAGAACTCATGATGCGACTTGACGGTATGCGTTATGGTGATTATAAACTTGTATATGTTGCACCAGAAAGACTGAAATCAGTCATGTTCAACAGACAGATTGCTCAAATGAACATTAGTCTGATAGCGGTGGATGAAGCCCATTGTATCAGTCAGTGGGGCATGATTTTAGACCGAGTTACAGGGACATTCCCAATTTTATATCCCTGTTTGAAAACCGTCCCCCCATTGCGGCCTTTACAGCCACAGCGACAAAGGACGTTACAAGGGAAATAAAATCTCTATTGAAGCTAGAGTCTCCAGTGGAGCGAATCACTGGTTTTGATAGACCAAACCTATTTTATAAGGTGGTTGCACCAAACAATAAGTTTAGGTTTGTTACTCAGTACCTTGGTGAAAGAGGGAATAGTGAAAGTGGCATAATTTACTGTGCAACTCGAAAAACAGTTGAATCATTAACAAAAAAAACTATGCGATAAGGGATATTTGGCGGTTGGTTACCATGGTGGTATGGATAGTGAAGTCAGAAGACAAGTCCAAGAGGATTTTATGTTCGACAGATCCCAATTGATCGTTGCAACCAATGCCTTTGGTATGGGCATTGATAAGCCTGATGTTCGATTTGTTATTCACTATAATATGCCAAAGAATATGGAAGCTATTATCAGGAGGCTGGCCGTGCAGGGCGTGATGGTGAAGCTCTGAATGTGTCCTTATGTACTCGCCTTCAGATATAGTCAGTCAGAAAATGCTCATAGAAAATGACACCCAATCAGCTGAAGCGCAAGGAACTCCTTAATGAAAATTTACAGTATTTGATCAACTACTGTCACTCGGACAATTGTTTAAGACACCTCATAACAGATTATTTTGGCGAGAGTGATGAGATTAAGGCGGATTGTGGAAATTGCGGAAACTGTACAGACCAGTCAGAGCGTAAAGATGTGACAATAGAGGCTCAGATGATCCTGTCTTGCATTTATAGGACCAACCAAAGATTTGGCCTCAATCTGATTATACAAATATTGCGTGGGTCTAAAGACAAGCGCATAAAAAGCTTAGACTAGACCAACAGTCAACCTATGGTCTTATGAAAGACAAGAGCCCTGGGGAAGTGCGAGAAATTATTATGACTCTCCTGGCCAATGGTTATATTAGAATGACAACAGACCAGTTTCCTGTTCTCAAATTATTGGCACCAGCTAGAGGGGTTTTAAAAGGACATGAGAAAGTAAGTATTAAAGTGGATAGACTTGAGAACTCTAAAAGAAGGGCAAGTCAGCCAAAAGAGAAAGTCTCTTTCGGGCTCTTTAAAAGACTTGGAGTATGATGACAAATTATTTGAGATCCTCTCAGATATACGCAAGTCAATTGCTGAGGAAAAGGCATACCGAGTTACACCATATTTCATAATTCAGCCCTTTATGAAATGGCTGCTGTTTATCAATGACCCTGAGGCATTTTTAGAAGTGGGTGGCGTTGGCAGTAAAAAAATTTGAGAATTACGGTGAAATTTTTATGGGTGCCGTGAAAGACTATTGTACAAAAATGGGTATAGACCAGCCGAGTATAGAGGCCAAAAGAGAGAAAACACTTGAACTCAAGAACAAGAGGGAAGAAGATAGTCCCATTGAAGCATCACCAAAGGAATCAATGGAAGAACGTATACAAAATACTTACAGTGCATTTCTTGAAAAAGATTCTTTGAGTGAAATTGCCTTTGAGCGCGGATTTACGTCAGGAACGATTGTTAAGCACCTCCTAAAAGCTGAATCTGATGGTCTTCCAGTTGATTGGAATAAGCTCATTTCAGTGGAGAAACTTGATCAAATCCATGAAGCCATTCAGAAACATGGGAGAGACTCCTTAAAAGCTCTAAAAGATAATTTGCCAGAAAACGTGACCTATGACGACATTAAAATTGCTTTACAAATTGTAAATCAATGAATTTGATTGATCTTCATTCATCTGTAATGAGAGTCTAGGGATTGCAAATGCATAGAAAAGCATGAAAAAGAGCCATCTTGAATCATACGATTAAAGGTGGTTTTATTTTGGCATAATATAGCTTCAGACGCTTGCTAAATTTATAGATCTAAGCCCTCGCCATATCATATATAGAATTTGAACGCCTAAATATCCATATATGGTATAACGAAGACTTTGTATGTTGTTTTGTAAGTCGCTCAGCATATAAAAAGTTAAAAAAACAAAAAATCTGGAACTTTTTGACCCCACTGTTCGTCTTAAGGCTGTAATGATACATTCTTTGCGAAGGTTTTAAACAAAGACCACTAAAGCGTAAGCCGTGTAGCAAAGAGGACGGATGTAGTAATAGATAAAAAGTTATGGAGGCCACTATGAATATTAAAAAATATGCAATTTGGGGTTTGACACTAAGCCTAAGTGTTATAATGTTAACAGGCTGTACACAAAGTGCAGACCCTATCAAGAATAATGATGACAGTCAGTCGACTTCCCCAGTGTCAGCTGTTGAAGACAACACACCCGCTCCAGACTATGATATAGTCGGAGAGGTTATTGAAATCGATGGTCAGGATGTTCATATATTAACAGGTGATATTGTTGATATATACACTGTGACAAGCACCCAAGATATATACTTGGGGGAACGTGTTCAGATCATTAACCAAGATGGAAGGCAAGTTGTAAAACCCTTTATTGTAGAAAATTTTGATGTCAAGCACACCAGTATGGGTCAAACGATTGAAAAGATTACAGGGAAAATTGAAAAGGTTTCTGAGACGTCATTCGATCTGCGAACAGATAGTGATTTAATTAGATTTGAATACTATGGTGAGACTTCTGAGATTCATGAAGGCATGACAACTGACGTGGAGTTCATTCGTCAATATGGTGATATGGAAAAAAACCTAGCCATTCACGCCTATAATCTTGAATCAGCTATGACGCTCACGGTAGATGATCTAAGTCGTTCAGAGGATGGACTGCTTATTGCAAAGTGTAGTGATGCAGAAGGCATGGCCTCTTACGTCAAAATTCTGCCAGGAACAAATGATAATTTCAATATTTCTAAACTGGAGATCAGTGACAAAATTCAAGTGATTCCAGATGTGATCATGGAGTCATACCCACTTCAAATCAACCCGGAGAGGGTTCGGATTGTGGAGTAAAGTACCCAAGATGCTTTTCATCATAAGATGGAGGACATATGATAGTTGGAATAGATATAGGTGGGACAACAACAAAAATTGTTGGATTTCACGATGCGAAAATTGTTGATTTAATGACCATAAAGGCCAGCGATCCAATCACTTCGGCCAGTGGCGCTCTTGGCAAGCTCATGTATACAAATGGTCTCAAGCTCACAGATATTAGTAAAATAGCCATAACGGGTGTCGGAGCATCGTATATTGAATCAGATATACTGGGAATTCCTGTCGTAAAGGTAAATGAGTTTGAAGCCATTGGTCTAGGCGGCGCCCATCTTTCGGGCATGGACAATATCATAGTCCTGAGTCTGGGCACAGGTTCAGCCATTGTGAAAGTTGAAAATGGTCAAATCACCCACCTCGGTGGTACTGGTGTCGGGGGCGGAACGCTTTTGGGACTGAGCGAAGCCATGTTCGGTATGTCTGACTTTAATGAAATCATAGAAATGGCCGAGAAGGGATCCCTGGAAAATGTTGACCTTACTATAGGGGACATATCAAAGGGAATGGTCGGACACCTAATTGAAGACATTACCGCTTCTAACTTTGGAAAAATGAATGTGAAAGCCACTGCAAATGACAAGGCTCTAGGGATTATTAACCTTATATTTCAAACAATAGGCGTCATCTCCCTTTTTGCATCCAGTGCGACAGGCATAAAAGACATTGTAGTCACAGGCAAACTCGGAAACATTGACACCGGCAAGACCATAATCAAAAGGCTAACAGAGTTCAAGTCCTTTGATGGGCAGTTCGTGTTTCCAGATAAGTCGGAGTATTCAACGGCTTTGGGGGCAGCTATTTCTCAAGCCCCTCCAGACTGGCGCTAGCACTTCTAATACTTCGTTATTCATATTGACACACCCAGATCACGTACCTAAAGTACGCTCACAGTGCCTGACAATATGAA
>LQAG01000301.1_pt1 | contig 16736 bp, 21 predicted proteins | sample 1535801 | NCBI WGS metagenome assembly LQAG01 (sample SAMN04331584, study PRJNA305678) | bioreactor metagenome | isolation source: bioreactor_3 inoculated with Wadden Sea sediment 1st replicate of a... | place: Germany:Bremen | reverse complement strand
TCAGCAGTTTGATGCCACCGCCGTAAAAAAAAATGAACTGCGGTGCCCGGATATGGCGGCGGCCAAAGCCATGATTGAACGCATCAAGACCGTGAAAGCTCAGGGGGATTCCCTGGGGGGGGTCGTGGAGATTCGTGCGAATCATGTGCCGGCCGGAATCGGTGATCCGGTGTTTGACAAATTGGATGCCGACATTGCCAAAGCCATGATGGGGATCGGAGCGGTCAAGGCCGTGGAAATCGGCTCCGGAATCCAGGCTTCCGGCAGAACCGGTTTGCAAAACAATGATCTCATGGACGACACCGGGTTTCTGTCCAACTACTGCGGAGGAATTCTGGCTGGAATATCAACCGGAGAACCCATTGTTGTCCGGGTACACGTCAAACCGATCCCTTCCATCGGGCTGGATCAGAAAACCCTGGATACAAGCGGACAGCCGGCTGTCATTCCACACAGGGCCGGCATGACATCTGTGCCATTCCCCGGATCAACATGGTCTGCGAATCCATGCTGGCGCTGGTAATCACAGACCATGTGCTACGTCAAAAATGCTGTTTATGATCACGCCTTATTTTGAACAATATCCGCCTCCAGCCGGTCGGCAATCGCCAGCGCGGAATTCAGGGCATCATTGATGGCAAACAATTGAATTTTCAAAGTTTTCAATGAAGCCTGGGTGGCAGATATTTTTTCATCGGATTGAAGTAACCGGGCCAATTTTCCCGATTTGTCGGCAAATTCCGTTAATTTCTCACTGAAATTGACGATCTCACCTGCCCATTTGTCGCGTTCATCCCGGGTCAGTTCAATATCGGCATTTTCGGTGCCGTTGATCAGATGGTCGATCTGATAGTCTTCAGGGTTGGCGATAATTTCGTACATTTGATTACTCCTTGTCCTATACGTTGATTTTTACATTTTACCTTTTATTCGAGTACGCGGGCCGGTAATTCCCCTTGGGTATAAAACAACTTAAAAATGGTTTGAAACAGGGCATACCGGGCATTGGAAATCCGCCGCTCAGACTGTACCAGCAGGGTGTTGGCATCCATCATGTCCACAATATCTGCCAGGCCATACTGATACTGCATCTGGACGGCATTATAATTCTCTTGTGCGGATTTCAATTCATCCGCCAGGTTAATCAAGGTTTTCTGGCGGTTTCATACTCGGAAACGCAATTTTGGATTCCAGTATAATATCGTTTCTGACCTGAATCAGCGAGGTATGGGCCTGTTTTTTTCTGGCTTCGGCCTGACGGATCTGAGCGTTGCGAAGTCCCCCATCAAACAGGGTGAATTGAATTTCGGCCATGGCATAGGCTTCTTCATCGTTTGGGCCGATGCCCATGCCCATCAATGAACTGCCATAGGTGACGTCGGATTTCCGGTATCCGGTCTCCAGACTCAGCTGGGGCCAGTATTCCCCTTTTTCATATCGGATGGTCTGGTCGGCAATTTCTATATTCTTTTGTGCAGCTCTTATTTCGAACCGGTTTATCAAGCTTTAGCCTGAACCTGCTCAAGAGATATGTCCATAAGCTCCAGGGATTGGATATCGGTGTCGGAAGTGGAAAATCCGTCATCAATGCCCGTGATCCGGACAATATTGGCCCGTGTTTGAACGATGCCGTTCAGCGCTATTTCCCGGTCTGTTCTGGCCCGGGACAGTTCCGCCTCGGCCCGGAACGAATCGGTTTTGGTAACACTGCCCACCCGCAGTTTTTCCTCCACCGCCTGTTTATGGGTTTTCAGCCGCTCTACATCGGCCTGGGCAATTTCCAGCATGCGCTTGGCTTCCAGGCTTTGAAATATGCCAGTGACACTTCCAACAGGTACGCAGAACGAATCGCTTCCAGGGAAAAGACATTGGTTTCAATCCCTTTTTGGCCACATCATAGGCGATCAGCTCCCTGCCGTTCAGAGTGAAGGACTGATTCAGCCGGATCCCCCCCACTGCCGTATCCGGAGTAAATATGCCCGTGTCCTTGTACTTGGTGTAGCTGCCGAATACGGTGGCCCGGGGAATCAGAACCGATCTGGCCCGCAGCTTATCCTGTCGGGCGATCTTCACGTCATCTTCTGCGATCCTGATGGTTTCCGCCGTTTCGTTGGCGGCCCGGCACAGATTTTCAAAGTATAATGAACCTGCTTTTCAGCAGACAGGGCAGGGCAGCAGACCGACATGGTCATCAGGCAGACTAACAAGATCATCCCGTTTGTTTTCATAAAATTCCTTTTACACAAGACTTTTTTGAATTGATCAAACAGACATCTACAATAATATGATCGCCATCATTCGTCAAGCGCTCCGCAGGCTGGAAATAAATTTTGCGTTTCCCTGTTATGGAAAAAAAAAAAAAATCCGTGATATAGATATCTTTTTATCCAAAAAAACTACCTTTGATTGACAAAAACGAGGAGACACACATGACAGCTATCCCTGAAACACAATTTAAGGACCTGCCATTGAAACGACAAGGCAAGGTCAGGGATATTTTTGACTTTGGCGACACATTGCTGCTGGTCACGACAGACCGGCTGTCCGCCTTTGACGTGGTATTACCGGATCCCATCCCGGAAAAGGGAAAGGTGCTCAACCAGATCAGTGTGTTCTGGTTTGAAAAAATGGCGGATATTGTGGGCAATCATCTGGTGACCACGGATGTGAATGCTTACCCCGATCCCTGTCATCCCTACAAAAAAGCCTTGAACAAAACGCAGTATGCTGGTAAAAAAGGCGGATCCGCTGCCCATTGAATGTATTGTGAGAGGCTACATCACCGGATCCGGCTGGCATGGATACCAAACCACCGGACATGTCTGCGGAATTCAGCTGCCTGAAGGACTTCAGGAATCCGATAAACTGGCAGCACCTTTGTATACCCCATCCACCAAGGCGGAAGTCGGGGATCATGATATCAATATCTCGTTTGAACAGACCGTGGATATTCTGGGCAAGGAAACTGCTGAAAAATCCGGGACCTGAGCCTGGAAATCTACAACAAAGGAGCGGCCCTGGCACTGGAAAAGGGATTATTATCGCAGACACCAAATTTGAATTCGGCGTGCTGGATAACGAAATCATTCTCATCGACGAGGTGCTCACCCCGGATTCCTCCCGGTTCTGGCCCCTGGACGACTATGCCCCGGGCCGCAGTCAGAAAAGTTTTGACAAACAAACGGTCCGGGACTGGCTGGTCAACTCCGGATGGGACAAAACTCCCCCGGGCCCCAGACTGCCAAAAGAAGTGATTGAAAATACCGCCAAAACGTATAAAGAGATTTACACGAGACTGACGAGTGAACAGCTCTAACCCGTTCCGGTCCATTGCATTAACCGACATACGGCTGGAGGACGACCGTTTCCGGATCACGGTCGAGGAAGAGGAAGATTTGACGTCTCTGATCCGGTCCATCCGGACAGTGGGATTGATCTGCCCCCCCACGGTTTGGCTGACGGACAGCGGCTTTATTCCGGTATGCGGGTTTCGGCGGATTCAGGCGGCCCGGTCTCTGGCCGAGGCCGGGGCATCCGGAGAAATTGACTGCCGGATCATGCCGTCTGATCAAGAGAAGGCTTGTGCCCTCCAGGCAGTTGCGGACAATGCGTTCGCCCGGGAACTGACCCCGTCGGAACAGGTGAGAGCCGTCAGACTGCTGGGCCGATTCATGAATTCTGCACAGATGGCCCGTCAATCTCCCGGCATATTCAACCGGCAGCTGAATCCGGCATTTATCTCAGAACTGCTGGCGGTATCAGACCTGCCCCCCAAAGCCATTGCACTGCTTGAAAACGGCCGTCTGGCCCTGAAACCGGCCAGACGGCTGACCGGATATGACAGCGGCGCCATTGAGGTATTAATCGATCTGTTTTCCCGGATCAAAGCCTCTTCCGGAAAGCAACTGGATATGATCACCTGTTTTACCGAAGTATGCAAGAAAGAACGGATCGCACCTGCAACCCTGTTCAATGAAACCGGGTTGCAAGCCCTTTTCAAGCGGGATATCCAGGACTTAGGACAAAAAGGAGACCAGATACGGCAGTATCTGGTTCATCGCCGGTTTCCGAACCTTGAACAGGCCCGGCAGAAAGCCAGATCCCATGTCGGGCGGCTTCAGTCTCAAAACGGGTTCCGGTTTCATCTGCCGGATAATTTTGAATCCATGACATATGGCGTGTCCTTTGAATTCACGTCTTCCGAAGAATTCAGAAACCAGGTTCAATCCCTGACATCCCTGGCAGATCATCCCGACCTGAAGGGGCTTTTGCAGCGATGAAAATCAGACAGGTCATCATGGACCCCTCCCTGGAAATGACCGGTGAGATTGAGGAGATTGTTTCCCGGCTGTCCATCCATCCGGAAATCGTTTCGGATCCCCGGATAATATATGACCGGATCCATCAGGCAAACGATCCGATCGGGGCCGCCAAATCTTTATTATATATCACCAACAACAAAGGGGCCAAGATACGGGCGTGTCCCGGTACCAGCCATTACACCTGCTGCGACTACACGATTCTGCACACCGGAACTTTCTGTACCATGGATTGTGCCTACTGTATTCTTCAGGCCTATTTTCATCCACCGGTACTTCAGTATTTCTCAGGCCTTAACCAGATAAAATCGGAATTGGCCCACCTGTTTTCACAAAACAAAATTTTTCGCATCGGCACCGGAGAATACACGGATTCACTGATCTGGGAACCGTTCACCCCCAGCCCCCGGTTCCTGGTGAACACCTTTGCAGAACAATCCAGCAGCCTGTTGGAACTCAAGACCAAAACCGCGAATGTGGAATCGCTTCTGGATCTGGACCATAACCAAAAACTGTGCTGGCCTGGTCGGTCAACACACCGGAAGTCATTCAGTCGGAAGAAAAGGCACCACACCGCTGAAAATCCGTCTAAAACAGCCGGACGTTGTGAAGCCAAGGGATACCCCCTGTCGTTTCATTTTGACCCCCTGGTGCTGTACGATGGATGTGAACGAGCCTATGCTCAGGTAATCCATGATATTTTTCCCATGTCCGGCCGGAAGCATCGTGTGGATCAGTATCGGCAGTTTTAGGTTCATGCCGGCTCTCAAACCGATCATTGAAAACCGGTTTCCATCCTCCAGACTCTGCTATGGGGAGTTTATCCTGGGGCTGGACAATAAAATGCGATATTTTAAACCCTTGCGCATACAATTTGTACCGGAAACTGGTGAACCTGATAAAAAGACTATGCGCCGGATGTTCAGGTTTATTTCTGTATGGAAGATCAGGAGGTCTGGGAAAAACCATGGGGTATTTTCCCGGGGAGAAGGGGGCTTTAGGGCATCTCCTGGACCGGGCTGCCGTGTCACACTGCCGGTTGAACCCGGACCTGCTCTGAAAAAAAGGGAAGGACCTGAAACAACAGACCCTCCCCTGAGAGATATCGGTCAGCGGATGTACTACCGGCCAACCGGCCGACATCTATTGACCGCTAACTGTTTTCTTTTTCTGCATTGACCTGGTCAATGATTTTCTGGGCCAGATCACCCGGCACTTCATCATACTGGGCAAACTCCATGGTAAACGTTCCACGGCCCCCGGTCATGGAGCTCAGATCAGGGGCATACCTGAGCATTTCCGACATGGGCACCAGGGCATTGATGATCTGTTTGTCATCTTCGGAATCCATGCCCAGAACCCGGCCCCGCCGGGAGTTGAGATCTCCCATGATGTCACCGGTGTTAGCATCCGGCACTTTCACCGAAACTTTCATGATCGGTTCCAGCAAAACGGATTTGGCATCCTTGGCTGCGGCCTTGAACGCAATGGATCCAGCCGTCTTGAATGCCATTTCCGATGAGTCTACGGAATGGTAGGACCCGAAATCCAGGGTGGTACGGAAATCCACACAGGGAAACCCTGCCAGAATACCGTACTTCGAGCTTTCCCGGATACCGGCCTCCACAGCAGGAATATAATTTTTGGGAATCACACCGCCCACGATCTTATCCACAAATTCGAATCCGGTGCCTCTGGGCAGCGGTTCCAGGACGATCCAGCAGTCCCCGTACTGGCCATGGCCTCCAGACTGTTTTTTGTGTTTTTCCCTGGACCCTGATTTTTTTTCTTGAAGGTTTCCCGATACGCCACCTTGGGGGTGTTGATCTCCATGGCTACATTAAATTTGCGCTGAATTTTATCTGCGGTTACCTCGATATGCACCAGCCCTCTGCCGGACAAAATTGTCTGCCGTGTTTCCTCTTCCCGCTTCAGTTCCAGCCCGGTGTCTTCCTGAAGAATTTTTCGCAAGGCTTCATGAATCTTGTCTTCGTCATTCTTGGATTTGGGGGAGATGGCAAAGGAAATCACCGGTGGCATAGGGGCCGGGGCCGGAATCTGAATCTGCCTGCCGCCGGTCAGGGTGTCTCCGGTCAGCGTGGATTTGAGTTTGGCCACCGCCACAATGGATCCCGGCACTGCCGATGTAATGGATTTCTGCTCCTTACCCGCAATTTCCAGCAACTGGGAATAGCGTTCCTTGGTATCCTTGGTCACGTTGAGGAAATTTCCCTCTTTCCCCAATGTGCCGGATATTACCCGGAACAGGGACAGCCGTCCGGCATAGGGATCCACAATCGTATTGAACACAAATCCGCAGAATTCCGCATCCGGATCCGGAGACACTACCACATCCTGTCCATCACTGTCTTTGGCGATCCAGTCGCCTCTATCCAGCGGGGAGGGCATATAGGTATTGATAAAGTCCAATACTGTGTCAATGCCGATCATTTTGACAGCGGATGCGCAGATTGCCGGATAAAACTGGGCCTCAGAAATTCCCTTCCGAAAGGCGTTCTTGATCTCCTCTTCAGTCAGTTCCTCGCCTTCCAGGTATTTTTCCAGCAGTTCATCATTGAGTTCCGCAATATTTTCAATGAACTCTTCTTTGGCAGCGGCCATGTCGTCAGCCATGTCCGCCGGAATATCCATGGGTGTGGCTTTGCCGTTTTCGTCATATTCAAACGCCTTGTGGGTGACGATGTTCACCAGTCCTTTGAAACCGGCTTCCTTCCCAATGGGATAACAAATGGGAATAATTTTCTTTTTCAAAGAGACATTAGAGGCTTCCAGACAGGCGGCAAAATCGGATCGTTCCCGGTCCAGCTTGTTGACAATGACCAGTCCGGGCAGGTTGTATTCCAGAGCAGAGGCAGCCGCTTCTTCGGTCATGGCGGAAGGCCCGCCCACACCATCGATGACAAAGACCATGGCATCGGCCACCGGAAAACAGATTTTGGCCGCTGAGAAAAAATTTTGATCACCCGGGGTGTCCATCAATGTGACAACGTGTTTGTTATGGGTGTATTTGATAAATGAGGTGTTGATACTCTGCTGTTTTTTGATTTCTTCGGGCTGAAAATCCATGACCGTATTGCCTTCTTCCACCTTGCCCAGCCGGCTGGTCACACCCAGTTTGAAAAGCATAGCCTCAGCAAGAGTTGTCTTGCCCGCACCTCCATGGCCTGCAAAGGCCACATTTCTCATGGTTTTGATGTCTTCGCTCATTACCGCTCCTTTACACGATTAATAAAAAAGTCTTACTTAAATAAATAAAATTTAAATAAAAATAACAGTGTTTTTTTCAATGCCCAAGGAAAATCAATGAAATCAGGTATTCCGTGTTTCCTTTCGGACCCAGGACAGGGGAGGGGACCACTCCCTGCAATGCATATCCACGGTCTGAAAAGAACTGTGACAAATCTGTCACCACCTTTTTTCTGATTTCCGGATCCTTGACAACACCCCCTTTGCCGATATGTTGTTTGCCTGCCTCAAACTGGGGTTTGATCAGGGCGATTACCCGGGTATCTTTTCCCATGAATTTTTCCGCCGCCGGGATCACGGTTTTCAAAGAGATAAAAGAGGTGTCCGCCACCACAACATCCACCTCCCCTTCCCGATGGTTTCCCAGGCCATGTGCCGGATATTGGTACGCTCAATCACCATCACCCGGGGATCCGTGCGCAACGACCACGCCAGCTGTCCATACCCAACATCCACGGCAAACACCTGTCCGGCCCCGAACCGCAGCAGACAGTCGGTGAAACCGCCTGTGGATGCTCCGATATCCAGGCACACCTTGTGTGTGACATCCACAGGAAACGTGTTCAATGCTTTTTCCAGCTTAAGCCCGCCCCGGCTGACATAAGGATGGTCAGGGGTTTTCACCTGAATGACGGCCAATGGGTCCACACGGAATCCGGGTTTATCACAGGGCTGGCCGTTTACCATTACTTTTCCGGCCATGATCACGGCCCGGGCTCTGGTCCTGGAACCTGCCAGACCTTTGTTTACCAGCACCTGATCCAAGCGGCACCGGTCCACATTTCTATCTGTTGCCATGCAGTTCACGGGCAGCAGAAGCTACAGCATTTGCATCAATCCGGTATTCCTTCTCAGGACATCCTGGGCCCGTGCTCCACAAATCGGTCCTCAATACCGATACGTCTGACATGCCGGTCAGTCAATCCATGGTCCATAAACAGCTCCAGGACTGCTGACCCGAACCCGCCTGCCAGCACATGCTCCTCCACTGTGATGATCCGCTTGAATGCGGCAGCTTTTTCCAGCAGCAGTGCCTGATCCAGGGGTTTGACAAACCGGGCGTTGACCACGGTGGCGAAAATGCCTTCCGCTGCCAAAATGTCCCGGGCCTTGAGGGCCTGCTGAACCCCGGTGCCGATGGCAATGATCAGCAGGTCATCACCGTCACACAACACCTTGCCTTTTCCGATCCTCAGGGGAGTGACCGGATCCGCCACTTCAACACCGGTAGCCCGGCCCCGTGGATAGCGCAGGGCAATGGGCCCGTCATGCTGCACCGCCGTGGCCAGCATCCGGGCCAGTTCATTTTCGTCCATGGGCGCCATCACTGTCATGTTGGGCATAGGCCGCAGATAGGCAAAATCAAACAGACCGTGGTGGGTGGGGCCGTCTTCCCCCACAATCCCCCCCCGGTCCAAGGCAAACACCACGGGATGGGCGTCAATGCAAACGTCATGCAGAATCTGGTCATAGGCCCGCTGAAGAAAGGTGGAATAGATGGTCACCACTGGCTTGACCCCTTTGGTTGCCAGTCCTGCCGAAAATGTTACGGCATGCTGCTCAGCAATGCCCACATCGAAAAACCGCTCCGGAAACCGGTCACAGAAATTCATCAGGCCGGTCCTTCGGGCATGGCAGCGGTCACGGCCACCAGTTCGGGGTGACGGTTTGCCAGCTGCACCATCTGATCCCCGAACACCTGGGTATAGGTGGGAATTTTTCCGGCGGATCCGTTGGCCTTACCCGTATCTACGGCAAAGGACCCCACTCCGTGAAAATAGACCGGATTTTTTCCGCGGGGCATATCCCTTGCCCTTGACCGTGGTGACGTGAAGCAGCACCGGCGAATCGGCCGTATTTTTGATATTGTCGAGAATATCGATAAGATGGTTCAGATTATGGCCGTTGATGGGACCGAAATAATCAAAATTAAACGCCTCAAACAGCATGCCGGGGGTGACAAAGGTTTTAAAGGATTCCTCAGACCTTTTTGCGATTTGATAGATATCATCTCCGATTTTGGGCAAAGACTTTAAAAAGGCCCCGAACTGATTTCTCAGGGTCTGGAGATATTTGGCGGAAAAAGTACGGCTCAGGTAGGAGGACAGGGCACCGACATTGGGAGATATGGACATGTCATTGTCGTTAAGGATCACGATCAGTTTGCGTTTGAGATCCCCTGCCTGGTTCATCCCTTCATAGGCCAGGCCGGCAGTCATGGAACCGTCACCGATCACCGAAATCACATGGGAATCATCCTGGTTCAGGTATTTCGCACAACTGACTCCCAGGCCGGCGGAAATGGATGTGGAAGAATGGCCAACCGTGAATCCGTCACACACACTTTCCTTAATCTTGGTAAACCCGGAGATGCCTTTGTACCGGCGCAGGGTGTCGAATTTCTGATTCCTGCCCGTAATCAGTTTGTGGGCATAAGCCTGGTGACCCACATCCCAGATCAGCGTGTCATTAGGCAGGTCAAACACATAGTGAATGGCCAGGGTCAGTTCCACCGCACCCAGACTGGAGGCAAGATGGCCACCGTTCTGAGACACCACATGGATGATCCGATCCCGGATCTGTCTTGCCAGTTCCGGCAGATGGTTCCGGGACAGGCGCTTAAAGTCTTCCGGCTCGTGAATGCGCTGCAGCAGATCCATGGTCTCACCGTTTTCCGGAGTTCTGTTTTAGTGTCACGCATATAACTGGATTTGTCCTCTATCCTTTTGATAATCTGTTCCCCCATATGATCACTCTTCCATCAATGAAATCAACGATCCCGGGTAACCACATAACGGGCAATGGCCCGAAGCGCATCCGCTTTGTCATCAAATCCGGCAATAGCCTCCAGAGCCTGATCTGACAATTGAGCGGCATAGGTTTTGGATCGATCCAGCCCCATAACGGCCGGAAAAGTGAGCTTGTCTCTTTCCAGGTCCGATCCGGCGGCTTTGCCCATTTTTACGGGATTCCCTTCCACATTCAAAATATCATCCATCACCTGGAATGCCAACCCCAGGCTGGCAGCATAGTCAGTCAGATCCGCTATGGCCTGTTTAGCGGCGCTGACACTCACCGCTCCGGCCACCACGCTGGCAATGATCATTTTTCCGGTCTTTAATCCGTGCATGGTTTCAAGATGTGCCAGCAGTCTTTGCTGTTTGTCATGACCGGTCTTTTCCTTGAAAAAGACCCGGCTGTTTTTTCAGACTGTATATCCATCACCTGTCCTTCCACCATGCCGTTGACACCGGCGGCATCAGCCATCAGTGCAGTCAGTTCCAGCAGAATTTCGGGTTCTGGCACCGGATCGAACAGATCACGGGGATGCGACAGCACATAAAAGGCATGGGTGAGCAGGGCATCACCAGCCAGAATGGCGGTGGATTCGGAAAATTGTCTGTGACACGTGGGTTTTCCCCGTCTCAAATCATCATCATCCATGGCGGGCAGGTCATCATGAATCAACGAATAGGTATGAACCATCTCCAGGGCACAGGCCACCGGCAGCACAAGGGCTGACTCTCCGCCGCAGGCCCTTGCCGCTGCCAGAGCCAGGACCGGGCGAAGCCTTTTTCCACCGGCCATCACAGAATGCCGCATGGCCTGAACCAGTTCCCGCTGAGGGTCAAAGGATGTCAGAATTGTTTCAAGACATGCGTTCACCCGCTGCCGGTGAGTGTTTAAATAAACAGTGAGATCAAACCCGGATTCAGTCATGGTCAAAGACATCTTCTGAAACGGATCCATCCAGATTCTGGGTCAGCTGGGTAATTTTTTTTTCTGTACTGTCAAGGATCTCCATGCAGTACCGGACCTTTTCTATACCTGTTTCATATTTTTTCAATGCCTGTTCCAGGGGCAGATCCCCGGACTCCATTTCCTTTACAATCGTTTCCAACTGTTTTAACGCGGTCTCAAATGTGGTCTTTGCCATGAATTATTTTCTCCACCCGTGTCCGAATCCGTCCCCGGGCTAAAATGATTTCTACGAGGTCCTGAACGTCCACCATCCCGGCGTCCAGAATCACTCTTTTTCCGGCAGGGTCCGTGCGATACCGTATCCCCGGTTCATCACCGATGTGGGATTTAACGCCGTTAATGCGGCTGCCGCCTGTTCGATCCGATTCTGTTTGACGGCCAAATGATGACGTATGTGCATCTCCATGTGCCCGAGCTGTTGTGACACTGTTTTTTCACAGGCCTTTACATCGGGGGCCGACCCAGACAGGGCCTGGGATACCCAGAAAAGCTTTTCCCGGTTATGGATAATGCGGCGGTTCAGGGCCTGGTGCATACGAACGCTCAGGGAAGAGATTGTCAGTTTGAACCGGGACATGATTTGAACCGGGCTTTTCAGCCGGCCGTGCAGATCATCAAGTTTCTGCTGATAAAAGGTGAGCTGCTGTGACATCTCTGCTGCCAAATCCCGGTTCAGGCTTCCAATATGCCGAATCAAATGCGATTTTTCCGGCAACGCCAGTTCAGCTGCAGCCGACGGGGTAGGGGCCCTTACATCCGCCACGAAATCAGCAATGGTGAAATCTGTTTCATGGCCAATGCCGGTGATCACAGGAATACGCGATATAAAAACCGCCCGGGCAATTTCTTCAGAATTGAACGCTGCCAGATCTTCCAGAGAGCCGCCCCCCCGGGCCAGAATGATAACATCAGATCTATTCCGGTCATTCACCATCTCAATTGCATATACAATTTCTTGAATGGCGGCCTTACCCTGAACCGACACCGGAACGATCTCAAGGCAGCAGTTGGGAAACGCCGGACTGAGATGTGAATGATATCGCGGACAGCCGCTCCGGTTCCCGAGGTGATGACCGATACTCGCCGTGGCAACAGGGGCACAGGTTGTTTATGGGCGACGTCAAACAGGCCTTCTTTCTCTAGTTTTTTCTTAAGCTGTTCAAAGGCTTTTTGCAGAGCGCCGGCTCCTTCAGGTTCCATGTGCTCGAAAATCAGCTGATAGGCCCCTTGGGGTTCATACACGGACAGCCGGGCCAAGCCCATAATCTTCAATCCGTTCTCCAAAGAAAATTTTAAATTGCGTTTCTGATTTTTGAACATCACCCCCCGGATCACCGCTTGTTCATCCTTGAGTGAAAAATAGGAGTGCCCGGAAGCCGGCGTTGCACAATTAGAAATCTCACCCGTGACCCATACAAACGGAAACCGGTGTTCAAGAATCGTTTTTGATCTCCCCGGGTCAGGAGGGTCACCGAATAGATATGTGTGGTTTCACGGTTTGGCATCAACTGGTTGTTCCTGCAACATCAAATCTTTATTTATAAGACAGATGTGCCTAAAAAGTCAACACTATGAAGATCAGGCATCAGGGTCAACGCACGTAAATGTGGTGAAATGTCCGCTTGCGTTTCCGTTGGATCAGCAAAAAAACCATCACACCCGTTAATCTGGATTTAGAGGACGATTGCGGCCTGCATGAAGCTGTCGATGATCCCGCTGGGACTGGGTTTCAAAGAACGGGCAGATGCTTGCTGAATCTTAAGAGCAACCCTTTTTTTATTCTCAATCAATAAGGTCTGATAATATATATTATGTTAACTTTTATTTTAAATACCCATTTTTCCCTTTTTGGAGCCAGCCGGTTCAAATCTTTTGAACGGCCCGCAAAATCGACCACATAACCAAACAATAATCTTGAAATTCCCCCCTTCCGTGTTATATTGCCTTTAAAAGTTATGTTGTTAACCTAAAAATTTTTGGAGGAAATCATGAATCCTACATTTGCCCAAACCACTTCACTGGTAAAGGTCAATACCTTTATCAGGAGCGTTTACAACTGGATGACCATCGGACTGGTGGTCACCGGGTTCACGTCCTTTTTCGTTTCCCGCAGCCCAGGGCTGCTTCAGATGTTCTACGGGAACCCGGTGATGCCCTTTGTTCTGTTCATCGGCCTGATCATTCTGTGCGGTTATCTGTCCGCCCGGATTCAAAAAATTGAGGCCAGCACCGCCACCGGACTGTATGTGGCACTGACGATCGCCTACGGCGTTATCCTGACCCCCATTTTTCTGATCTATACAGCCGCATCCATTGTGTCCACTTTTTTTCATTTGTGCAGCCACATTCGGCGCAGCCAGTGTCTACGGATGGTCACCAAAAAGATCTCACCGGCATGGCCCCAGTTTTTTGATGATGGGCTTGATCGGCATCATTATTGCCATGGTGGTGAACATCTTCATCGGCTCTACCATGATGCAGACCATCATATCCATGATTGCCGTGCTGATTTTCACGGGCCTGACCGCGTATGACACCCAGAAACTCAAACACATGGCCGTGACCCTGCCGGACAATGCCACCGGTGCGATGGTCCGTAAGGGCGCTATTATCGGGGCCTTGAGCTTGTACCTGGACTTCATGGGTCTGTTTATCCATCTGATGCACCTGCTGGGCGTTGCCAAAGAATAAGGAATTGAGTCAACTCGCTATTGTTTGAACATACAAATCAGGGCCTGCTATCCTCAAAGATAGCAGGCCCTGACTGGTTCAAGCGGATCACAATCGCAGGCATCAGCAGATACAATTAGAGATGGGTTTGAATCGCTTGGCAGATCCGATCGCACGCCGTTTGAATCATCTCATTTTCCGGGCCTTCCACCATGACCCGGAGCAGCGGCTGGGTTCCTGAATACCGCACCAGAACACGCCCTTTATCTCCCAGCTGTGAACTCACCTCATCAATGGCTTCGGCAATTTCAGGCACCTGCATGAAATCCGGACGGGATGCATCCACCCCCACATTTTTCAATACCTGGGGAAACACCCGCATGACCCCAGCCAGGTCCGACAGGGGCCGGCCGGTTTCCGCCATCACCGCGATCAGCCGCAGGGCGGACAGCATGCCGTCGCCAGTGGTATGATCATCCAGAAAAATCATGTGCCCGGAATCCTCTCCCCCCCATGATCGCCCCTGTCTCCTGCATCTTTGCCAAAACCTGACGGTCCCCGACCCCGGTTATGGCATGGGTGATACCCAGATCCTCCAGAGCAAGAGTCAGCCCGATATTGCTCATCACTGTGCTGACCACGCAGTTGTTGGGCAATTGATCTTTTTCCTTGGCATGCCTGGCGCAGATGGCCAGGATCCGGTCTCCGGTAATTATCTCTCCGGTTTCATCCACCGCGATCATCCGGTCGGCATCTCCGTCAAAAGCGATGCCCAAATCCGCTTTTCCGGCCTTCACCTGTTTTTGAAGATCTGACAGGTGCTGGGATCCGCAATCCCGGTTGATATTGAACCCATCCGGACAATCATGGATAAACAACGCATCAAACAGCTGAACGTTGAACACTTCATGGCAGATCCGGCTGGCAGCCCCGTTGGAGGCATCCACCACGATTCGGATGCGGGAAGATAGTTTCCTGAAAGGAAACCTGTCCAGGAGAAATTGAGCATACCGTTTCAAACCATCTGATATTATAGAAATTTTTCCTACATCATCTCGTGAAACAATTTCCGGGTCGTCAATATCGGCTTCCAGGGCCTGCTCTTGTTCATCTGTCAGTTTCAAGCCGCCTTTCTGAAAAATTTTAATGCCGTTGTCATAAAACGGATTATGGGATGCGGAAATCACCACCCCGCACCCACCCCTGCCAGGCATCCGGCCAGATAGGCCACACCGGGAGTGGGAATCACACCGGCCAGTTCCACATGGACTCCGGTCGATGCCACCCCGGCTGCCAGGGCTGATTCCAGCATATCTCCGGAAATCCGGGTGTCCTTCCCGATCACCACCCGGTCCAGTTTCATGTTTCGGACCATTCGACCCACGGCCCGGCCAGTCCTGAGCACGGTGTTGCCGTCCATGGGGGGGGACATTGGCCCGGCCCCGGATACCGTCAGTGCCAAACAATCGTGTCATGCAAAAAAATTCCTTGGAAGAGATTATCAGACCGTCAAACGATCCATTAGAGAGGTTTCAATCTTCAGCAGCCAGCCGGAACCCACGGTTTTGAGTTGAGATGGCAGCTGCTGAACGGCGGTGATATAATCACGACCATCCTGGAGGGCCTGGTCATTCAGCCAGGAAACCAACTGCTCCCCGGATGCGGGCAGATGCGGTTCAGCAAGGGCCTGATCCATCTCTGGCCCTGCCTTTTCCATGGCTGACAGGATTGGCCCATGGGTCCTGGATGACCCCAGGGTATCACAGAATTCTCCAGCTGCCGGACCCGTTCCCGGATGCTTAGAACCAGCATTCCTGTAATCCCCGGATCAGTTCCCTGGACACGGATCAAGGCAAATAAAGGCGTACATGAACATACCAGCATACAAAGCAACAAACCGGCGATATATTGAATATTGTGATTAAAGACTCGAACCGCTCCCGGGTGCCCCCTGCCCGTCTGGGCAGGGAGATCGGCCGGGTGTTTCCTCCCAAAATTATTCGGTTTTCACGCGTTTCATCTTTACGGACAATGGAACCGGCCCCGGTCAGACATCCGAATCCGATGCGCACCGGGCCCACCAGCCCCCCTGCCCGCCCAGAAAAATGGGCGACTGATCCAGAAAAACCCCTTGATGCACATTGCCCATCATGGAAGGAGTGGCCTTGTCCTGATTGGGAGTATAATTAAAATGCACAAACGAAGACCCCACCTCGGAATGATTTTCCGGCTGGTGCCACCGGCCATGAAGCAGTCACAGAAATTGATCAGACTGCCCAAAGTGACAAACGGAAACAACAGGGTCTGCTTGAGTCCCACGGTATGCGCAGCACAGGCCTGCTCTTCCATGATTGTTCCGGCCCTTACATGGGCATTGGATCCAAACACATTGTCGCCTAAAAATACGGCCTCTTGAAAGAATCCCCCGTTGAGCCGGACATTTCTTCCCACCCTGCAGTTTTCCAGGGTCACCCGGGGCTTCATATCCGATCTGGACCCCCGGAAGGATCAATGTCCGTTCCCGCAATCCGGCTTCCGGGAAACACCGTGACCCCATTGCCTGAAATCCGGCCCACGTCCACATCGCTAGCCACGTACACCGAGTCCGGGTCGGGCATGATCACACCCCTGGCCAGCAGCTCTTTTTTGACCGTATGATGATTCGAATCCATGACATCCTTTATTAATCGTCCGCACAGGCACCTGTCAATAATTATT
>LQAG01000300.1_pt1 | contig 16760 bp, 35 predicted proteins | sample 1535801 | NCBI WGS metagenome assembly LQAG01 (sample SAMN04331584, study PRJNA305678) | bioreactor metagenome | isolation source: bioreactor_3 inoculated with Wadden Sea sediment 1st replicate of a... | place: Germany:Bremen | reverse complement strand
CATCGAATAATCTTTTTTAAGATTATCTGCTTGCACTAGCAACTGATCTGATACTGCTTAGCGGTTATCAGTTTTGATTCGAGATTAATGAATGCGTAAAATAAAAACCCTGACCGGTTATATGTTATATGATTATATAGGCCACTCTTCGGAGTGGTCTTTTTTAATGAATGAGAAAGAGAAAGAAATGGAGAATATAATATCCTCGCATTTATGTCTTAAAAATGTGCATTTAATTAAAAAGCATTGAAAACAATCTATGAAAAGATTACCCCATCTCGCAGGCATGACTCGATAGCCTCTTCATGTGGATCCTGTGTAAAGAAAGTTTAGGAAAATCTCAAAAATCAAATGGCGCTGTAGAATCATTTCAGTTTTCATCAGATATACCTAGGGGTATAAAAGCACTTGAATAAAAGGCGTGAAAAACGGCAATCGTTATACGGGTAGGCAGGTTAAAAAAAACTTCAAAAAAGTTTAAGAAAAAGTGTTGCAAATCTTGAATTTATCTATATAATAATAGGAGTGCAGTTAAAGCACGTGATGACGTGTTTCTACTATATAAATAGAGCGGAACATCTATTTTATGTAGCAGAAACATGTTATGCTGCAAAAGCAAGAGAAAAGAATTTTAAAAAGCTCTTGCAATCATTAAGTGTTTCATGTATACTAATGTAGCGTGTTTGAACTGCGATGATGCAGGAGGTTACTAAATCGGGCGTCCTCCCGATTAAGAGAACTTCTGCGGAGAAGTGTCCATTCAGAGAAATGGGCGACCGTTTTCCGGGCGTTTTTAATTTGTGGTCCTCGATACACCCGGACCAGTGTGCTAGGGAAACGTCGTACAAGCAACGTCGTACGATGAAAAGGAGGGAAATTTAAATGAGCAAAGCTAGTCAAAAAATCAGAATCAAACTGAAGTCTTACGATCACAAGGTTCTAGATGCATCTGCAAAGAAAATTGTTGAAACTGCAAAGACTACTGGTGCGGAAGTATCAGGTCCGGTACCTCTTCCTACTAAAAAGGAAATTGTTACTATTCTAAGAGCGGTACATAAGTACAAAGACTCTAGAGAACAGTTTGAAATGAGAACGCATAAGCGTCTTATTGACATTCTGAGCCCTACACCAAAGACAGTTGATTCTCTAATGAGACTTGACCTACCTGCTGGTGTGGATATCGAAATTAAGTTGTAATACTAAGATGTAAGGTTTCAATAGATTCCGATCGATGAAATCTGATTATTTTAGTATGATTGCGTTTTTTTGACGTAATCCGCTGTAAAATTTATCGGAGGTGTACCAATGATTCTTGGTAAAAAATCGGTATGACTCAGGTATTCAACGAAGACGGTGTTGTAACACCTGTTACTGTTGTTGAAGCTGGTCCTGTAGTCGTAACACAAATCAAAACTGTAGAAACTGATGGTTACAATGCTATCCAAGTTGGTTTCTCAGATCAAAAAGCTCAAAGAGTTAACAAGCCACTTAAAGGCCACTTTGACAAGGCTGGCGTTTCGCCAAAGCGTCTTCTAGCGGAATTCCGTGTTGAAGATACTGCAGCGTTTACTGTTGGTCAAGAAATCAAAGCGGACGTGCTTGAAGCTGGTATGATGGTTGACGTAACTGGTACTTCAAAAGGTAAGGGTACTGCTGGTACTATCAAGCGTCATAACCAAAGCCGTGGTCCTGAAACTCACGGTTCTAAGTACCACAGAGGCCCTGGCTCTCTGGGTGCTGCATCCTATCCTGCTCGCGTTATCAAAGGCATGAACATGGCTGGCCACATGGGTCACGAAACAGTAACGGTTCAAAATCTTGAAATCGTTCGCGTTGATGCTGAGAGAAACATTGTGCTTGTTAAAGGTGCCGTTCCGGGCCCTAGAGGCGGTTTGTACGTTTAAGAAAACTGTCAAGAACAACAAATAAGAGCTAAGGATTAGGAAAGGAGGAAAGAACAGTGCCTAAACATGATATTCTTAACGTATCTGGCCAAAAAGTTGGTGAGATCGAACTGAATGACAGCATTTTCGCTACTGAAGTGAATGAAGCTGTACTACATGAAGTCGTTAAAAACTACCTAGCTAACCAAAGACAAGGTACATTCGCTGCAAGAACACGTTCTGAAGTACGTGGTGGCGGAAAGAAACCTTATCGTCAAAAGGGTACAGGTCGTGCTCGTCAGGGTACAACTCGTGCGCCTCACTTTGTTGGCGGTGGTGTTGCTTTTGCTAAAAATCAAGAGATTTCTCTTACAGACTAACAGAAGTTAAGCGTCTTGCTCTTAAGTCTGCACTATCTGCAAAGGTAAACAATAATGAACTTATCGTAATCGACGAGCTAAACCTAGAAGCTCCAAAGACAAAGGATATGGTGAACATCCTATCTAATGTTAATGCAGCTAAAAAGGCTCTAGTCGTTACTGCTGATAAGAACGAAAACGTAATTCGTTCTGCTAACAACATCAAAGGTGTTGCAACTGCAGAGGTCCTAGGTGTGAACGTTTATCAACTTCTACACCATGACACTTGCATCATCACTAAAGATGCTGTTCAGAAGATCGAGGAGGTGTACGCATAATGAAAACATCATACGATGTAGTCATCAGACCAGTGATCACTGAAACTTCAATGATGGGCATGTCTGACAAGAAGTACACATTCGAAGTACACAGAAGCGCTAATAAAACTGAAGTTAAAGACGCTATTGAGTCAATCTTCGGTGTAACTGTAGCATCTGTGAACACAATGAACGTTAAAGGCAAGAAGAAGCGTATGGGCCGTAACGAAGGTTACCGTCGTAGCTGGAAAAAGGCTATCGTTAAACTTACTGCCGACAGCAAAGAAATTGAATCTTCGAAGGCATGTAATAAATACTATAATTCGTAATTAAAGGAGGGAATCACGATGGCAGTTAGAGGTTTCAAACCTACGTCTCCTGCAAGACGTCATATGACGGTTTCTACATTTGAAGAAATCACTACGTCGAAGCCTGAAAAGTCACTCGTTGTTTCACTTAAGAAACACTCTGGACGAAATAATCAAGGTAAGATTACAATTCGTCATAGAGGTGGCGGCAACAAAATCAAGTACAGAATCATCGATTTCAAGAGAAATAAGGACGGTGTTCCTGCAAAAATTTCTACAATCGAATACGATCCAAATAGATCAGCAAACATCGCACTGCTAACATACGCAGACGGTGAAAAGCGTTACATCCTTGCTCCTGAAGGTGTTGAGGTTGGTACTGAGATTTTCTCAGGTCCAGAAGCTGATATTAAGCCTGGTAACGCGAAAATGCTGCAAGATATGCCTACTGGTACTGTTATTCATAACATCGAGCTAAAGCCTGGTAAAGGTGGTCAGCTTGCACGTTCTGCTGGTATGTCTGCACAGCTTATGGCAAAAGAAGGCGATATGGCTCTTCTTAGACTTCCATCTGGCGAAACTCGTTACGTGCGTAAAGAGTGTCGTGCAACAATTGGCGTGGTTGGTAACTCAAGCCACGAAAATGTTACAGTTGGTAAAGCTGGTCGTAAGCGCCATATGGGTATCCGACCTACAGTTCGTGGTTCTGTAATGAACCCTAACGATCACCCTCACGGTGGTGGTGAAGGTCGTGCGCCAATCGGTCGTCCATCTCCTGTTACACCATGGGGTAAGCCGACTCTTGGTTACAAGACTCGTAAGAAAAATAAGCAATCTGACAAATATATCGTTTCACGCAGAAAGTAACGGTAATAGGCATATAGAGGTAGAGCGGATTGTCGGATCTGCCTCTACAGCCTTTGTTTTGAAAGAAGGGAGGATTCACAGTGGGAAGATCTCTTAAGAAGGGACCTTTATTCATAAAGGGCTACTGAAGAAAATTGAATCTATGAATGAAAAAGGGGAAAAGCAAGTTGTTAAGACTTGGTCTAGAGCATCTACTATTTTCCCTCAATGATAGGCCACACTATCGCTGTTCATGATGGCCGCAAGCACGTTCCAGTGTACATCACTGAGGATATGATCGGTCACAAGCTTGGTGAATTTTCACCAACAAGAACGTTCCGTGGTCACGCTGGAGATAAAAAAAGGTAAGATTCGTTAATTCGAAATTTTGTTTATACGATCGGAAGGAGGTTAACTAATGGAAGCTAGAGCTCTGAATAAACACGTTCGTATCTCTCCTCGTAAGATGAAGCCGATCGCTGATCTTGTTAGAGGGAAAAACGTAAAAGAAGCAAGCGCGATCCTGAAGTTTACACCGAGAAAAGGCGCTCGTGAACTGTTAAAAGTTCTTGAGTCTGCTGTAGCTAACGCTGAAAACAACTTTGACATGGATGTTGAAAGCCTATACATTTCACAGGTATACGCGAACCAAGGTCCTGTTATGAAAAGATGGAAAGCTGGTTCAATGGGTCGTGCGAACCCAATCCTGAGAAGAACGAGCCATATCGGCGTTGTCGTTGCTGAAAAAGAATAAGGAGGGATTAACGCATGGGTCAGAAAGTAAGTCCACACGGTCTTCGAGTTGGCGTTATTAAAGACTGGGACTCAAAATGGTATGCTAATAAGAAAGATTTCTCTGATCTTCTAGTTGAAGACTTTGAAATCCGTAAATATATCAAGAACAATCACAAGCGTGCAGGTATCGCTCGCATTTATATTGATCGTGCTGCTAACAGCAAGGTTAAAATCAACGTTTTCACTGCTAAGCCTGGCATGATCGTAGGTAAAGGTGGCGAAACAATCAAGAAGCTTCGTGCTGAGCTACAAAAGATGACTGGTAAAGCTGTTCAGCTTGACATCTCTGAAGTTCAAAACGCTGAAGTTGATGCACAGCTGATCGCAGAATCTGTTGCATTTGCTCTAGAAAGACGTGTTGCATTCCGTCGTGCTATGAAGCAATCAATCGGCAGAGCTATGCGTCAAGGTGCTCTTGGTATTAAGATCCAAACAGCTGGTCGTCTAGGCGGCGCAGAAATGGCACGTACTGAAGGATATGCGGAAGGTAATGTTCCACTATCTACACTTCGTGCTGACATCGATTACGGCTTCACTGAAGCAGATACAACTTACGGTAAAATCGGTGTTAAAGTTTGGCTGAACAAAGGTGAAGTTCTTCCTAAGCCAGGTGAAGGTCGCGTTCTTACTCGTCTAACTGCTCGTGAGCGTAAAGACAACAAGCGTGGTGGCCGTGGCGGTAACAGAAGAAACAAACCAAAACAGAAAGCCAAGAAACAACAACAATAAAAAATAATCCTTTTGTCTAGTAGTTTGAGGAAGGAGGCAATGCACCATGTTGATGCCTAAAAGAGTTAAGCGTCGTCGCCAGCATAGAGGCAGAATGACTGGTCAAGCCCAGCGCGGTAACACTGTATCATACGGTGATTACGGTCTAGTGGCTACAGAGCCAGCGTGGATTACGTCTCGTCAAATTGAGGCTGCGCGTATCGCAATTAATAGAAAAATGAAAAGAACGGGTAAAGTCTGGATTAAGATTTTCCCTCATAAGCCAGTTACACAAAAGCCTGCCGAAACTCGTATGGGTGCCGGTAAAGGTTCACCAGAATACTGGGTAGCTGTAGTAAAGCCAGGTAGAGTTATGTTTGAACTATCAGGTGTTGATGAAGAACTAGCACGTGAAGCTATGCGTCTAGCAGCTATGAAACTTCCAATTAAGTGTAAGTTTGTTAAGCGTGAAGATGCGGAAAAGGGTGGTGAAGCATAATGTTAGCTAAAGAGCTACGTGAATTGACAGATGCGGAACTGCATACAAAATTAACGATCTTAAATCGGAACTGTTCAATCTAAGATTCCAGCTTGCTACTGGTCAGCTGGATAACCCTATGCGAATTAAAGGTGTCAAGAAGGACATCGCTCGCGCTAAGACGGTTCTCAGAGCTCGTGAGATCAAAGCCTAAAGGAGGTTAACGTCGTGGAAAGAGGCAATAGAAAAGTCCGCGTTGGCCTAGTAGTCAGCGATAAAATGGATAAAACAATCACTGTTAAAGTAGAAGACTTTATTCGTCATCCACTTTACGGTAAGCGCATCAAGCGTTCAAAGAAATTTAAAGCACACGATGAAAACAATGTTTGCTCCATGGGCGACCGTGTAAGAATCATGGAAACTCGTCCACTCTCTAAAGATAAGAGATGGAGACTTGTTGAAATAGTAGAAAAAGCGAAGTAGAGCTGTCGGAAGGAGGATAATCACATGATTCAACAAGAAACGCGATTGAAAGTTGCGGATAACTCCGGCGCTAAAGAACTGCTTTGCATCCGAGTACTAGGCGGATCAAAGAGAAGATACGCTAATATTGGCGACGTCATTGTTGCTACGGTTAAAGATGCAACACCAGGCGGAGTTGTTAAAAAAGGTGCCGTTGTTAAAGCGGTAGTTGTACGTTCTAAAAAAGGTGTACGTCGTAATGACGGAAGCTACGTTAAGTTCGATGACAACGCAGCTGTAATCATTAAAGAAGACAAGAACCCAACTGGTACTCGTATCTTCGGACCTGTCGCAAGAGAGCTTCGTGAGAACAAGTACATGAAGATCTTGTCTCTAGCACCGGAAGTACTGTAAAGGTAGGAGGTGTAGCAAGTGCATATTAAAAAGGGTGACACGGTGGTTGTTATTGCCGGTAAAGATAAAGGGAAGAAGGGCAAAGTCCTTCAAGTATTCCCTAAAAAAGAGCGCGTGCTGGTTGAAGGAGCTAATATGGCGACTAAACACCAGAAACCGACTCAGCAAATGCAGCAAGGTGGAATTGTTCATCAGGAAATGCCTCTGCATGTTTCAAATGTAATGATCTGGGACGAAAAAGCTAAGGGCGGTTCTCGCGTTAAGTTCGAAACAAAAAATGATAAAAAAGTGCGTGTGGCTGTTAAGTCCGGCAACGTTATCGATTAATCATCGCCGAAAGGAGGTAACAGAACATGGCTAGACTAAGAGAAAAGTATGATAGTGAAGTAAAAAAGCACTTCATGATAAATTTGGATACGATTCTGTAATGGAAATTCCTAAGTTCGATAAGATCGTGGTAAACATGGGTCTTGGTAGTTCTAAAGATAATCCTAAAGCTGTAAAAGCTGCTGCAGAAGAAATGGCTACAATTACAGGACAAAAGCCTGTTATTACAAAAGCTAAAAATCAATCTCTAACTTTAAACTACGTGAAGGCATGTCAATCGGCTGCAAAGTTACACTACGTGGCGCGCAAATGTTCGAATTCATGGATCGCTTCATGAATATTGCACTACCTCGTGTACGTGACTTTAGAGGTGTTAATCCTAACGCATTCGATGGTCGTGGTAACTACACAGTAGGTATTAAAGAACAGCTGATTTTCCCTGAAATCGAGTACGATAAAGTAGATGCTGTCCGCGGTATGGATATCACATTCGTAACAACTGCGAAGACAGATGAAGAAGCTCGTGAGCTGCTGAAGCTTATGGGTATGCCATTCAGCAAATAAGGAGGGATCGCAGTGGCTAAAAAAGCAATGAAAGTCAAGCAAGCTAGAAAACAGAAGTTTTCTACACGCGAATACAATAGATGTCGACTTTGCGGTCGTCCGCACGGTTACTTAAGAAAGTTCGGTATCTGTCGTATTTGCTTTAGAGAATTGGCTTACAAAGGCCAAATTCCAGGTGTCCGTAAGGCAAGCTGGTAATACGGAAGGGAGGTAAACACCTATGATGATCACAGATCCAATTGCAGATATGCTTACGCGTATTAGAAATGGCAACATGGTTCGTCACGCATCGGTTGATGTTCCTGCATCAAACACAAAGAAGCGTCTTGCAGAAATCCTTCTAACTGAAGGTTTCATCAAGAGCTATGACGTCATCGACGATGGCAAGCAAGGTATCATCCGTGTTCAATTGAAATACGGTGAAAATAGAGAACGAGTTATTACTGGTCTAAAGAGAATTTCTAAGCCAGGTCTACGTGTTTACGCTAAGAGAAATGAGATTCCTAAGGTACTAGGTGGTCTAGGCATCGCTGTTGTATCGACTTCAAACGGTATTATTACTGATAAGGAAGCTCGTAAGCTTGGCGTGGGCGGCGAAGTTCTTTGCTACGTTTGGTAATTATTGAGGAAAAGTAGGAGGTGCGACAATGTCACGAGTTGGTAATTTGCCGATCACGATTCCTCAAGGGGTAGAAGTTAAGGTTACTGATAAAAACGTAGTAACTGTTAAAGGCCCTCTTGGTGAACTGAGCGAGCAGATCGATAAAGACATTAAGATTTCTATCGATGGTGACACTCTGACTGTAGAGCGTCCATCAGATCTGAAAAGATTTAAAGCTCTACACGGTCTGTCTAGAGCACTTATCTTCAACATGGTTGAAGGTGTTACAAAAGGATACGAGAAGAAACTTCAAATCGTAGGCGTTGGTTACAGAGCTACGAAAAAAGGCAAGAACCTTGATCTACAACTTGGTTTTTCTCACCCAGTTTCAATGGAAGATCCTGAAGGCATTACGACTGAGTGCCCATCAAATACAGAGATCGTTGTAAAAGGTATCAACAAGCAACTTGTTGGTAATTATGCAGCTAAGATCCGCGATTGGAGAAAGCCTGAACCATACAAAGGTAAAGGTATCCGCTACGTTGATGAGTATGTAAGACGTAAAGAAGGTAAAGCTGGTAAGTAAAGGAAAGGAGTGACATAGGATGATCAATAAGCAAACTAAAAACAGTATGCGTCAGTCACGTCAAAGACGTGTTCGATCAAAAAGTTCTAGGCACTACTGAACGTCCAAGACTAAACGTTTATAGAAGTCTGAACAATGTGTACGCACAGATCATCGATGACACGACAGGTACTACGCTGGTTTCTGCCTCTACTCTGGAAGCGGACATTAAGAGCCAAGTTTCAGGCACAGGCAATAAAGAAGCAGCGAAAGTTGTCGGAGAAGCTGTTGCAAAAAGAGCAATTGAAAAAGGCATAGATACTGTTGTATTTGACAGAGCTGGCTATCTGTACCATGGTCGTGTTAAGGAATTAGCAGACGGTGCACGTGCAGCTGGTCTGAAATTCTAAGGGAGGTACAATAATGGCGCAATATAAGATTGATGCGAACAAACTTGACCTCAAAGAGCAGGTTATTAATATTAACCGTGTTACGAAAGTTGTTAAGGGCGGTCGTAACTTCCGCTTTAGCGCACTTGTGGTTGTTGGAGATGAAAACGGTCACGTGGGCGTAGGTACTGGTAAAGCACTTGAGGTACCAGAAGCAATTCGTAAAGCTATCGAACACGCTAAGAAGAACATGATCTTTGTTCCACGTGTTGGAACAACAGTTCCACACGAAATTAAGGGAGAGTTTGACGGCGGTAAAGTACTAATCATGCCTGCGCATGAAGGTACTGGTGTAATCGCTGGTGGCCCTGTTCGTGCAGTCCTTGAGCTAGCAGGCGTTAAAGACGTACGTGCGAAGTCTCTAGGTTCGAACAATCCAAAGAACATGGTTAATGCGGCTCTTGACGGTATTCAAAGAATGAAAACTGTTGAAGATGTTGCTAAACTTCGTGGCAAGACGGTAGAAGAGATTCTTGGATAGGGGGAAAACACCTTGGCTAACATCAAGATCAAACTCGTAAAGAGTACTATCGGCGTAAAGCCTAAGCATAGACTAACGGTTCAGGCCCTAGGTCTGAAAAAAATCGGTCAAGTGGTTGAAAAGCAAGACAACCCTCAAATGAGAGGTATGATTGCACAAGTATGCCACTTGGTTGAAGTAGAAGAAGCTTAATAATAAGGAGGTGTCAACATGAAGCTACATGAACTGAGACCTGCTGCAGGTTCTACTAAAAACCGCAAGCGTATTGGTCGCGGCGGCGGTTCAGGACAAGGTACGACTGCTGGTCGCGGTATGAACGGTCAAAATTCTCGTTCTGGCGGCGGCGTTAGACCTGGTTTCGAAGGTGGCCAGATGCCACTATTCAGACGTCTTCCAAAGCGTGGTTTCAATAACTTTACTAGAAAGAACTGGACCATCGTAAACGTTGAGACGTTAAATAGATTTGAAGACGGTACAGAGATCACTCCAGAACTGCTTCTGGAAACAGGCGTACTTAGCAAAGTTGAGTACGGCGTAAAGATCCTTGGCGACGGCGAACTAACAAAGAAGCTTACAGTCAAGGCAAATAAATTCACTCAGTCAGCTATCACTAAAATCGAAGCTGCAGGAGGAAAGGCAGAGGTGATCTAACTTGTTCGCAACGCTGAGAAATGCTTGGAAAATACCTGATTTACAAAAACGAATGATCTACACATTGATGATGATTGTCGTATTCAGATTAGGTGCCCACGTTCCGGTACCTGGTGTCGATGCGAATAAGCTAGCGACACTTTTCGCAAGTGAAGATGGACTTTTTGGATTCTTTGACCTACTATCTGGTGGTTCATTCAAAAACTTCTCATTATTTGCTCTGGGTATATCGCCATACATCACAGCGTCGATCATTGTTAACTTGCTTCAGATTGCCATTCCGTCTCTTGAGCAATTAGCGAAAGAAGGCGAAGAGGGTCGTAAGAAACTTGCACAGATGACTCGCTACGGCACAGTTATCTTGGCATTGATTCAAGCAATTGGTATGAGTGTTGGTATTTTCAGACCTGCTTTTATCGATTTCAACACAATGTCAGTCGTAATTTCTGTACTGACTCTAACTGCCGGTACAGCATTCCTCATGTACTTGGGCGAAAAGATCACTGAAACGGCATTGGTAATGGTATATCACTATTCATCTTGCTGGTATTATTTCAAGACTGCCAATCAGCATCCAGACAACAGTATTCAAGGTAATGAGTGGAGACACTTCAATCTTTGCAGTGATTCTGTTCGCAGCTGTTGCGATTGCAGTTATTATGGGTGTTATATACATTCAGCAAGGTCAGAGAAAGATCCCTGTTCAATACGCTAAGCGTGTTGTAGGCCGTAAAATGTACGGTGGACATAGCACACACATTCCGCTAAAGGTAAATCAGGCGGGTGTTATTCCGGTAATCTTCTCAATGTCTCTGCTAATGTTCCCGATGACTATTGCACAATTCATGCCACAAAGTAGTTTCTACGCGTTCATGAGTGCAAACTTTAACACAGGCAGCATCCTGTACAACACCCTGTATGCGCTACTTATCATTGGTTTCACGTACTTCTACACTTCAGTGACATTCAATCCATATGATGTTTCTGATAATATGAAGAAGAACGGCGGATTTGTGCCAGGTATTCGTCCTGGTAAACCAACAGCAGAATATCTGATGCGTACACTAAACAGAATCACATTTGCTGGTGCGTTCTTCCTAGCGTTTATCGCAGTTATGCCGAATGTGGTTGCAGGCCTTTCAGGTTCAGCATTCCGTTTTGGTGGCACATCACTACTGATCGCTGTTGGCGTTTCAAATTGAAACAATGAAGCAAATCGAATCTCAAATGATTATGCGTCACTACCAAGGTTTCCTTAAGTAGTACGAACAGGAGAGGGATAGCATGCGATTAATTTTATTAGGGCCTCCAGGGGCTGGCAAAGGTACACAAGCAGCAAGTATTGTCGATAAGTACGATATTCCTCATATTTCAACGGGAGACATCTTCCGTGCAAATATCAAGGGTGGTACGGAACTCGGCAAGAAAGCGAAGTCATATATTGACCGCGGAGAACTGGTTCCGGATGAAATCACTGTAGCAATCGTTGAAGATCGACTTGCTCAGGATGACACAAAAGCTGGTTTTCTGCTAGACGGATTTCCAAGAACGGTAGAGCAGGCAGAGGCGCTTGACAAAGCCCTTAACAAAATGAACTGCTCTCTTGATTGCGTTCTTAACATCCAAGTTGATCCTAGCGTTTTAGTAGAACGTGCTGTGGGTAGAAGAATCTGTAGAGCTTGCGGAGCGACTTACCACATTCAGTTCAACCCAACAAAGGTTGAAGGCGTGTGCGATAAGTGCGGCGGCGAGCTTTATCAACGACCGGATGACAACGAAGAAACTGTTTCAAACCGTATTCAGGTTTATATGAACCAAACGTCACCACTGATTGATTACTACACGAAAAAGATATTCTTGTAAGTGTGGATGGTCAAAGAGATATTGACGTTGTGTTTGAAGACATCACTTCTACGTTGGGGAGTCTCTAAAATGATTATCCTGAAGTCGAAGCGCGAAATTGAGACGATGCGCGAATCTGGAAAGATCGTCGCGCACGTCCATGGCGTGCTGCAGTCTCATATAAGACCGGGAATCACAACCAAGGAATTGGATGAAATCGCTGAAAAGGAAATTCGCAAGCATGGTGCAACTGCTGCATTTAAAGGCTATGGTGGGTTTCCAGGAAGCATATGTGCCTCCGTTAATGAAGAGGTCGTTCACGGGATTCCCAGTGCTAGTCGAGTGCTGAAGGATGGCGACATAATTAGTATTGACATCGGCGCTCTTAAAAACGGATACTATGGCGATGCGGCGAAAACATTCGCTGTGGGTCAGGTAACTGAAGAAGCGAGCAGCTGATTGAAGTGACAAGACAAAGCTTTATGAAGGCCTGAAGTTCTGTCGCGTTGGATACAGACTATCGGATGTATCTAATGCCATCCAAAGCTACGTTGAGTCTCATGGTTTTTCCGTCGTTCGAGATTTCGTCGGACACGGCATAGGAACCAATCTGCATGAAGATCCTCAGATTCCGAATTACGGCCCACCAGGCAAAGGTCCTCGCCTTGCTGAGGGCATGGTCTTAGCGATCGAGCCAATGGTCAACGCGGGAGGATATTCAGTCGAGATTCTTGGAGACAAGTGGACCGTTGTTACAATAGATCGTAAAATGTCTGCTCATTATGAGCATACCCTAGCGATCACTGATGACGAGCCAGTGCTTCTAACGAGTCTGGATTAAGCGAGGTGGCAGATTTGGAAACAACGAAGGATATACAGATCGGACAATTTGTCAGGTCTAAAGCCGGACGTGATAAGGATCGAATTTTTATTGTCATGAAAATTGTCGATGAAAAGTACGTTCTGATTGCAGATGGTGATCTTCGGAGGATCGAAAAGCCGAAAAAGAAGAAGATCAGACACTTGGCGCTTCTGTCGAGTGTAAGTACAAGCCTGAAAGATAAGCTTTCGGGTGACGGAAAGATCAATAACGCCTATGTGCGTCGTGAGATAGAAAAACTGGGATTAAACTGATCTAGAACTCTGTAGGAGGGATTTGTCTTAATGGCTAAGAAAGACGCTATTGAAGTCAAGGGAGTCGTAGTAGAAGCCCTGCCTAACGCAACGTTCAAAGTCAAGCTTGAGAACGATCACATCGTTTTGGCACATTTATCTGGAAAGCTTCGTATGAACTTTATCCGGATTTTGCCTGGCGATTCAGTGACGCTTGAGCTGTCACCGTACGATTTGACAAAAGGCAGAATTACTTGGCGCGGTAAGTGATTTAAGGAGGGACAAGAATGAAGGTTCGCCCATCTGTAAAACCGATCTGCGAAAAATGCAAGATCATTAAGCGTAAGGGTAGAGTCATGGTTATCTGTGAAAACCCTAAGCATAAACAAAAGCAAGGTTAATAACTTGATATATACACCAGCGTTAAGGCGCGGCTGAGAAATGTTCTTTCTGCTGGTGTGGTTACTATATATATCTCCAAATCATCTGTTTTTATGATTCACAATGAAGTTGTAAAATGGGAGGTGCACTAAATGGCACGTATCGCAGGTGTTGACTTGCCAAGAGATAAAAGAGCTGTTATTGGTCTAACATACATTTATGGTATTGGACGCAATGTATCAGCTGATATTCTTGCAGCGGCAGGTATCAACGAAAGTACGCGAATTAAAGACCTAACGGAAGAAGAAGTTTCAAAACTTCGTTCTATCATCGAAGCTGATTACACAGTTGAAGGTGATCTTCGTCGTGAGGTTGCTCTTAATATTAAGCGTCTACAAGAAATTGGATGCCAACGTGGTATCCGTCATAGAAAAGGACTTCCTGTACGTGGTCAGAAGACTAAGACGAATGCACGTACACGTAAGGGTCCAGCTAAAACAGTAGCTAAGAAGAAAAAGTAGTAAAGGGAGGTTAGACGCATGGCGGCTAAAAAAGCTCGTAATACGCGTGGCAGAAAAAAAGCTCGCAAGAATATTGACCGTGGTCAAGCTCATATTCAAGCGACTTTCAACAATACAATCGTTACGCTTACAGACAATAGCGGAAATGTAATCGCATGGTCAAGCGCAGGCGCTCTAGGCTTCAAAGGCTCTAGAAAGTCTACACCATTTGCTGCACAAATGTGCGGCGAAGCTGCAGCTAAAGCAGGCATGGAACATGGCCTTAAAGCTGTTCAAGTATTTGTTAAAGGTCCTGGATCCGGTCGTGAAGCAGCTATCCGTTCTCTGCAAGCAGCAGGTCTGGAAATCAGCATGATCCAAGACGTTACACCAATTCCTCACAATGGTTGTCGACCACCTAAGAGAAGAAGAGTATAATAGGAGGTGCAAGACTAGATGGCAAGATATACTGGACCTAGTTGTCGACTGTGCCGCCGCGAGGGTCAGAAACTATACCTAAAGGGCGACAGATGTTACTCAGATAAATGTGCTATCAACAAGCGTGAACACGCTCCTGGTCAGCACGGCGCACGTAGAACAAAACTTTCAAACTACGGCGTTCAGCTTCGTGAGAAGCAAAAAGTTAAGCGTTTTTACGGCCTAATCGAGAGCCAATTCAGAACAACATATGACAAGGCTGCTAAGCTTGAAGGTAAGACTGGTGATAACCTTCTTAGACTTCTAGAGCTTCGTTTTGACAATGTTGTGTACCGTATGGGTCTAGCGACTTCTAGAAAAGAAGCTCGTCAACTTGTTGTACACGGTCACTTTACACTGAATGGTAAGAAGGCTGATATTCCTTCAATGCAGCTGAAATTGATGATGTTATTGAAGTAAGAAAAAAGCAAGTCTTCATCAAAGTTTAAAGAAGCTACAGAAAAAGACTACACGCCTCCTAACTGGGTAGAAGTTAAGGAAATGGGTGGTAAAATTGTAGCTGAACCTTCGAGAGAAGATATCGATCTTCCAATCGAAGAACACCTTATCATCGAGCTTTACTCCAGATAATTGAATGGATTTTAACTGTCCTCATAGTATTGGATAACAGCGAAAGGGAGGGTTCGATTCATGATCGAAATTGAAAAGCCGAAAATAGAATGTGTTGAACTAAGCGACGACTTCACATATGGTAAGTTTGTTGTTGAGCCTCTAGAACGAGGCTATGGCATTACGCTAGGCAACAGCCTGCGCCGTATCATGCTTTCTTCCTTGCCAGGCACTGCTGTTAAATGGATAAAAATCGAGAACGTTCTTCATGAGTTCTCTACCATTCCTGGTGTAAAGGAAGATGTGGTTGAGATTGTTCTTAACCTAAAAACCTGGCTGCAAAGATCAACTCAGATGATGATACGAAGATTCTTCGTATCGAAGCAAGTGAGCATGGTCCTATTACTGCGGGTGACATTATTGCAGATGCTGATGTTGAAATTCTGGATACAGACCTTCACATTTGTACTCTTGAAACTGATGCCACTTTAAATATGGAAATTGCCCTTGCAAAAGGCCGTGGATATATTCCAGCTGACCAAAATAAGGACGCTGGACTTCCAATTGGTATCATCCCAGTTGACTCAATCTTCACGCCGGTTAAAAAAGTTAATTTTGCCGTTGACAAGACGCGTGTCGGACAAGTCGCGGACTACGATAAACTGACTCTAGATATCTGGACTGATGGTACAATCAAGCCAGACGAAGCTGCATCGCTAGGTGCTAAAGTCATGTCTGAGCACCTTAATCTGTTCATTAACATGACAGATGCTACGGCTGGTGTTGAGATCATGGTTGAAAAGGAAGAAGACAAGAAGGAAAAAGTTCTTGAAATGACTATTGAAGAACTCGACCTGTCTGTACGTTCTTACAACTGTCTGAAGCGTGCTGGTATCAACACTGTTGAAGAGTTGACTGACCGTTCTGAAGAGGACATGATGAAAGTTCGTAACCTTGGCAAGAAATCTCTAGAAGAAGTTAAACATAAGCTACATGACCTTGGTCTGGGCTTAAAAGAAGAAGAAGAATAAGATGCGTTAGGAGGATATGATATGGCTAGATATAGAAAGCTTGGCCGTACCTCGTCGCACCGTGATCTGATGCTGAGAAACCTGACTACAAGTCTACTTGAAAAGGGTCGCATCGAAACAACTGAAACACGTGCTAAAGAAGCACGTCGTCAAGTTGAAAAAATGATCACTCTAGCGAAGCGTGGCGATCTGCATGCACGTCGTCAAGCTGCTGCTATGTGACGAGCCCAGCTGTTGTTCAGTCGCTGTTCAACGAAATCGGACCTAAATACGCTGACAAGAACGGTGGTTACACTCGCATGTATAAATTAGGCCCTCGTCGTGGCGATGCTTCGATGATGGTTATCATCGAGTTAGTGTAATCAAATTTGCGAAAGACAATTCTTGTCGGAAGCACTTGATGCGTGATAAAAAAATAAAGCCTGATGAATTCATATGGATGAATCATCAGGCTTTTATTCATATGGAGATTTTGTTCATTTTGATTGGAGTTCAATTGATCTTGTATGAAGAGGATTAAACAATGAATGTGTATAGAGACTACGAACACCCAGCAATCTATCGATCGCTGTGGTCGCTAAACGTGATGAGTACATAAAATTTTAAAAAAACACAAAATCAAAGTAAAACTTGATTTT
>LQAG01000299.1_pt1 | contig 16798 bp, 21 predicted proteins | sample 1535801 | NCBI WGS metagenome assembly LQAG01 (sample SAMN04331584, study PRJNA305678) | bioreactor metagenome | isolation source: bioreactor_3 inoculated with Wadden Sea sediment 1st replicate of a... | place: Germany:Bremen | reverse complement strand
GTCGGAAGCACCAGTTGAATATGCACGAACTCCCCCACCTGAACCGGATTATCCACCGCCATTCGCATCCCGGCCCCGCCGATATCCACGGCCGTTCCCTTGTGAAAACGGATGGTTTCGGACGTATCCCTTGAAATCATGGCCATTATGGTATCCAGCTTGTCGTTGAGATGAATCAGAAAATTGATTAACTCCCGATCCAGTCCCGCGTTCTCCAGATGTGCCGCATCCATACACCCGTCAATATATTGACTGTTTTCCGCTTCCGGTGCCAGCTGGGAAATCTTTTTCTGGGACAGCTCATATTCCTCTTTGTCCACCACCCGGAATTTCACATCAAAGGTTAAACTGGCCCGGACAAATTCACGTTTTTCACTGAAATCCTGGGATTGATTCATGCCTGTCTCCTGATCTGGGAAATAAATGTCACATGCTTTTTTTCGTCTGTCTTCAGCCCTGATTAAAATGCAATAGTCATGCCTTTATTCGAGCGAAACACCGGTCACTCAGAAAAAAGCGTGAAAATTCCCTGGACGTCCAGAATAAGGCCCACAGTCCCGTCTCCGAGAATGGCGCCTCCTGAGATGCCCTTGATATGTTCCAGGCTGTATCCCAAATTTTTGATCACATATTCATCTCTTCCCAAAAGATCATCCACCAGAAGCCCCCGTTTTCATCATTGGATTCCAGCACCACCACCAGGGCTTCCCAGGGATTTTCGAACTCGTTCTGAAGATCGGCGATCCGGTTCATTCGAATCAGCGGGATCAGTGCATTCCCGTCCAGAATCATTTCCGCTTTTCCCTCCACCGTGCTGCAGTTGGACCGGTCCGGCCGGAAGGAGCGGCTCACCGCCAGTGTGGGGATAATGTATTTTTCTTTTCCGATGCGCACCAGCATGCCATCGATGATGGCCAGCGTCAAAGGCAGCGCAATGGTGAACCGGGTGCCTTTCCCCGGTCGGGAAAGGATGGCGATCTCGCCCCTGAGTCTTTCAATGGCCTGCTTGACCACATCCATACCCACACCTCGGCCGGAGATATCCGTGATTTCACTGGCGGTGGAAAACCCTGCCGCCATGATCAGCTGATCCACCTGCTGGGTGGATAAATTGTCTCCGGATTGAATGATTCCCGAAGAAATGGCTTTGGCCCGGATCTTTTCCCGGTCCAGCCCTTTGCCGTCATCATCAATCTCGATCACGATGTTGCCTCCTTTGTGGAAGGCCCGCAACGTAATTTTTCCCTGAGGCGGCTTCCCCGCTTCCTTGCGTTCCGCTTCCTGTTCAATGGCATGGTCCACGGCATTTCGGATCATGTGAACCATGGGGTCGTACAACGCTTCCACCACGTTGCGGTCGATTTCGGTCTCCTCTCCGAACATTTCCAGCCTCACTTTTTGCCGGAGCGGCGGGAAAGATCCCTGACCAGGCGGATCATTTTCATGAACGTTGACTTGATAGGCACCATGCGCATGGCCATGGCCACATTCTGCATGCTGGTCACGATCTGTCCCAGCTGGGCCAGGCTGTTGAGCAGGGCAGTATTCGACGATGCTTTCTGACGGAGCATGGACTGGGCAATTACCAGCTCACCGGCCAGGTCCACCAGATCATCGAGCTTGGCGGTGCTGACCTTGACCTGGGCATCGGTCTTTTTTTGCAGAGATTTCTGTTTGTTCAGAGCGGCGGTCACATCCTGCTCTTCCACCAGATGATCGGCAACAAATATCTCTCCGATCGGTTTGTGCGGGGCCAATCGCTGTTTTTCCAAAGCGGAGGAGACATCTTCTTTTCCGATTTTCCGATCCCGGACCAGAATACCGCCCACTTTGCCGGATTCACCCCTGATGATCTGGTCCGGCAACTCCCGGAGCTGATAGGTGATGGCATCGATATCGATATCATCATCCTCTGGCATGCGGCCCAGGTTTACCCCTTCCCGGGTACGCTGCAGCAGCAGTTTCATGATATCCACCGACGCAGGATGGCGTCGGTGGCCACATCATTGATCAAAAATCGCCGTTTCTGGCCTTGTCAAGAAAGGTCTCCGTGGTATGGGCAAGGGTATTCATCTTGGTCAGCTCCAGAAAGGCGGACACCCCTTTAATGGTATGAAACGGACGAAAATGTCGTTGATGATTTCCTTGTCGCCCGGGTCTTCTTCCAGCTCCACCAGATGAATCTCAATGCTCTCGATGTTTTCGGTGGATTCGGAGACAAAATCGGACAATATCTCCAGATCCTCTGCAGACAGCTCTTTGTCTTTGGACGGACCGCTTTCGGCTGTTCCGCCAGTTGCCGAATCATTCACGGTTCCGCCCAGGATCAGCCGGACATCGTCCATATCCACAGTCGGCGCATTTCCGCCTTCAAGATCCGCCAACAGATCCTGAAGTATTTCCACACCATTTTCCAGAGGGGTCATGTCCGTGGTTTCCGCCAGCACCACCCGGCCGGCATATCCTTTATACAAAGCAATGATTTCCTGAAACACGGGAACATCCAGGTCGGCAGCAGCCTTGGTCATCTCGTCCAGGAGATTCAATATGCGGCCCATACCGTCGATATCATCATGACTGGCGATGGTCACCTGACCTGCCAGATCTTCCAAATATTCCTTAAGGGTATCCAGTCCCATTTGCCGTCCTCATGCTTGAATTCAGTCAAAACGATTTTTGATATGCCATCCTCTCCTTCCATTATCAGCCTGTTTCATCCAGTGTCAAGCAGAATGTTGCCTTAACGGTTTGTTCGCGTTGACATTTATGTCCTTCCCGGGTATATATAGTAGGCAATCTTAGCCAGTAGCCACCTGACCGACAATAAAATATGAACCGGATGAAAAATAATTTATGAGCGCGTCTACCGATATCACTTCCTCCCAACTCACCGCACTGTCCAGACTGATTTACCGCGAAACCGGTATCGTTATCGGCGAAAAAAACTGGCCTTGCTCCGGGCCAGGCTCGCCAAACGAATGAGACTCAACCAGGAAACAAACGGTTTCCGATTACATAAAACTGCTGCAGCAGGACCAGATCGAATTCCTTCATTTCCTGGATGCTATCACCACGAATCACACCTATTTTTCCGGGAAAACAGCCATACCGAATACCTGATCACACAACTGGAACCGTCCGTACCTGTCAAAATCTGGTGCGCAGCCTGCTCCAGCGGCGAAGAGCCCTATTCCATAGCGGCCCAGATGTTGGATGCAGGATTCCGGTTTTCCATCTTTGCTTCAGACATTTCTGAAACCATGCTGGCAGCGGCCCGCACCGGCATTTTTCCCAAAGAACGGTTGAAACAGTTTCCCAGACCCTCTCTTTCCCGGTATTTTCAGCGGGGGCAGGGCAAACGGGAAGGCAGTGTGCGGATCAAACCCGATGTTCGGCATCATGTCACATTTGCCAAATACAACCTCATTGCTGACCAACCCCGGGATATGTACGACGTGATTTTCTGCCGGAACGTCATGATCTATTTTGATACCCCTACCCGGCAGAAAGTGATCGACCGCCTGGTGCCCGCGCTCAAGCCGGGCGGCTATTTATTTGTGGGAATGTCCGAAAGCCTGAGCGGCATCCGCCACCCGTTGACCAACCAGATTCCCAGTGCTTACCGCAAAAATTGACATGGCAAAAAAGGAGCCTCTTTCATGACCCCTAAAATCAAAGTATTGATCGTTGACGATTCCGCTGTTGTCCGTAAAATTTTTACCCAGCAGCTGGAAAAGGCGCCCGGTATCGAGGTGGTGGGGACGGCCCCGGACCCTTACATTGCCAGAGAAAGAATCGTCCGGCTTAAACCGGATGTCATCACCCTGGATATTGAAATGCCCCGCATGGACGGCATTACCTTTCTGAAGCATTTAATGAGGTCCTACCCCCTGCCGGTGATCATTGTCAGCTCCCTGACCAGAAAAAGCAGCAAATTGGCTTTAGAAGCCATGTCGCTCGGAGCGCTTGAAGTCCTATCCAAACCCTCGGTAGCCTATTCCGTCGGCGACATGGGGGATCAACTCATTGAAAAAATTAGAGCTGTCGCTTTGGTGGACGTCAAATCCCGTCTGAAAAACAAGCCGCCAACCCCTGAATCGAACCGGGCTGTGTTTTCCCCCGCTCCCTGGCTGAAACCACCAACAAGCTCATTGCCATCGGGGCTTCCACCGGCGGCACCGAAGCCCTCAAACAGGTATTGACCAAAATCCCCCGCAACTCTCCCGGCATTCTGGTGGTCCAGCATATGCCGCCCAATTTCACGGCCGCCTTTGCCGAGCGGTTAAACGGTCTGTGCGACATCGCCGTGTCTGAGGCCAAAACGGAGAAACCATCACCAACGGCAAAGCCCTGATCGCTCCGGGGAATTTCCACATGCTGCTGAAGCGCAGTGGAGCTACGTATTATGTTCAGATCAAATCCGGTCCCCGGGTGCATCACCAGCGCCCGGCCGTGGATGTGCTGTTCAAAACCGTGGCCATGCACGCCGGGGCCAATGCCCTGGGGATCATTCTCACGGGCATGGGTGCGGACGGGGCTCAGGGCCTGCTGACCATGAAACAGGCCGGGGCCTATACCATTGCCCAGGATGAGGAAACCAGCGTGGTGTTCGGCATGCCCAAGGAAGCCATACGGCTCAAGGCCGTGGACAATGTGCTGCCTTTGGATAAAATTGCCCAGGCCGCCCTCACCCGGATTGCAAAACCAGCCGGTTAGTGGTTATTGTATACTATGGATGATCAGACAACCCATATTGCGGTCGCTGACTATTTTCTGAGGCCCGGGTATATCTATATGCCGGACAGGCCCACGGCCATTTCCGCAGTGGTGGGCTCGGGCGTGGCCGTGTGCGTGTATGACAAAAAGAAAGGTCGGCGGCATGAACCTCTACAAACTGCCGGCCAACCAAAAAGGCCGAGACCTATACCCCATTTACGGCAATATTGCCACCAAAGCGCTGGTGATCATGCTTCTGGAACGAGGATCCAAACGCCGGCATCTCAGATCCCAGATTCTAGGGGGGGCGTTCAATCCGGAAGTGTCAGACCGGGATGTCGGCAAAGAAAACATTGCCATGGCCCGGCAAGTCCTTAACCGCATGGGAATCTCCATTGTTTCCGAAGACGTAGGCGGGGCGCTGGGCAGAAAAATCGTGTTCAACACCCTGACCAATGACATAGCGGTCCTCAAGACCGAAGGGGTTCGGAAATCCGACTGGTACCCTTACCACAGCGATCGATGATGGCATGAATTGTGCTTATTTTTTTCCAGACAAAACCGAGCTATAAACCATGCTTTGTTCGACTATCAGGAACAGGAAACCGAAATGAACAACCATTCTGATCATCAGTGACCAGGAAGCCGACCACGACCAGTTCACGCACCTGCTGGAACCAAGGGATATACCGTTCAGGGTGCACACCCGGATCAGGCCCTCTCCCTTCTGGAACAAAGCAACGGCTTTTCAGCGGTGATCATGGATTACGATCTGGGCCGGGACCGGGTCCACCCCTTCTTAGACAAACTGCAACTGCTTCATTCCACGGCCTGCATGATCCTATACGGCCGCAAAGCCACGCCGGACAATATCTCGAATGTCCTACAAAAAGGTGTCTATGCCTATCTGGAAAGGCGTTTGATCCCGGAACGGATTATTGACACCCTTTTGGGGGGGCCTGGAGAATCGGAAAGCCTTTATTCATATCCTCAAGATGATGGACCAGCTGGAAACCGAAAAAGCGGCCCTGAATCGTAAAAATCAGGAACTGCACTTCATCAACCGGCTAAGCCGTAAAGTGGCCTATGATTTGCACTGGGACGAAATCATGCCCCGGATACTGGACGCCGGGCTCATGGAAGTGGTGAATCTGACCCTGTTTGCTCTGCTCTACCGCATCGGAGACACCTGGCATCTCACCTGCCATGCCCCGAACAAAACCATCCGGCCGGACACCTTTGATGACATCAAACAGGATATGGCCGCCAAATTCATGACACTTTCCGGGGAAGAGGTGGAGCCGGACCAAATTTCTCATACCCAGATGTCCCAGGGCGCTGACACCTCCATTGGCATGAGCGATATTTCCGCGTATCCGCCACCCCTGATCCTGCCCTTGAATACCGGGGCCATCCCCATGGGCATGGTCAGCATGGTACCCCGCAGTCCCACGGTATTCACCCAGGACAATTCCGAACTCATGTCTACGCTGGCAAACATTCTGGCCATGTCCCTGAACAATGCCCAAAATTCAACCGCCTCAAGGAACGATCCGCCATCGACGGCCTGACCGGACTGTGCAACCACAAACGGTTCAAGGAGATCGTCAAAAATGAATTCGACCGCTCGGCCCGGTATGGCAAACCAGTGACCCTGGTGATGCTGGATGGAGACGGGTTCAAGGCCATCAATGACACCTATGGCCACCTGGCCGGCGACATGGTTCTCCAGGAACTGGCAGGCTGCTTGAAACAATCAGTGCGGGGCACGGATGTGGTGGCCCGGTACGGCGGGGATGAGTTTGCTATTCTTTTGCCGGAAACCGACCGGCAAATGGCGGAAATCATGGTACAACGGATCGAAAATCAGATCGCTGACCATGTGTTTGAATGGAATGGGCATCAAATCGGGGTGAGTGTCAGCCATGGCATCGCCACCACAGCCAGAAACGACACCGGGCCCAATCCGCTGCGCCAGATGGATGAACAAGACCTGATCCATCAGGCCGACATGAGCCTGTACCGCATGAAACAGGCCCATAACAGACATGCGAACTGACTAAGTCTTCACGGTCATATCTTCATATCAAATATCAGGCCACCATCTCCTGAAGCCTGCCAGCCAGGTCCAGAACTCTTCCGAAGGAATTTCCCGGATCACATCCCCGGTTCCCTGATCAGTAATCCGCACCATAACCCGCTCGGTTTTTCATGTACCGAAAAGTTCAACTGGGTATGTTTCTGCTGCAACATCTCCAGAGAAGCCTGGAGATCCTCCACCATGGCGGACACCTGTTCGGCTCTGCCGGCGGCCTTTTCCGTCTCAGATTCCGGTTTCTGAGGAAACAGCTGCACCACTACGTCATTATTTGTCCGGGGTGTCTTTTCCCGGGCCGACAGGTCTCCATAGTCGGCACCGGAAGCACCCGGTACCGGTGGCACCGTTATCTTACTCTGAGCACTGATGATTTCGATTGCCATACATCACCTCAATTCTGCTTTTGACATCCCTTGGCAAGGATGCCTTTTTTACTTTTTTCCTTCATATGCGTCAAGGGCCTGACGGGTGTGAAGGCTTTTTTCCCGTTGCCGGACCAGGGACTGTCGTTTCTGCACCAGCCGTTCCTGTATGTCTGCCACCTGGGTCTGCACCCGTTTGGCAGCTGCCAGGCGGGCGGAGACCGTGTCGGCATCTGCCGCATGTGCGGCTTCTGTTTTTCCAGATCCGTCATGACCGTCCGGTGCTCGTTCAGCAGTTCCATCAGTTCCGGACCCGGAGTATCCGCATCCAGGGCCGCTCCCACCCGGTCATTGATGCGGGACAGGCGCTCATACAAAACCAGGACAGGATCATCACACTGCAATGGACAGTTTCCCTGACATATGATGATCTGATTCCCTGTCGTCATCAAAGGATTTCACCGGATCAGCAGATTTTTTTTGTTTCCGGGTCAGGACCGCTTCTTTGAAACCGTCATGCAGGTGGGTCATCACGTGTTCCGCATCATTCAGGGCGGACAGATCGTTTTTCAGGTTGACACGGGTCAACCGGTCCATGACAAAATGATATAGCCCGGACAGATTTTCAGACATCTCTCTGGCGACGTCATGATCCAGGGCGCAGTCCAGTTCGGTCAAAATACTGATGGCCCGGGAAATACTTTCTCCCTTGAGTTTGGGATTGTCGTCTTCAATGCCCATGCGAACCTTTTTCAGATCCATGGCAGCGGCGTCCAGAAGCATCATGAGAATATCTTCCTTTTTCTCTACCGTTGCTGCGGCCTGGGTATACCGGCTGTATCCTGCGGATATCATAAGCGATTCCTTTTCAAGCTGAAATTAATTGGGTTGTTTTCATTTTTTTCACTCTGCCTATGTTATCGGGAGATGGCCAGAAAACTTGAATCCCTGCAGCAGAAAAAATCAGAAAACGATCAGAATTGAAAAGAAAAAGGAAAGCGGATCAATTTCGAAAATCAGGCTTTTAATGATAATTTGGTGTCGTCACCGGACTGGAACCGGGCCAGTTTGACCGGATCCGGCAATCCCAGAGTGATTTGCAGCCCGGAATTCTGTTTATGGGCCCGGGTGACCCAGTTTCTGATCTCAGCCTCCAGGAATTCTTCCCCCACCGGCTCTGCCCCCGGGCCGGCCTGTCACCGGATTGTCCATGACCCCGGCATTGATGAATGTCCAGGTGTCCCCCCGACGGGAAACCACCCCGGTGTGGCCCCGGGTGGGCGTGGAAAACGACAGGATCTGACCGGGTGCCAGTTTTCAGAAAGGGCATTGAGTGCCTGATCTACCGCTGCATTCACCCGGGGAACCGATTCCAGGGCCACGACATGCAGATCCCGGCCGATGGCTTTGGTCACCCCTTCTCCTGTCAGGTGGTGGTTGAGCGCCCTGCCGTTGCCCACCGCCTGATCAATCAGATACCGGCCTAAACCTTCCTGTCCCCGGTACTGAATTCCCATGGTTTCCAGTCCGGCCACCACCAGTTCATAACAGTCCATGCGCTCATATGCCGTCCCCATGTAACGGGCGGCAGCCGCATCCAGGGAGGCGGCTGTCAGAGAGGGCCGGTCCGGAAGCGGCGGCATGACCGTTGTCTCGTCATCCCTCACGGGCAGATCCGGCACGGATACCGTCTGACCGGCCGTCTCGCTTCCCCACATAATCTCACCGGTGTCCGGATCCATGAAAATGGCCTCGCCATCCGGAATCCGGGTAAACGGTTTGTCCGCGTTCACGGTGTTTGCCAGAATATCCCAGCACTCATTTTTATAAGGGCTTTGCACCAGCAGATGAGACACGGTGGGCGCATGGGCGGTCAGCCGTCCCAGAAAAACCAATGATGAAGACGACGTATTTTTGGGGACCCGGCAATTTTTCCTGAAACTGATTCAGCTGCACAGAAAATTCCTTTGGATCATCCTTTGAATAAGTGGCTTTTGCCGGACCCGACCCTGATGCATACTGTTTGAATGCATCCGATGAAATGTATGAACTGCCGACCGTCATGGGTTTCTTTTCGGCCTCCTGCCTTGTTCCGTTTGAATTGATGTTGCCCTGATTAAAGCGTTGACAATCCTATGATATGCAAGAGGCGTTCCATTCTTATAACAATTCCGGTGTGCCGGATTGAATTTTCATACTTGCCGACCATGGATCAAGTTTCTGCGCCATCCGCCGATATAATAACCATACCCATTTACTTACACCTCAGGAGGTAATCATGATTTCTCAAATCGGTTCTGCCGGTCCCTGACCGGTTCTCAGAAACAGTCCACTGATTTATCCGTCAAAAATCGACAACCGGTCCGGCAAACGACCCTTTGTCAGACACCTTGTCGTTGAACCGGACATCCGCTCCGGCCGGCACCTACGCCCCGGACCATGCAGCCAGCCTGCGGCAGATGATCGTCAACCTGTTCAGGGAACAGGGCCTGTCCGCCCGGATTGCCACCGGTGATAGCATCGTCGACTTTCGGGAACTCACTCCGGAACAGGCAACAGACTTGATCGCGGATGACGGATATTTCGGGGTGGAACAGACGTCTGAGCGCATCGTGACCACAGCGGTGGCCCTGGCAGGCAATGATCCGGGAAAACTGGCACAGATCAAAGCAGGCATTGACAAAGGATTTGAAATGGCGGCCCAGGCCTTGGGCGGCACCCTCCCCGACATCTCCAGGCAAACCTATGACGCGGTCATGGAAAACTGGATGCCTGGGCCCAGGGCGATGGGACGGCCTGATCACGACTGTTCCGTCAATAACATGACGTCAGTTTGTTTATCTGTTGGAAATAAAGCTGTTCAGATTCTGCATGCCGGTGACGAACTGGCCCAGGTAATCCCCTGCGGACTGATACTGGGCCAGCAGCGCTTCCATGGCATTGAACTGGGCCCGGGTCCGTTCCTCCCACAGGGCTGCCCGCAACTGGTACTGCCCGATCTGTTCATTAATGCCGTCAATGGAGTCTTTGATGCCGTCCTCACGGGAAGCAAACGTCCCGGTTGAACTGTCAAGCATCGCCTCCAGGGTTTCATTCATTTTAACGGCAAATCCTTGGGCATCAGAAGATGACTGGGTAAAAAACTGAACAACATCCTCGAAATCGTTGTCCAGGGCATCGTCCAGGGTATCGGTATCCACTTTCAATTGATTGTCACTGCCAAGGGTGATGCCGATATCCGACAGCCGGGTAAAGGTTCCGGCACCGGATACCAGCCCGGTCACCATGGTTTTGAGTTGACTGCGGATGCTGTTGGTGGTGGCGTCTCCCATCAGTATCCCTGCCACTTCGGTATCTTCGGTGTATTTCTGGGCTTCGGTGATAAATGTTGCCACCTGGTTATACGCTTTCACAAACGCATTGATCTTTGACTTGGCCGCACTCGTGTTTCTGCCCACAGTCAGGGTGGTGGCATTGTCCGGTGATGCCGGTGCCGACACCAGGGTTAATGTTACCCCATCAATCACATCATTAATCTCGTTGCTGCTCCGATGGATGTCGGACACTCCGTCCACAGTGATAATGGCATCTGCCGCACTCTGGGTGTTACTTAGATTTTGGGTACTTCCCTGATCATAAACAAGTCGGGAGAGACCGGTAGCATCACTGTTTTCCGGATCTCCGGCCACCGTCCCCGCCTCGGTCACCGTCAGATTGATGACATTGTCGGCCCCGGTTTCTTCTGCGGACAAAGTTAAAAATAGTCAGTCCCATCAAACACGACCGCTGCCTTGACTCCTGCATCCGCATCGTTAATGGCCGATGCCACCTCATCATAGGTATCTGTGACTGAAACTGCGATATCGATTGCCTCGGCAGTCCCACCTTGAGATGGATGGTCCCTTCTCCCATGGCTTCCTCTGCCGCGAAAGCGGTACTGGTCAGTTTATGGACTTTTGCCAGCTGCTGCACGGTCACGTCATAGGAACCCACTGCTGCATCATCTCCGGAAGTCACGGTAAACAGGTCTTTATCTCCGGAAGTCGCGGTGTATGAAGCCAGCCCGCCTTCGGTATCAATGGCGGAAACCGCACTCTGAAGACTGGAAACCAATCCTTTCAAAGTGCCGTAGGTGCTTAACTGGATCTGGTATTCCGACCCTTTGTTTGCAGGCGTTCTATTGGGCCTTTGCTGTATCGCCAGCATCTGGTCGATGATCCCGTTGGTATCCAGGCTGATATGAGCCCTCCAATGGATATGGTCATGATCGCTTTTTCTCCTGACTTTTGGTTCCTGGCATTTTTTTTAGGATATGATGCATATCCTTATTTCTGGTATCGGCATCTCTGTAAAACAACTTTAATACAAAAAAATAATGCAAAAAATGATCCGGATCCGGATTCATGAAACTATTAATTGCATCCCCGGTACAAACATTGCTACAAAATTCAGAGAGCCCTGATCGAAACAGGACCCAATCAATTCAAAAGGAAGCCAATGACATGACAACTAACGTCCCTTACCTGCATGAAACAAACCTGGACATTTTAAAGAAAAAACATCCCCACATCTGGCAGGCGCTGATCAATGACCTCACTGAACCGGAAGGGGAAATTATTTCCTGCTCAAACGGACAGCCCAACCTCAAAGTCACGACAAAAGAGGGCAAAGAAGCGTTTCTCCATGACCGGAACGACCCTGAAAAAGAGGCTGCAGAAGTGCTGAACCTGGTGCCGGAAAATGCCACCGGGGCCTGCGTTCTCATTGGAATGGGCCTGGGCTATATCATTCACGCGTTTCTGGAACAACGGCGGTCCATCCGTCATCTGGCCGTGTTCGACCTGAACATGAACGCGTTCAAACAGGCCCTGAAAGTGCGGGATTTTTCAACAGTTCTGGCTGACAAACGCCTGGTCCTGTGTTTTGATCCGGATCTGGATATCGCAAAGGCCCTTGAACCCGCAGACAAAGCCCTGCTCCTGGAAGACGTCTACCGGCTCCGCCAGGTCCGAGCCTTTCAAACCGATATCACTGCTTACCAGAAACTGGAGACGTCGGTCTTTGAATTCATCAGCGACCGGAACATCGCAGGCAACACAGATCATCGTTTTGGCATGCGGTTCATCAAAACCGGTTGAGCATTTTACCCCTGCTCCAATATCACGGGTTGCTGGAAAACCTGAAAAACTGCTTCAGCGGCATGCCAGCCATTCTGGTGGCCGGGGGCCGTCTCTGGACAAAAATGTTCACTTGATCAAGGATCTGACCGGAAAAGCAGTGATCATTGCCGTGGATTCAGTGCTTCCGGTACTCCAGTCCCATGGAGTCCAGCCGCACTTTGTCACGTCCATAGACCCCCAGGCCCTGAACTTTGAAAAAATCGCAGACTGCACCATTGCTGCACAAACCGCCCTGATTGCCGCCCCCCATGCCACCCCGGAAGTTCACCAGCATTTTCCGCCTGAAAACATTTCTGGACCTTTTCCAAAAAACCCATTGAAAAATGGATCAACCGGCTGGCCGGGGGAAAAGCAGCCACGCCTGGAGCCAGCACAGCTGCTCATATCAACCTGACAGCCGCCATCATGTTGGGATGTGATCCCATAGTGTTCACCGGCCAGGACCTTGCGTATTCCGGATACCGGGACCATGCAGAAGGGGTCGTGCTCAACAATCCCGATGCCGCAAGAAAAACGTTTTTTGAAAAAAATCCGGATGCCGTCATGATCACGGGTATTGACGGTGACAAGTCCCTTCCACCCGGACCTTTGTTTCCATGAGAACCACTTCGAGGCCATTATATCTGCCAATCCGGGCTTCAGGTACATCAACGCCACGGAAGGCGGAACCCACATTGCCGGCACAGAAGTCCTGCCCCTCAAACAGGTGACGGACACTTTTGTTTGGAACCAATCAAAACTGATGCGGCACTCCGGTCTGCCCGGAAAAAACAAGATATTTCCACGCCCCGGCAGATCTCTGTTTCGCTGGAGCACATGCTGGAAAAAACCAAAAAACTGAATCAAATCATTTCAAAATATGACCAGGTGATCCATTCAGCGAAAAAAGCCTGCCCAAAGACCGCCATGCCAGGGCGATCCGCTCAGCCGACACCCTGCCCCTGACTGTCCGGAAAAAATCAGCCAGGCAGAAGCCTGGAAAAAAGATGGACCAGGGCGGATCCATGGAGATCTGGGAAATCCTGGAAGAAGCGGCTTTAGCCGCTGTCAAGGAAAGTGAACGCGCCCTTTATGCCGCCACCGCTTCTTCTGACAACACACCCGGTGCGTTTATCACCGGTTTCACCACCAACCTGAACCGACTGATCAAGCTGAACGCAGCCCGAAAACGCATTCTGTCTTTTTTTCAGGATGAATTGACAATTAATTATCGATTTTTTAAAAAAAGAAAGTGTTTTAAGCCAGGCAGCGAAAAACAGTGCCGCATCCATTCAGCCCCTGTTTGATCTGGCCGCGTTTTATTTTGAAACCAACCAGTATTCAAGGCTGTCATACATGATCAACCGCCTGGAATCCCTGGCCCCTGATCACGGGCTGTGCCTTTTTTATCATGGGGTTTTGGCGGCTGTCCATGGCCGCTACAACCGGCGTGACACCTGTTTTGACGACGCGGCAAAATAGATTCAGCCTTGGTACCGCTGATACAGTCATTTAAACGGAAAATGGGGGACAGATATTTTTCAATTGCCGCTGAATATAAAACAAATGGCGTTCATACGCCCAGTTCATGGAAACTGATTTTCAAGGGTCTGCGTCATTGCATCGACCATCCCGGTCTGGAGAGGGAACTGCTATCGCTTATTGACAGCGACAGGAAAACATCCGAGAACTGCTCGAGACCGGCAATGCCTCACAAGCAAAAACCATACTGGCAGACTGGGACAATGCCCCTGGCTGTCAACCCCGGTTTGATCAAACCGCTTACCAATGAACGGGCTGCCGATCTTTATCACCTGCAAAGCATTGTCTTGTTTGGCCGAAACCACCTGGAAAAGGCCCTTGAAAAACTGGAAACTGCCTTAAGCTTTTCACCGGAGAATCCGGCCCTGTTCGCCACTGCTGCAGAGATATTTTTCACAGCCGAAGAATATGATAACGGCATCCTTTATCTCAACCAGGCTGTATTACAAGACCCTTCCCATGCCATTCTCTGGGAAAACTGGGGACCGCCTCCAGGCTGAAGCCCGGTTCGCCGATGCGGTCACTGCCTATGAGCAGGCACTCTTATCCCTGCCGGACAGACTGGGCCTGTACAAAAAAATGGGGGATTGTTACCGGGAAACCGGACAACTGGCAGCTGCCCGGGAAGCTTACAAGATGATCACCCGGAATAAAACAATCAAGGCGGATTTGGAAAATCCCCAAACCCGCCTTGATGATCAGTAAATATTATGCACTTACTCGTTTAACAATGGCTGTGTTATTCAGCCCGGCTTACTGCAACAGCGAGAGTGCGATCTGGGGCAGCTGGTTGGCCTGGGCCAGCATAGCGGTCCCTGCCTGCTGCATCACCTGGGCCTTGGTCATAGCTGCCGTTTCTGCGGCAAAATCCGCATCCATAATCCGGGACCGGGCGGCAGAGACATTTTCAGACACATTCTGAAGGTTGGCAATGGTGGATTCAAACCGGTTCTGGATGGCACCCAGATCCCCCCGGGCCGAGTCGATACTGGCCAGGGCTGCATCCACAGTAGCAATGGCACTGGATGCCCCTGCCTGAGTGGTCAGATTAAGGGAAGACACACCGGCACCTGCGGTGGCGGTAGCAGCGGTATATCCGTCCGTGAGTCCGGCATTACCCTGAGCGTCACCACCAATGGTGATACCCGCTGCTGAAGAGGAGGACAGGTTGACAGATGAAGCCGTCACGGCAGTACCGCTTGTAGTTCCAGTAATACCTGTCGTTCCGCCCGAAACCCCATTAGCAGCAGAATATGTAACCGTAATATTTCGCCCATCGACTGACGTCAAATCGACAGCACCAGTAGAGGTATCAAAAGTAGCAGTCACACCGGTCTGATCAGAAATAGCATTAACGGCAGCTGCAACATCAGATCCTCGATCTATCGCAGCTCCGGATCCAGCTACAGCAATCGCACCGATATCAACACCATTAATAAGAACATCACCTGCCTGAATTGCTGTATCTGCATCATCAAGAGCAGTTCCGGTGACGGTAGCGATCTTTACTGTGGCAGTCACGCCGGTGTCCCCGGTTCTGGCATTGATGGCATCAGCTACTGCAATGGCACTGGCAGAACCGGATGTAAAAGATACCCCGTCATCAGATGTGGCACCGATTTGATACCCGTTGATGGTTAGGTCTCCGGCACTCAGCTTATCAGTCGCTGCTGTTCCAGTTATTGTTGTTGAATAACTGGAATTTGACCCGACCCCAGGGAATCCGCCTTGACATTGACCATGGAACACTGATGGTTTCTCCGCTGTTGGCCCCGACCTGGATATTCTTGCTTCCGAATGTGCCGTCCAGAAGATTGGTGCCGTTGAATGAGGTGGTCTCAGCCACCCGGTTGATTTCAGCCACCAGCTGGGTGACTTCATCGTTCAGAGCAGCACGGTCAGTGGCGGAGTTGGAATCACTGGCTGCCTGTACCGCCAGTTCCCTGATCCGCTGCAGGTTGTTGCTGACCTCCTGCATGGCACCTTCCGCTACCTGGGCCATGGAAATACCGTCGTTGGCGTTTCTGGCCGCCTGGTTCAACCCCCTGACCTGGGATGACATCCGGTTGGCAATGGACATCCCGGCGGCATCGTCTTTGGCACTGTTAATCCGTAGACCCGACGACAGCCTTTTCATGGCATTATTCAGTGAATTGCTGGTGTTGTTCAGGTTTCTCTGGGCGTTCAATGATGTGATGTTGCTGTTGATTGTAATGGCCATGATTAAAATTCCTCCGTGAATTTAAATTTTGATTTTTTGCCGGCATCCGTGCCAGCAGGTTCATTTATTTCGGGATCAAGCTGTCAAACGTTGTGTTTTGCACCTCCTTTTGCCTGCCATTTCCCGTTATTCATCTTCTCGGCATCTGTGAAAAAAACTTGAACCATTTTTTTTACATTTTTTTCTGGCTTTGCCATCATGACCAGAATGCAAAACAGATCATCCTTTACCCATGCCCGGGATATCCGGTCGTCCCGGCATGATACGCTATCTTCGCTGATAGATCCTCAACTCCGAATGAAACCCGTCTTCCGTTTGATGCCCAAACGGGGTGGTATTGGTATCTACCAGTTCATAGTTGGGCAGAAACACATCAGGCTCCATTTCCTGAAATGAAATAAAATTCACGAACAGGTCTACTTCCCCCCAATTTTGGGAATCAGCCAGGGGCAGAACACCACCCCTTTGTATTTCTCTGATAACGCATCGATATCCAGCGTTGTTTTGTTTTTTAAATCCGCATAATCGCCGATATGGTTTTCTCCGATCACCTGTTTCAGATAATAGGTCGAAACAAAACTGGTTGGGGAATATCCACATTCATATAAAACAATGATTTCGATCATCCTTCAGAAGAATTTCACCCAGTGTGCCATACCCCCCCCCAATTTCCAATACCGTCTTAATGTTCTCCAGATCG
>LQAG01000298.1_pt1 | contig 16880 bp, 24 predicted proteins | sample 1535801 | NCBI WGS metagenome assembly LQAG01 (sample SAMN04331584, study PRJNA305678) | bioreactor metagenome | isolation source: bioreactor_3 inoculated with Wadden Sea sediment 1st replicate of a... | place: Germany:Bremen | reverse complement strand
CAAAAAAAAAATTCAACAGAGCAACACCGCCCTGGCCCAGGGCGGTGTTGCAGCGGTTTTTGGAAAACAGGACTCCTTTGACCTGCATGTGGCGGATACGCTCAAAGCCGGGGACGGGCTGTGCGATTCGGACGTGGTGAAAATGGTGGTGGAAAACGGGCCCGAACGGGTCCGGGAACTGGTTGACTTAGGTGCCCGGTTCAATATGGCGGGGGCCGGCAAATTTGATTTTGCCATGGGCCGTGAAGGGGGCCATTCGGTCAAACGCATCATCCATGCCCATGACCTGACCGGCAGAGAAATTGAAGACGCGCTGGTGGCAAAAGCCAGAGAGGATGACCAGATCACTATTCTGGAGGACCATGTGGCGGTTAATCTGATCACGTTTTCATCGTCTGTTCGGAGTGGGATTCTGGTCACCCAGTATGAAACTTCTGTTGCGGGGCCTATGTACTGAACAATACCACCGGCAGGGTGGAAACCTTTCATGCTGCAGTGACCCTGCTGGCCACGGGTGGTGCCAGCAAGGTGTATCTGTATACGTCGAACCCTGATATCGCCACCGGAGATGGCATTGCCATGGCATACCGGGCCGGGGCTTCCGTGGCCAATCTGGAATTTGTCCAGTTTCATCCCACCTGCCTGTACCATCCGGAAGCCAAGAATTTTCTGATTTCCGAAGCGGTTCGGGGAGAAGGCGCCGTATTGATCGATGCGAAAGGCCGACGGTTCATGGAAGATTATACCCCGGAAAAAGAACTGGCCTGCCGGGATGTGGTGGCCCGTGCCATTGACAGTGAACTCAAGAAAACCGGGGCGGAATCGATGTTTCTGGATATCTCTCATAAAGACCCGGATTTTATCCGGAAGCGGTTTCCCCATATCCATGCCCGGTGCCTCGAATACGGCATCGATATCACCACCGACCCCATTCCGGTGGTGCCGGCGGCCCATTACATGTGCGGCGGAGTGGCCACGGACCTGAACGGAAAGACTGATATCCAGCGGCTGTATGCCGTGGGTGAGACGGCGTGCACCGGGCTTCACGGCGCCAACCGATTGGCCTCCAATTCCCTTCTGGAGGCCCTGGTTTATGCCCATAATGCATATCTGGATTCCGTCAAAAGTCTGCCAGCCATCAAGAAAAACATGGACATTACCCTGGCACCCTGGGATGAGACAAACACCACGGACAGTGATGAGGCCATTGTGGTCTCCCACAACTGGGATGAGATCAGACGTCTTATGTGGAACTATGTGGGGATCGTGCGGTCGGACAAACGACTGCAGCGGGCTGCCCGCCGTATCCAGACCATTCAGAATGAGATCAATGAGTATTACTGGGATTTTAAACTGACGTCCGATCTGGTGGAGTTGAGAAATATCGTCACCGTGGCCAAGCTGGTGATTCAGTCCGCCTGCAGCGCAGGGAAAGCCGCGGACTGCACTACAATATCGAATATCCCAAAAAAGATGACCGCCGGTTTCTGATTTCAACGATTTTAAAAAAACGGTTCTGATACCGTTCACTGGTTCAAGGATCTTGCCGGCCTAATGACCGGATAAACCTTCGGATTTTTTTGATATAGGGAATGAATACCAGAATGACGATAATCACAAAAAAAGTTTGAATTATCTGGAACCGTTCATCTAAAAATTCAAAGAATTCAGTCCACAGAACAATGGCGGTCAGGGTGCCCAGAAACGTGGCGGAAAAATTTTTCAGACGTCCCATGTGGATCATGCCGCCGATGATGGATCCCACCACCGGTCCGGTCACCGGCAAAGGGATCATGACAAACAAAAAGATGCCGAGCCAACCGAACCGTTCAATTCTCTTTTTCTGTTTCAAAGCGGTCTCCGCGACCCTTTCCATGGCACGGGTCACCCATTCCACCCGCAGATATCTGGCTGTGGTCAGTGCGAAGATGGAATAGGTGAAAAATACCACCATTACTTCCAGGTAAAAGTTATAGAAGATGGTGAAACCGGCGTTAAGGTTCTGTATGATGCAAAGCCCGATACCCACGGAACGCCCCCCGAAGAGATTGGCGAACAAGGTAAGGATCAGGGTTTTTGCCAGACCGGTATCCGTGATCAGGCAATATCCGACGCCCCCCATCAGTAAAAGGGCCATCCCAATGCCGACCATCAGAAGTTTGCCTTCAGGGGTGTTGAAAATGGTTTTTTTCATGGTGATCGTTACCGTTCAGTCAGGCGGAATCATTTCCGGGAACCGACAAACAGGGTGACGATCCCCAGGGTCATGGGTTTGTACCTCACATCCCTGAATCCCGTGTCCGACATCAGCTCTGAAAATGCCTCGGGGGAAGGGGAACTGAAGAACGGATGCCGGCAGGTAGTGATAGGCATTGTCGTGTTTTGAAAAAAAGCTCCGATCCAGGGAAGCACCTTTTTAAAATATCCCAGGTAAAGGGTCTTGAAAAAAGGAGCCTGCGGTGTGGTTAACTCCAGAACAGCCAGTTTCCCGCCGGGTTTGAGCACCCTGTAAAATTGGGACAGGGCAAGCTGCCGGTTCATGATGTTCCGGATGCCGAAAGCGATGAAAACTCGGTCAAAGGTTTCTGAAGGGAAAGGCAGGTCCAGCGCGTCCCCGTTCACCAGATCGATGCGTTGACCGGAGGATTGGTTACATTTTTTTTCCCGGCCCAAAGCATGGCATAAGAAAAATCCAGGCCCGTGATCCGGGTGTTGCCTTTGAGGTACCGGCTCAAAGCCAGGCCCACATCACAGGTGCCGCAGGCCACATCCAGACTCCGGCTTTCCGGTGCAGGTGCTGCGGCTTTCACCATCTGATTCCGCCACATCACATCCTGGCGCAGACTGAGCAGGCGGTTCAGAAAATCATATCTATGGGCGATTTTGTCAAACATACCCTTGACAAAATCCAGTTCTTTGTTCATCGTTGACAACCTGAATTTCAGGATTAGTTTATATTATTTATCACAGACAGCTTGGAAAGGTACCATACCAGGGCCGATAACACAAACAAAACCATGCGGAATTGACTGGACAATTGGGTAAGTTATGACAGAAAAACGCGACTACTATGAAATCCTGGGGTATCCCGGGATGCCGATAAGGTGACCCTGAAGAAAGCATACCGGAAACTGGCCATTAAATTTCATCCGGACAAAAATCCCAACAACCGGGAAGCGGAAGACAAATTCAAGGAAGCATCCGAGGCGTATGAAGTGCTGAGCAATGACAACAAGCGCCACATCTATGACCAGTTCGGTCACCAGGGACTGGAAGGAGCCGGCCATTCCGGACCCGGCGGATTTGAGGATATTTTTTCCAGTTTCGGCGATATTTTCGAAGATTTTTTTGGGTTCGGCGGAGGCCGCGGGGGCCGGGGAAACCGGGTCCAGCGAGGATCGGACCTGCGGTACAATATGACCATTGATTTCATGGAAGCGGCGTTCGGCACCGAAAAACCATATCCATTCCCAAACTGACCACATGTGATGACTGTGACGGCAGCGGCAGCCGGCCTGGGACGGAGGTGGAAACCTGTGCCCACTGCCACGGTACCGGGCAGTTCATTCAGAGCCAGGGGTTTTTCAAGGTTAAGACCACGTGTCCTTACTGCAAGGGCCGGGGCAAAGTGATTACCAACCCCTGCCCCAAATGCATGGGGGGCCGGCCGGGTGGAAATCGTGCGCAAGGTCCAGGTCAAGATCCCGGCCGGGGTGGATGTGGGGTCCAAGCTGCGCCTGAACGGTGAAGGGGAAGCCTCTCCCTCCCCGGACGGGCCGTCCGGTGATTTGTATGTGGTCATCAATGTGAAACCACACAAATTTTTCAAAGGGACGGCAATGATGTTGTCTGCGCCATTGATATTTCTTTTGCCCAGGCAGCCCTGGGAGCAGAGATCACTGTGCCCACCCTGGTGGGTGATGAAGCCCTCACCATTCCCAAAGGCACCCAGTTCGGGGAAAGTTTCCGGCTTTCTGGACAGGGTATCGCCTCTCTTCGTACCGGAAGGCGGGGAGATCAGATCGTGAAAGTGCTTATCAAAACCCCCACCAAACTGTCAGCCAAACAAAAAGAACTGTTAAAGCAATTTGACAAACTGGATGCCAACAAAATTTCCAATAAAATTGAAAAATCTGTTTAAAAATATCTAGCAGCAGGCGGATCTCATGTTTGAACTCAAGGTAAAACCCGGTTTGCCGGAGCCCATCAGCTGACCATGGTGGGGCAGAAATGTGAAAACCTCCACGGGCACAACTGGCAGGTGGAGGTGTGTGTCAAAGGACCGGATCTCAACGAAGCGGGGGTACTGGCGGATTTTGGGGATATCAAGAAAGCGGTCCGCCAGGTGGTGGACGGAGACCTGGACCACAAATATCTCAATGAGCTGGCCGTATTCCGGGGCCAGCAGCCCACCTCGGAGCGGATTGCCGTTTATATCGCCCAGCAGGTCCAGACCCTGCTGGATGAAACCCTGAAGGAACAATTGCAGGTGTCCCGGGTCATGGCATGGGAATCCGAGGATGCTTGTGCCATTTATTATCCGGAATAACGGCCCAAGAGCCAGACCAGTGGTTTCAATCCGGGTCGGCCCGCCTGTGATGAAAGAAACCGATGCGCTGACAAATTCGGTCGGATAGATTTTTCAGGTCTGCATGGAGATAATGCGTTTGGCCGGAATTAGTCCGGTGGCGGCGGCGGACACGATGTTGCCGGCCACCCCGGGACCGTCCCCGGCCACGTAAAGGCCCTCAATTTTTGTTTCCAGATGCTCACTGGTTTCCACCTGGGTGGCAAAGAATTTGATTTCCGGGGCATACAGCAGGGTTTCATCGTTGGAGACCCCCGGCACCACCAGGTTCAGCGTTTCCAGGCCTTCGACCAGGTTGGTCAGAATCCGTTCCGGCAGGGCCATGGCAATGTCACCGCACACCACATGGGTCATGGTGGGCTCGATATAACCTTTGCGGATCCGGTGCCAGGTGGACCTCCGGCCCCGTTTCAGATCCCCGAATCTCTGCAGAATGGGTTTTCCTCCGCCGATGATGGTGGACAGCCGGCCGATGGACTCGCCATAGGCCTGGTTGTCGGTCACCGGTTCTGTCAGCACCACCTTGGAAAGAAATGCGAAATTGGTGTTGTCCGATTTTTTTCCGGAATAGGCGTGCCCGTTGACACACACAAACTCCCGGTAGTTCTCCAGGGAGATGAATCCCCCCTGGTTGGTGCAAAACGTCCTTGTCTGGTCATCATAGGTGTGGGTCTGGACAAAAAACGTGGGATCATAGATGATGTTGCACAGATCAACCATAATATCGTTGTGCACCTCCACCCGGACCCCCACTTCGATGCCTCTCTGGCTTAAGTGGATACCGTGTTTCTGCGCCACCGAGGCCATCCAGTTGGCCCCACCCGCCCTGGGGCCAGAATCACAGAGGCGCTCGTATACGGCCTGTCCGTGACCACTCCTGAGACCCGGCCTTTTTGTTCCAGAATGTCGGTGGCGGTTTCGTTGAGCGTTACCTCCAGCCCCCTGGACTGGATGTGATCCGCCATGGCGGCAATATAGCCGGGCAGATTGTCGGATCCCAGGTGTTTCTGCCGGATGAGCATCAGGTCGATGCCGAACCGTCTGGCATCCTTTTGGATCTGCCGGGCTGTATCCATATCCGTGGGAAAGACCGGACCGTCCATTTTGAATCGGGTGAACACCGCCTCGGTTTCATCGATCAGGGCCTGGGCCTCAGATAGGGGCATGAACTGGGTCAGGTCGGTTTTCCCCAGCCTTGGAATTAAAGTTGAGCTTGCCGTCGGAATACAGTCCGGCCCCGCCGATGCCGGAAAGGATATTGCACGGGTCGCACTCGGCGCATTTTTGAATGCGATGGTTGGGGCATTTGCGTTTCAGCGGGGCTTTGCCTTTCTCAATGAGCAGCACTTTCAGCCGGCTGTGCTCCATCAGATACCAGGCCGCAAACAATCCGGCCGGCCCGCCGCCCACGATAATCACGTCATATGTCATTTTCAGGTGTCTCCGTTGATTCCGGCTCCAGGCCCATGGCTCTGGCCCGGGCCATCCACTGTTTCCGGGCCAGGGCCCGCATGTCGATCACATTGTCTCTTTCATCCACGATTTCCATTCCCATCAGCGTTTCAATCAGGTCCTCCAGGTCACCAGCCATCCGTACCTCCGTGTTCACTGACAATCAGGGCGATATGCTGGCGTTCGGCCAGAAAACGCTCAAACAGGACCGTCAGGGGAATGGAGCTGGGCACGGCCATGATATCCCGTTTCAGAACCTTGAGTTTTCGTTCCCCTTTTCTGGGCCATGAAGATCAATACATCATCTTTGAGAACGAAGCCCGTGGCATCGTCCATATGGGTTTGTACAGGGGCAGGCGAGAAAAGGGGTTTTCATGATGTATTTCAGGGATTCATTGATGGTCATGTCTTGTGGTAATGCCGTGATTACCGTGCGAGGCGTCATGATATCGGTGGCTTTGAGTCTTTCGAACCGCAGCAAGTTCTGGATGATGCGGGATTCCTTGGAATGGATCTGACCGGTCCGCTCTCCCATGGATGCCATGGCAATGAACTCATCCCTGGAAAAAATATGCATGGTTTTTCCCCGGGAAATGAGGCTGGTCAGTTTTTCCGACAACCGGACAATGGGGTAAAGCACCACAATCAACGAGTTGACGAAGATCGCGGTTGGGCCGGTCAGGTTGGACCAGTAGATCGCTCCGATGGTCTTGGGAACGATTTCCGACAGAAACAGGATCATCAGGGTCATGACAGCGGAAAACACGCCGAACCAGGTGCTGCCGAAACGTCGGCGGCTTGGCGCCGGCACCGATGGCCCCGACAGTATGGGCAATGGTGTTTAACGTCAGAATGGCGGCCAGGGACCGGTCCACATTGTCCTGTTTGAGTCGTTTGAGCAGTGCGGCTTTTCGGGGGTGTTTTCTCTTCAGGCCTTCAATGTACGAAGGGGTGACACTTAAGATGACCGCTTCAGCCACGGAACACAGGAATGAAAAAATCAGGGCCAGCCCCATATACAGGAGCAGCTCCAGGATATCGGAATCAAGTCCGCCGGAGATGTCGTTCATAAGTGCAGGTTCCAGAGAGTATGTGATAAAAACAATGCATCATTTCAAATCACAATAACCATCCGGCCTGTCCGAAGCAAGAAAAAAATATCCGGCGGATAATCTGCCGGCGGCATGAAATTAGGGGAGGCTCTGACAGTCCGTCAAAAAACACCGGTTCAATGGCTTGGGTCTGTACAGAAACAAACTCCTCTTCAGCTGCCAAAGAACATATTGCTCCGGATGGAGGCATTGGTCTATCAGTTTTCCTGAGGCGATAAATCACAGAGGCCTTGAGCAACTCCGGTTTTTTTTGAAAACTTACATAAAAAGGCCCTCGGGGTTCTTCCGAAAGAACAATGCGCAATTAGGAGAACGGATTTCCATTGATGGCAGCTTGATTGATGCGGTTTTATCAATGGTACTGGGAAGGTTATGGAAACGGTGCGAAAAAAATGCCAAAGTTCATTGTGGATTGGATATCAAGCATGGCATTCCAAGCAAAATATTTTTTACGAACGGCAACGGTTCCGACCGAGGATAACAGACTCAAGCCTCGTAGCTGGGAAAAAGGAGCTATGGCGGAAAACCAAGATGGTGAAGCTTTCCGACAGCATTCTTATCATGAAGGATGAGCAAAACTCCAGGCCGCAACACACTGTGAACGCAGATGTGGCCTCGATTCCGCTGATATCAGATGGGCCACTGACCACGGGGCCAATCACTGGGTATGGGGAAAGGGTTTTAAAAAAATCACGGACAGAATCAGGGAAATCACTAAACCTGATCGCGAGAACTATGTGGTTGCCATGCTCGGTTGGGGCTATTTCCGCTGGCAGGTGAGGCGCAGTGTGGAAACGCCCGGCGGAAATCGGGCACCGACTATCTGGATGTTTTCAAGCGGAGATGGTTTGGGAAGACATGGCTGCCGCCTGGAGGCAGGCCTTGCCACTTCATTCGGATACTGGTATAAATGCCGGTGACAATTATTTTGTAAAGCAAAGATTGAAGGCACATGACAACAGGCAGATTCCTAGTGTTCGAAGGGCTGGACGGGTCCGGCAAGACCACCCAGATGGCGCGGCTGCAAAAGCGGCTCACCGGTATGGGCATTTTAACGGATACCACGTGTGAACCCACCGACGGTCCGGCGGGGGTACTGATCCGTCAGGTACTGGAAGGCCGGATCCGCATGGATCCGCGGACCCTTGCGGCCCTGTTCGCTGCGGACCGGACCGACCATCTGGTGACCCCGGAGACCGGGGTGGAGGCCCTGGTGAAAAAAGGACGGACCGTACTGTGCGACCGGTATTATTTTTCTTCGTATGCCTACCATGCCAGGGACATGGATCTGGAATGGGTGATCACCTTAAACACCGTGAATTCGCAGATTTTGAAACCGGACCTGACCCTTTTCATCGATGTGGCGCCCCAACCTGCCTGGGGCGGATCCAGGCAGGCCGGAAACACCTGGATCTCTTTGAAAAAATTGACATTCTGACCCAGGTGAGGGATAATTATTTTGCCGCGTTTGAACGGCTAAAGGATCAGGAAACCGTTAGGGTGGTGGATGGAAACGCTTCAGAAGAGGAAGTGGAACAAGCGGTCTGGCGCCATGTCGGTCAGCACGGTTGCCGGCGGGTGAGCCTGCCGGTGCAGGGACAACCGAAAAAAAAAGACAAACGATTCATGGAAACAAGAAAAAGACAGACCATCTGTGTGGTGGACGGACAGGGCGGGGGCATCGGTGCAGTGGTTATCAAAAACTGAAGGAACGGTTCGGTGAAGAGGTGGAGATCATCGCTTTGGGCACCAATGCCATTGCCACGGCACAGATGCTCAAATCCCGAGCCAACAAAGGGCTTCAGGCACCAACGCCATCATTCAGACCGTGAAAAAGGCGGATGTGATCATCGGGCCGGTGGGCATCATCATGCCCCATGCCATGATGGGGGAGGTGACCGGTCCCATGGCCGAGGCCATCAGCCTGTCGGATGCCAGGAAAGTGCTGCTGCCGTTGAGCCAGGAAAACATCGATATTGTGGGCGTGGCAGGGCTGCCGCTGCCCATGCTGGTGGATGAGCTCATGGCATCCCATCTGTCTTTGATTGAAATTACATAAGGAGAACCCGGCATGTGTGAAGCAAATGCTTATCTGAAAGAAGCAGACAAGGAGACCCTGCTCATGGAAGCGGTGGACAAGGTGGAGCCCGATGAGAACGGCATCCGGCTGGTGTCCATTTTCGGGGATCAGAAATTTATCAAAGGACGGATCCTCTCATTGTCCTTGGTGGATCACAAGGTGTTTATCCAGCCGGAATGAGAGATGCGGTTTTCAAGACCGGCGATAGCACCGCACCGTCATGAAGGATCACAAGGAATTTTCCTGTCGGAGTGAGACTGCCGCCACAAAACGAGCGTGGCAGTGAACCCGTCTTTTTCGATCCGGCAATCTCACCGATTCGATTTTGCAATGAAAAAGCCGCTGGAAACCGTCATGATTCCGGTCTCCAGCGGCTTTTATATGGAAAAGGCGGACAGTGACCGCTCTTGATGGGTGGGGTTTACCAGCCGATGGTCAGATAGTCATGCATGGAATTGGCCGCCGCCCGGCCGGCCCCCATTGCCAAAATGACCGTAGCGGCGCCTGTAACGATGTCGCCACCGGCCCAGACCCCTTTTTGGTGGTCTTGCCGGTGATCGGATCCGCCACAATGTTGCCCCAGCGGTTCAGGGACATGTCCGGAGTGGCATTGGTCAACAGCGGGTTGGCATTGGAGCCCACCGATACCACCACCAGATCGCAGTCAATTTTGAATTCAGACCCTTCAATGGGCATGGGACGTCTTCTGCCGGAGGCATCCGGTTCTCCCAGCTCCATTTTCAGGCATTCCATGCCTGTGAGCCGGCCGTTTTCATCTCCAAAGAATTGCGTGGGGTTGGTGAGCAGCACAAACTCGATCTTTTCTTCCTGTGCGTGGTGCAGCTCTTCCTCTCTGGCCGGCATTTCCTCTCTGGACCGGCGGTATACCACTTTGACCGATTCCGCGCCCAGGCGCATGGCGGTTCTGGCCGAGTCCATGGCCACATTGCCTGCGCCTAGCACCACCACATTTTTCCCCTTGGCAATGGGGGTGTCATATTTGGGGAACAAATACCCTTTCATCAGGTTGGTGCGGGTCAGGTATTCATTGGCAGAATAGATCCCGATCAGGTTTTCGCCCGGCAGGTTCATAAACCGGGGCAGGCCGGCCCCGACTCCGATATATGCGGCATCATATCCTTCTTCGAACAGCTCATCAATGGTGACCGAAGCCCCCACCACGGCGTTGCATTCGATTTTGGCCCCCATTTTTCCAGGGTAGCCACTTCCGATGCCACGATCTCCTTGGGCAGACGAAATTCGGGAATACCGTAAACCAGGACTCCGCCGGGTTTGTGAAACGCTTCGAAAATGGTGACGTCATGCCCTTTGAGCAGTAGGTCGCCTGCCACGGTGAGCCCGGACGGACCCGAACCGATGACCGCCACTTTTTTTTCCGGTTTTTTCAGCCACAGCCGGGATGTCTCCGGTCCCGTTTTTCCGTTCATAGTCGGCGGCAAAACGCTCCAGATAACCGATGGCCACGGGGCGGTCCTTTTTGCCTACAATGCATTTGCCCTCACACTGTTCCTCCTGGGGACAGACCCGGCCGCAGACCGCTGGAAGGGCGTTTCTTTCCCAGAGTTTGGCAGTGGCGCCGGAAAATCACCTTCTGCAATGCATTTGATGAACTCAGGGATGAGCACGGACACCGGACATCCATCTACACAGGACGGTTTCTTGCATTGCAAGCACCGTTTGGCCTCAGTCATCGCCATCTCTTCCGTCAGCCCCAGCGGGACCTCTTCAAAATTTCTCCGTCTGACATCCGGGTCCTGCTCCGGCATTTTAACCCGGTCGATTTTTTCTTTTTTTGCCATTTATTCCTCCGTACAACTCACCGGTTGCATGTTCATGCGTTGCTTTTTTCAAAGGTTTCCATGCTGGTTTTTTCTTCGCCCAGATAGGACGCCAGTCGTTTGGCCAGCTCGTCAAAATCCACTTTGTGTCCGTCAAATTCCGGACCGTCCACACAGGCGAACTTGGTATCTCCGCCCACGGATACGCGGCAGCACCCGCACATGCCGGTTCCGTCGACCATGATGGGGTTCAAGCTCACAAAGGTTTTGACATTTTTTCCCTTGGTGATCAGGCTGCAGAACTTCATCATGGGGATGGGGCCGATGGCCACCACCAGGTTGATTTCATCTTTTTCCAGGACATCCTTGAGCACGTCGGTGACAAATCCGTGATGGCCGTGAGAACCGTCATCCGTGCAGATATGAAAATGATCGGACACAGCCCGCATTTTGTCTTCCATAATCAACAGGTCATAACTTCTGGCACCTAAATGGTGGTGACCTCGTTACCGGCCTGTTCACGCCCGGGTGATGGGGTGGAGCACTGCGATTCCGGTGCCGCCGCCCACACATACCACTTTGCCGAAGTTCTCGATGTGGGTGGGGCGCCCAGGGGGCCGATCAGGGCGAAATACTCGTCTCCAACCTGGAGTTCCTTGAAACGGGCCGTGGATTTGCCGACCACCATATAGATAATGGTAATGGTCCCCTTGTCCGGATTGGTATCCGCCATGGTCAAGGGAATTCGCTCTCCGGTTTCATCGGCCTGAAGAATCACGAACTGGCCGGGTTTGGCTTTGCGGGATATGCGCGGGGCTTCGATCTCATTCATGATGATGGTGCCCTGGGCCATTTCCTCACGATGGACAATTTTTGCCATTGCTTCCTCCTGTTTTCAAAAACATATTGCCAGCAGCATTCGGCTGCAACATTATTTGTTAACGGTTTCTAATTATATTGTGAAATCGACACTTTTATCCAAATTAAGTTCATATCATAAAATCAAGAAATAAAATTTAATGAAAATTGGTAAAATCAGCAAGACATCAGTTTTTCATGTCGTCAGGCAGAATGACGGCCCCCTTTGCCTGTTTCCAGGATAACAGCTTTTCCTTTTGTTTAGCCAGAATTTCAAACAGGCGCGCTGGGATGTTTTCTTCTTTGGCATAGGCTGCTTCTTGCAGTTCGATCCGTGCAACGATATTGTTCACATACAATGAAAACTGACGATCATACAGATCTTTGGGATAGGATTTGTTAATGATGCCGGCAAACAGCGGTTCCAGGTCCCGGTAAAGAGGCAGGTTGCCCACAGGGGTCTGAATGAAGCCCACTTCCTGATGCGCATATCTTTCCAGCCAGGCCAGCCACACCTTGACATCTTTTTTTTCTCCCAGCAGACGGTTGTGACTGCCGCCCCGGGCTTTATCCGTGAGAAAATAATTCAGCCCGGCCATGACCGGCTGAAGCGGTTCCTGAATTCCGGGATTTCCAAAAAACCGAAACTGGGCATCCATGTAATCCCCTAAAGCACCTGGAATGAATGGCGCATTGGCCCAAGGCGCCCGCTTAACACCGGAGACACCCACTTCGGTGGCCGTGGCTGCGGACACGATACAGGCGCCGATCACCACCCCGTGGTCCGAATCCGGTGCCACCCAGACCGGGGGCATCGTATCAGCATCCCTTCCGCTGTAAGTAAACACCCGGGTGAGAACCCCTTTCGGGCTTTCCGCTTCAGAAGAATAGTTGTCCAAGCTGGTGGATCGCAGGGTACACCGGGAATTGGGATGAGACATGGGCACCGGTTTGCCGCTGTCTTCAGTTTTGCCGGGATACCACTCCCTTGGAAATTGATGCCTTTTTCCGGCGGGGTTTCAAGGTTGCCTACCCAGTGGGGGATGTTGGCTTCATCGATGAGCACGTTGGACCAGATCACTTCATGCCCGGGCTGCCTGAGCACTTTCATGAGCAGCGGGTCCCCTTCCTGGTTCACATCCTCCACAATGCCGAAGATGCCGGCTTCGGGATTCACACTTCGAATACTGCCGTCATCCGCGATCCACATCTGGGCCAGGTCATCTCCCACAAACCGGTTTCCGGCCATGGCCGTGGTGGTTTTCCGCAGCCGGACGGGGCGGCACCGGCAAACCAGGTCACCCGGTTGCCCGGCCCCTGGATTCCGGTGATGAACATGTGTTCGGACAGTTCCTTTCCAGGGTTTTTATATACCGCCTTGTCCACGGCAAACCGGTGATTGCCTTTTTTGAGCAGCAAGGTATTGCCGGCATAGGTGCATTTAAAACTATAGGTGGTCTGGTACTGGCGGTCCATGAATACCCTGGCATCGGGCAGGTCTTCGGGCCGGTTCAGTCCCTGGGAATGGACATTGGTGAAAAAATGGCCTCGGGCCGCCACCTCTTTGTCGAAATCTGCATACGCGTTTCGATACAGCAGTTCCGCACTGTGACTGACATAGGCGGAACTGGTGATCTCCAGGGCCGGGTTGGAGACCGGGGCACCCACAGGTCCCCGCATGTAGAATCCCACCACCATGGTTTTGCCGGCCATGATATCGGTCATGTTGGCCCGGACATCTTCCAGTGCTTGCTGTCGGTTCATGCGGTTGGCCAGGGAAGAGACCTGATCTTCCGGGTTGGTGATGTAAAAGGTCCTGTCCACAATCCGTCCCTGCTCACCGGGCAGATCGAAATGAATGGTATGGTTTTCCATGGCCAGAGGACGTTCTTCATCGGTTTTTATGGCCAGATCCCGGATAAATTGACGGTCCGCTTCCGCTCCGGTATTGATGAAAATGGTGTCCGGGTTGCAGACCACCACGGTATTGGCGATTCGTTTTAATACTTCCGGATGGGTGATGCCGGAGATACGCTGTAACTGCTCCGTATCCATGCGTTTTTGAAAACTTTCCGCGCCTGTTCAGCGGATTCGATTTTCCCCAGTTCATTCAGAATATCCATGTTAAAAATCCGTTTATGAGGGGGTTTTGTTTGATTCGTCCTCTTTGTTTTTACTTAAAAAGTTTTTAATTTTCGTTTTTTCTTCTATCACTTACCCGTTAAAAATCAAACGATATCTTGAATTTTTTTGAAAAAAAATGCTCTGCTCAATCCTTTAAAAATAAAGCAACCGCTTGGCCGGACATTCGGGAACCCCCATGACACATCAGGAGAAGACCATCATGACGTCGTTGATATTTGCCGATCTTCACAACCATACAAAGGCTTCGGATGGAGATTTCACCCCTGGGCAGCTGGTGGTCAGAGCCGCGGAAATGGGACTTGGGGCGGTTGCCATCACCGATCATGATACACTGAAGGGGATCGAACCGGGGCTTGCCGCCGGCAGGCAGGCCGGCATCCGGGTGATCCCCGGGGTGGAAGTCTCTGTCCGGTTTCGCCGCTCCTTTTTTACCGGCACCCTGCATTTATTGTGCTTTTTTTCCGAAAACCGTCTGTCAGATCCCGGGTTTGTGGATGCATTTGAAACGATTTTGTCCAAAGGCCGGGGGGAAAGCCTGGTCCGGGCTCGGATCGCCCGGATCAATAAAGAGTTCGGTCCCTCGGGAAAAACGCCCATACTGACTCGGGATCTGGAGTATCAAGACATTGCAGAACTCAGCAGCAACGCCAGCCGGCGGCATTTTGCCCTGGCCCTGTCGGAAACACTGGGGGTCACCGACAGAGAGACCGTTCATGAGATCATCGGCAATGACAGTCCGGCATATCTTCCCTCCGGTATCGCGCTGGAGGAAATGGCCGGATTCATGCAAACGCATCCACTGCTGGCGGTTCTGGCCCATCCGGCAGCGGGCTCTTTTCCGGGCAAAGGCCATTACAGGGAAGTACTGCCGCCGGTGGAGACGGTCAACACCCTGTTGCCGGAATTTCTGGCAGCCGGTCTAAAGGGGCTGGAGGTGTTTTATCCGGGCCACACCCAAAAGCATCAGGAACTACTGCTTTCCTGGGCAAAACAATATGATCTGCTGGTCACCGGCGGGTCAGACTGTCATGATGCATCGGCGCGTCCGTTAGGGGTGGCAGGTATCACAAAATCGGATTTTCAGCGGTTTGAAGCGGCTTTGATGTAAGAAAGCCCTGGCTTAAGACCGGGAACTGCGAATAAACCCGGCGGTCATACACCCCAAGGCCAACAGGGTACAGATGCCGGCAACGAGGCTGATGGTGCCGATACCGGTGACGGACCAGATCATTCCGCCGGAAAACGCCCCGGCTACCCGGCCCAGCCCCCGACCGCATAAAATGCGGACAAAGTGGAAGCTCGCAGTTCCGGCATCAGTTCCGTGGCCAGGCCCATGGCTGTGACAATGGTGAATTCAAAGCACAGGAACACCAGAAACAGCCCGCCCAGCACATAAGGCACCCCCCGGTCCAGGAACGGCAGTAAAAAATAGAACCCAGCCGTCAGAACCAGACCGATAAAAATGGTTCTGAGCAAGCCGATCCGGTCGGAAAAAAAAGCGGTGATCGCCTCCCCCGCCACCTCTGCCAGGCCGATGAGGATGGTCCCAAGGCCGATGGCGGTCAGGGAAAGGCCATAGGATTGTTCCAGCCATGCCCCGTATACCACAAACAGGACATCAGACCCCAGAGCCATGAAAAAGGCAAAACTCAGCATGCCCAGGACCCGGCGGTTTTCATGATCTGTTTCCAGTTGGCCAGCAAAAGACCGGTTTTTGAAATGGTCCCCGTCCACCGGGCAGTCCCGGGGCATCAGACGGAAAATGAGGCCAAAACAGGCGGCCGTTATGATACCGATGACCAGAAACGGGGTTTGATAGGAAGCCGCCTGGATGGTCATACCAGCAAGGGGAATCCCCACCAAGGTGGCCCCGGCCAGGCCAGCTCGGTGAAGCCGATGAATTTCCCCGCTGTTCAAACGGTACATGGGTGCCGAGAAAAGCCTGAAAACTGGGGTCAAAAATACTTTTGGCCAGGCCGGCGAAAAACAGGGCCAGAACCAGGGCACCATACAGCGGAATCAGGCCGGCGGCCAGGCATCCGAAGCTGAGCATCACCAGAGAAACCAGAATGATGCGGCGGTTGCCGTGCCGATTGGCAAAGGACGCCCCCACCGGTCCCAAGACGGCCGTGGCCTGATTCAGGGCGATGATCGAGGTGATGGTGGCCAATTCCACACCCAGGCCCTGGCAAACGCCGGGGCAAAGGGGTATGCCATGCGCCGGGCTGTGTTCATCAGCAGCTTGGCAAGGGTGATGATGAGGATCAGGCTGTAAAAGCGGGGAGGAGATGGGGTCATGGATCTGAGCCGGGTCAGGTGAGGGTCAGCAAATGAAATTTGTCAAAAATCAGCAGCAGCCCCATGAGGATCAACAGACCCCCGGCTGCTTTGTTGATGATGGGAATGAACCGGGAGGCTTTTTTCATCGTTTCCACCAGTGAAGTGATGAAGAATGACATAAGAATGAACGGCAGGGCCAGGCCGGCGGAATAAACCGCCAGAAGCCAGACTCCTTTGACCACGGTGTCCTGGTTGCCGGCCACGATCAGGATACTGCCCAGAAGCGGGCCGATGCACGGACTCCATCCGGCCCCGAATGCCATGCCGATGACAAAGGTGCCGGCCAGGCGAACCGGTTTCTGCTTCATGTGGAGCCGTTTTTCAAACGAAAGCGCCTTGATGTTGATGGCCCCCAGCAGGTGGAGCCCGAAAATCAGGATGATGGCGCCCCCGACATACTGAACGATATGGGCGTATTCGTGAACATTGATCCCAGAAACGATGCGGATGCACCCATCAGGATAAACACCAGAGAAAATCCGGACACATATGCCAGGGTGGACAGG
>LQAG01000297.1_pt1 | contig 16899 bp, 23 predicted proteins | sample 1535801 | NCBI WGS metagenome assembly LQAG01 (sample SAMN04331584, study PRJNA305678) | bioreactor metagenome | isolation source: bioreactor_3 inoculated with Wadden Sea sediment 1st replicate of a... | place: Germany:Bremen | reverse complement strand
CGTAGGCACACAGGCCCTAACTGTTACAAGAACAGGCGGTAGCGACGGCACTGTGACGGTTGATTACGCTGTTACTAGTGGATCAGCCATTGGACTAGGAACAGACTATACCCTGTCAGATGGAACACTGACTTTTGCAGATGGCGAATCGAGTAAATCCATTGAAGTCATTATTATTGATGATGCCATAGTGGAATCCAGTGAAACCCTTCAAGTGATCTTGAGTGATGTGACAGGTGGTGCGAATCTTGGAACAGATAATGTTGCAACACTAACCATTGAAGATGACGACACAGCACCCGGAAGCATTCAGTTTAAAACAACCAACATAAAGGTCTCTGAAAATATTGGCACGACAAGTCTCACAGTAGAAATGACAAGTACCAGTGATGGTGCCATTAAGGTTGACTATGGTGTAACAGGAGGAAATGCGAGTGGGTCTGGTGTTGATTATAGTCTACCGAGTGGAACACTGACCTTTAATGCAGGAGAGACAAGTACAACACTTAGCCTAAGTGTTGTAAATGACACTAGAACAGAATCAGATGAAACAATTGTTATAAAACTGACTAGTCCAACATCAGGCTTTACTATAGGCTCGAATAATTCAGCCACAGTGACTATACTGGCTAATGACATACCGCCAAAGAACAGTGGATCAAGTAACAACGATGATAATGATCAGAACAACAATGATAATGCAGGCAGTGAAAATATTGATTCATCAGCCACTATCATAAAGGTCAATGGGAAGACAGAAAATGTCGGCACGGAAAGAGTGTCTAGTGAGAATGGAAAGGTGACTCGAACTGTTATCATCAATCCGACATTGGTTGAAAATAGGATAAAAGCCAATGTGGCTACGAATCAGACACAGAACAATTCCATAGAAATACCAATAGCCGATACAACATCTTCACAAGTAAAAGTTTCGCTTACTGGGGATATTGTTAAGTTACTAGAAAGCAACAACTTCACTATTAAGACCAATAGAAACGTGTTTTCGTATAATATCCCTGCCAAAGAATTTTCCATCGACAAGGTGGCACAAAGCATGGGTGTTGACCAGGATAAGTTAAAGTCTATTGAGGTGGACATTGTTATCACTCAAAGTGATGAAGACCTGGCCCAAGAATATGAAAAGAAAATTGTCGAGAACAATGCAGTACTGATAACAAAACCGGTCGATTTTGAAAATTTTTGCAAGGACCCGTGATAAAGATGGCAATGAACAAGAAACCCGTATAACAAGATTTAGCGACTATGTCGACCGCGTGATGGAAGTGCCAGAAGGCGTTAGTCCTGAGCAAATAACGACAGGGATCGTTTTTAATCCAGATTTAACCTATAGTCATGTGCCGACCATAGTTTACGAGGAAGATGGAAAGTATTATACAAAGTTAAACTCTCTTACAAACTCAAGCTATTCCGTTATCTGGAATCCTGTGGTTGTCGATGCGGTGGAGGGACACTGGTCAGAAGCCATTACCAATGAGATGGCCTCACGTTTGGTGCTGGTAGATTATGAAGACTTTGATCCAGATCAAGCTGTGACAAGGGCCGAGTTTACAGATTATTTGATAAGAGCCTTGGGCCTACTAAGAGAGCTAGATGAAAAAGAACTGCACTATGGTGATGTTGGTATGGACCATCCGTACTACACATGTATTGCTATTGCAGAAGACTGGGGCATAATTAGCGGATATCCAGACAATACATTTAGGCCAGATGAAAAAATCACGCGTGAAGATGCTATGTTGATATATGCCTCAGCAATGAAAATAACCGATTGTAAGGCAATGTCATACAATAAAATAACAAAATATGAAGACCTTGCTGAGATCAGTGATTACGCTCTGAATGATGTAAGAAATGTTGTGAACAGTGGAATATTTAATGGAAGATCAGACGACTACTTATCACCAAAATCAAGTCTGACACATGCCGAAAGTTTAGCTGCTATTAGAAACCTACTGATCAAATCGGAGTTAATCGATTAAATTCATAGTCCTTAAAGTGGACGAAGAATTTCAGTTTAAACTGTCCAGTGCCATATCTAGTCCTAATACTCAGTTGATGAAAAGCGATTGGATATGGTATTGCGGTAGTAGAAGGCTGGAAAAACCTCTAGAATTAGGCACTTGTAGAATGACTGACTCATTGGTGATCCTAATCAAATGGGAATATCCATGAATCAAAATTCTATTCAGTTTATAGTGACTGTAATAAAACTGATATTACAAGTTGCATAGTGTGATGTTTTTATTGTGAAAAAGGAAGTTTGAAAGGAGTGGGCGTATGGAACCGATTTTAGGACAAATTCAGTTGTTTCCCTTTGGTTTTGCACCAGAAGGATGGGCAGGGTGCACAGGTCAGTATATTCCAATTATGAATAATGAAGCCTTGTATTCGGTTGTTGGATTAACTTATGGTGGGGATGGTCGAACCAACTTTCGATTGCCCGATTTGACAGATGCCAAGCCTATACAAGGTATGTGGTACTGCATTTCCATGGATGGCGTTTATCCGCGAAGAAGTTAACACAGGTGTTTATAAAGCTAGATATTATTAACATCAACATAACGTATATGTATTAAGGAACAAGGTTTTCAATATATGATATGGAGGAAGTCTTTAGAAGTGTTCTTTAAATGTCATTTTGAAAGCGGCGCAATGTGTAGATTAACTCACAAAAATCTAAAAAGTAGAGTTCAAAAAGTCACATATACAAAGGAGAAAAATATGGAACCGATTTTAGGTGAAATTCAACTATACTCATTTACATTTGGTATGGAACACTGGTCAAGATGCGAAGGTCAATTGCTATCCATTAATTCAAATCAAGCCCTTTACTCCCTACTTGGAAACCAATATGGTGGTGATGGTCGAACAACGTTCGCACTCCCTGATTTAAGAGGCGCTGAACCTATACCTGGTATGGCATATCACATTGCTATGGCAGGCGCATATCCACAAAGGTCTTAGGGGGGTTGAAATGTCAGAAAATATTGTATTAAAGAGCCGATTATATTCAAGCAGTAGAGTCTTGCCATTCACGGTTGAAAGAACCACTGATGGTTCTGGCCACCCGTTGAGCCGGTGGCTTTGTGGTGAGGTGCCTAGCTGGGTGGCAATTGATACCGGTAAAAACGTTACAGTAAATAGGTGGGTTGTATATCAAATGGGGAACGTTTGGAGGTCGTCTGATTACAATCTGAATAGCTATGCCCTAGAGGGCAGTGCAGATAATGTCAACTGGTCAGTATTAGATAGCGTAAGTGGTAACGCTTCTTCTGTTACAGATAAAAGTTTTACACCAGCCACCTATAGGTATTTTCGTGTACATGTTCACAATGGTTTAAATATCAATCCTCAAATGGCATCTATTGAAGAATTTCAGATTTTTTTCAGCTGAGCCAACAAGCTCGCTACTCACAAATATCAGCTTAAGCGAAGGTTCATTAACCCCAGATTTTACTTCTACTACATATGATTATATGACAATTGTGCCTTATGGCACATCGTCTATTACACTTACACCTACGGCTGAAGATGCAGATGCAAAAATTAAAGTTGATGATGAAGCTGTAACAAGCGGTGATCCTTCATTAGCAATTCCGCTGGGGATGGTGAAACAAGTATTCAAGTGGATGTTACTCCAGCTGTGCCAGGAACAGATAGTCAATACGTGATAAATGTATACAAGGCAAGCAGTCCATATTTGAGTGAAATAGTGATTAGCGGATATATGGCAAACCTGTGACCATAACACCAACAGCTGGCACTTTCGATTATTCTGAAACGGTGCCTTCGAATGCATCTAACATAAAAGTTACGCCAACTGCAGAAGATCCAGACGCTGAAATAAAAGTGAATGGTCAAGTTGTAGCCAGCGGCAGTGTATCACAGTCCATTCCAATTTCTTCTGGGGCTAACACCATCGCCATTACAGTCACACCAGCATCAGGTGGGCCGGACGTTCAGTATAATATTACAGTGACTAAATAAGATTTCAGTCTAAGATTGAAATGATATCTTGTGATTAAAAAGACTGAAGTTCCTATATACGTTTGCGATTCGGAAAATTCTAACAATAGCAAATGAAGAGATTGCCTTCAGTGATGGTTTGTATGACCTTGAAGGCAATCTTTTTACAAGTAGACACTTAAATAACTAAGTAACCGACTTAGGTTAGGAGCTGACACACGAATGAAAGGACATTTTAAAGATCAATTAAGGACGTATACCCAAGTGCTTTTGAATCCAGAAATTAGATACGATGAATTGAAAACAGCAGTAGATAAAATGTATGACTTATACATAGAAATCTCTGAACTTGTCGAAGATGCTAAAGCATCTAGGCAAGCTGTTTACTTACCGACTGGAAAAGCCATAGATTCATTTGAAGCCGGTATGTGTGTGAAAGAGTTTATGCGGACCAAGAAATTTATTGCAGGCATATACAATGCAATCCTTGACGCACAAGAAAGGTTCCCAAATCAAAGAATACATATAATGTATGCAGGCACAGGTCCCTTTGGGACCTTAATGCTTCCTATGACAGGCCTATTCTTATCCAGTCAAATCAAGTTTACACTTCTTGAGATCAACAAGAATTCAATTGATTGTTTAAAACGTGTGATTACAAAGTTTGACGTTTGGGATTATGTTGAAGATATTATTGAAACAGATGCATCAACCTATAGGAAGACCAAGGAAGATCCGGTTCATATGCTTATCACCGAAACCATGCAAAAGGCCTTAAGAAAAGAGCCTCATGTAAGCATCACCTTAAACTTAATCAATCAAATCCATGAAAACGCAATTCTTATTCCGCAGAATATCAGTATAGATGCAGTTATGTTTGATCAAAGGCGCAACATGCAGAGGATGTTGGAGAAAAGAAGCGGCATATGACTATTATGAGTCCATTGGCAAAGTGATTGATTTTAATATGCCTCTGGCAAAAGAACATGCAAGAAAATTTTCAGGTAAGTAGACAGAACTATACTCTGCCTAAAAGTGTCAATGATACTGCCAGAAAAAAATCGATAAAAGGTTTGACTCAATCAACTTAATGACAAGGATTCAGGTTTATAAGGAACATGTTCTAACGTATTATGAATGTTCCCTCAATCTACCTGAAAAGCTTTTAAGTATTGAAAATTCAAGAGCCCTACCAAAGCGACTTGACCTTCAGTATAAAGTTTCTGACATGCCGAAAATTTGAAATTGTAAATGCCTAATCTTTCGTCCGAGTTGGCCTAAAATATGTCGATATGGTCTTGTCACTGTATGGATGATCGATATTTAAAAATCCGCATAGAGTATAAAGATGACTCTTTTTATATCTTTCGAGCTTTTTTCATAAAGCGATCAGAATTTTTATGGAAACCATATTTCTCATAAAGTCTATGGGCATCTTTTGTAGCCAAGATGCCTAAAAGACCCTCTAGGGAACTTGTTCGCATAATTTTTTCCATAGCCTTTTCCACGGAAATCTTCATCAATAATAATGTCACATATCCAGTACATAGTGCTATAATCTGTGACAACTCGACCAAAACCAATGAGTGTATCCTCGATAAAGCAAGCATAACAAATGGAATTGTCTATAGATTTCTTGATAGCCTCGCTGGTGCGCGTGCTTGCCCAGTATGATTGATCCAACAATCTTTTGACATCGGAAACGGACAAGTTTTTGGGGTCTATAACAATTTGTGGTTCATTCGTTTTCATAATGCATTCAACCTTTCTATCGTAAATCATATGTAAAAAGAACTATCTGTCTTGGTTTTATTTTAAGAAAACGAATAAAGTGGTACAATTATTAAAAATTCAAACTGTACTAGTACATCAACTGTGGAGAGCCTATGCCAAAATCGACAAAATATGTGAATATTAAAGAAAATATACTCAAAGAGATCGAAAAGAAGTCCCTTCAATCGGGTGATAAATTACCATCTGTCAGGGAAATATCCACTAGACTTCAGTGTAGCAAGACAACCGTTTTACGTGCCTACAAAGCGTTAGAAGATGAACATAGAGTCTATGTCATACCAAACAGTGGATACTATTACATTGGGGCGATAGAAGAGGTTGGTAAGAATATAGAAAATGAGATTGATTTCCGGACGGCAGTACCAGAAAAAAGCCTTATGCCATATAGAAGTTTTGAACACAGTATAAAAAGAGCTGTAGAGTTACACAAAGAGTTTCTATTTACATATGGAAAGAGTGAGGGCCTAGATGCCCTACGGGAAACACTTAAAAATCATTTAATAAAAAGACAGGTGTATTGTGATGCTCAAAATAATCTATATAACAAGCGGTGCTCAGCAGGCCCTATACTTGTTGCTCAGAATTTTCCAAAAGCCTGATAAGAATATGATTGTCGTTGAGCAACCAACCTACTCCGGTTTGCTTAGGATGATTGAAAAGAGCGCATTTAAATGTCAGGGTGTCGATCGAACAAGTGAAGGTCTAGATTTTCAAAGACTGGAAACCTTGTTCAAAACGGGAAAGGTATCATTTTTCTACACGGTTCCTAATTATCATAATCCACTGGGATCGTCCCTAAAGTCTAAAGATAAACTACGCATTCTAAGCTTGGCGGAAAAATATAATGTGGATATTATTGAAGATGATTACTTAGGTGATCTCAATTTAGACCCTAAAGATTTCCCCTTACATTATTATGATACAGAGGGACGGGTTATTTATATTTCTAGCTTTTCGAAATCCTTCATGCCAGGCATACGTATTGGAATGATGGTATTGCCTGAGTGTTTCACCCATGCCTATCTTAGAGAAAAGCGCGCCTGTGACATTAGCACATCTATTTTAGCCCAGGGAGGCCTACAACTTTTTATTGAATCAGGCATGTATGACAATCATATAAGAAAAGTGAGGTTGGCCTATATAGACAAAATGAAACATATGAAAAGATACGCAAGTCTTTTAGAGGCCACAGGAGTAAAAATTAAAGTGCCCCAAACAGGGATATTTGTATGGCTGGAATTGCCTAATCATGTCAATGCCCACCGTCTTGAACACCAGCTTAGCAAAAGGGCTGTACATGTGTATAGCGGGAGACGCTTTTTTATAAATGAAGAGGCCCCTATTAATGCACTTCGTCTGTGCCTTGCACATGTATGCACTGAACGTTTAGATCAAGGGCTTCAAATCATCCTAGAAGAAAATAAAACGAACATTGTTATCTTTGCCTGTTTAGAAAGGCAAAGAAAGAGAATAAGATAATTAGGCACATAAATCAAAAAAAATATTGCAAACGAATGAATATAATTGAAGAATATTCACATTGTGTAGTAAAATAGTGTTATAGACCCCATAGGGGGCTAGGAAATACATACATTGATATGAAATATTCGTGCTTGCAAAAGCTCAGAGATATATTATTTCAAAAACGGGTATATAATTATTTGAAGAAGCCTAATATGGAATTGGGAGGTCTAGTTATGAATAAAGACGCAGGTATTTTGCTGGAGAGTGGAACGGGTGAAGTGGAGATTTTAGAGTTTACCGTCAAGGGTGAACATTATGCAATCAATGTGGTAAAGGTTAAAGAGATCCTACATATTGATAATATTGCTAAAGTTCCGAATGCCCATCAGGCGGTTCCAGGCATTTCTTTGATTCGCGGTGATGTTGTGACTGTCATTGATATGCGACAAGTTCTTGAGAACGAAAGAAATGACAATGTAAGCAAAAGCATGACACTTGTATGTGAGTTTAATCAAATGAAAGTGGCATTTGCTATTGATGAAGTTTTAGGAATCACTCGTATAGGATGGGATGATATTAAAAAGCCATCCTCCATCACGAGCTCTAGCCTTGTTATTGGTAACATCAGTCTAAATGACAGACTTCTGATGCTTCTCGATTTTGAAAAGATCGTAATGGATATTAGCCCTTCAACTGGGATCAACTTAGAACGTGTGAAAGATGTGGAATCAAGAGATAGAACCAAGTATAAACTTCTTCTTGCAGATGATTCCCCAATGATTCGTTCCGTGCTTAAAGATACTTTGGAAGCGGCTGGATTTAGAGATATGCGCTTCTATGACGATGGTCAGCAGGCTTGGAATTATCTAGAAGACTTGGTGGAAAACAAGGGTGAGAATTTCAAAAATGATGTTCACCTATTGATTACAGATATTGAAATGCCTCAGCTTGATGGTCACACACTGACGCGGCGTGTAAAAGAACATAAGATACTCAAGAAACTGCCTGTGATCATATTCTCGTCACTTATTACAGGGGATTTGAAACATAAGGGGGACTCTGTCGGTGCAGATGCCCAAATGTCAAAACCTGAAGTTGGAAAGCTTGTAACACTTGTTGACTCGCTCTTGACTCAATACGAATTCAAGTAAAAATAACCCTACACTCAAAGAATAATTAGCAGTCCATTACGGCTTGTCATCAAGTTGTAGTGGACTGTTTTTGTTTGTGAGTTTGCTTGATTTTAGAGAAAAAAGCCTGGTCGATATATGAGGCTCTTTCAAGGCAATACTTAACCTTTCTATCTTCCTAGAGGGAGATGTTATCTGTATTGCAGAGGAATTTATAGGAAAAAATTGCAAGTCACTCAAATTGTAATAATTGCTGTAAGCACTGGAAAATACACAATGTGTATAAAGCTCCTGACCTTTTAAGAAAATCTTAATAAACTTCTCACATAGCATTAATATGTGATCTATAGAATAAGAGTAGATCAAACCAAGAAAAAGGTTAACAGGAGGATCGTTATGAAAAAGGTTATGATTCTAACAGCTTCGACTGGTGAAGGTCATAATGCTGCTGCAAAATCACTTCAGGACAAGTATGAAGAAAAAGGCTATATCACATATAAAGTTGATTTTTTAAAAGAGTCTTCTTCAGTTATGAACACCCTTGTTGCTGATGGGTACCGCGTCATAGCGCAAAATTTTCCGAATGTGTATGGGATTATGTATGAAACCGCTGACAGAAAGAACTTTAATAAATTGACGCGTGGTGGCTATTACACCATTGAACGACGTATTATAAATAGACTAGAAGAAGTAAAACCGGATATAGTGATTGCTACCCACCCATTTGCAGTGGGGCTTATAGATCATTTAAAACGTAAGAATAAGGCCGATTTCAGATTCATGCAAGTTGTAACAGATTTTAAAGCCCACTATTCTTATATTTCTAGTAATGTGGATGCCTATATTACAGGCAGTGAGTATACCAAGAAAACCCTCATTGAAAGAAATGTGCCAGAAGATAGAATTTACCCCTATGGCATCCCTGTCAATAAAGAGTTTCAAGAGCATTCAGACCCACGATATATACGTCCAGGTCTGAATAAAAGATTTCATGTCCTCGTCATGGGAGGCAGTATGGGATCAAAAGATATTTACAAGGTTGTTGAAAGACTCGTGGTGGACTCAGAAAATTATTATTTAGATGTCGTATGTGGCAGGAATAAAATACTCTTTGACACCCTCACAAAAAATACAACCATGCTATATGCGCTGGAAAAATAACAATACATGGTTTTACCAGAAAAATTCCAGAAATGATGGACGAGGCAGATGTAATTGTGACAAAACCAGGAGGTCTGACGACCACTGAAGCCCTTTCAAAAAAACTGCCGATGATCATCCCCTTTGCCATACCTGGACAGGAACAAGAGAACACAGACTTCCTTGTAAAAGAAGGGGTTGCCATTCGTGTGGATGAGATTGAAAGTCTGCCAGACCGACTTGAATATCTAAGAAAGAACCCTCGACTTTACAATAGAATGGTTGCCAATATGAAACGTATATCAGACAAATATTCAATAGATAAAATAGTAGATCTTTCTGAAACGCTGATTAGTGAAAGAGGACAACCCTATAAGCGTTTGGCGTTAAGGTAAGGAGTGAAATAATTTGAAGTGTGATGTATTAATACTGACGAGTGCCTTTGGCAATGGGCACGATAGTGTTGCATCTGCAATACGAGAACAGTTGCTTGACAAGCAGCCTAGCCTGAAAATTACAACAGAAGACATTATGGATATATCGACACCAAAGGCGAAAAATGTTTTCTTTAACATATATACTTTACTTACAAGAAGTCATCCATCCGTTTATAATTTCTTTTACAAAATTAAAAAGGACATTCCCAACAATGCCATGGATGAGGTTCTATACAATATTTACTTAAAGCGTGTAGGAGACTATATAGAAGAAAGCGGTCCAAAGCTGATCATATCAACATTCCCATTATGTAGCGGTTTTGTTTCAAAGGTCAAAGAAAGATACGGCATTGATGTGCCCCTTATCACAGCCATCACAGATGTGGTGGACAGCTGGGAATGGATACACAATAAAACGGATATGTACTTTGTACCGTGTAAACGCGTTGGTGAGAAGCTTGTCCTAAAAGGCATTGATGAAGACAAAATAAGAATCACTGGGATTCCGGTCAAAAAAGAGTTTTAAGCAGTCAACGCAATGAGAAAAATTTCAGACAGGTTCTTATAATGGGAGGTGCTATGGACAAATTGGGCCTAAACTCCTCCTTGCTCGAAAAACTCAACAAGATTCCAAACACTCGAACCATTGTTGTAACAGGGAAAAATGAAGACCTTTATGCAAGACTTACAGAAGGTGTGTCATTTGACAATGTGGAAGTATTGGGATATACAAAAGATGTGGCAAAGCTCATGGATGCATCTGATCTGGTCGTTACTAAACCGGGTGGTGTGACGCTCTTTGAAGCCATTAATAAAGAAATTCCTGTTATACTGAAAAGTTCTATGGTGGGACAGGAAAGAAGAAAACGTAAACTTTATAAAAACAGCTGGAATAGGTATCTTAATTGAGGGAGAAGGCTCACTCTACAACCAAGTCGAGCATGCCCTAAATGATCCAGACAGCTTGATGAGCCTCAGAAAGAATATAGAAGAAATTAAAACAGAAATGGAACCACAAAAGCTTGGAGCCTATGCCCTCGAGCTAATGTAGGTGGTGGATGATATGAAGCAATTTATAAAAAGTCATATTAATATGATTGTGCTTGTGGCCCTTTTGACAGGGACATTTTATGCTATATTTTCTAAGCTGGATATGACCAACTTTATTGAGACCGTGAGGAAAAGTGATCCACGGTTTTTACTTGGCGGGCTTGTGTGCATGCTCGTTTACTGGGGAATTGAGGCTGGCATTCTAGATATTCTTTTAAAAAGGGTTTATCCTAAAACCAAGTTCTGGACAGCCCTTAAAATTACACTGGTGGGCCAGTATTATAGTTTTCTAACCCCCTTTGCCAGTGGTGGACAGCCAGCACAGCTTTATGAAATGAAGAAGGATGATATTCCTATGACAGGGGCAACGGCAGTCCTTGTCAGCAAGTTTATTCTGTTTCAGGTGACTGTGACAATTTTATGCCCTGATACTCACCCTTTATAAGTTGCCTATGATTATGGGCAATTTAGAGAAAGCGTCGACATTTGTTTTTATAGGTCTATTCATAAACACATTTGGCCTTGCTGTCATCATTATGATTGCTTTTAATTCAGATAAAATGAAGGGCATATTTAAAAGCCTGATTCATTGGTTGCATAGAATTCACCTTGTTAAGAAACCAGAAAAGCGTATAAAAAAACTCATAGAGTTTGTTGATGAATACGATGCGTGTATTAAAACCTATAAGGATGATTGGAAACTCACCCTGGCTATGTTCGGGGCATCCGTTTTACAAGTGACAGCCTTTTTCTCTATAACATTTTTTGTGTATAGGGCTCTGGGGCTTAGCGGGGCATCCGTTTATCATATTATTACACTTCAGGCCCTACTTTATATGGCAATTGCCTTTATACCTTCTCCAGGGACTGTAGGGGCTGCTGAAGCTGGATTTGCTATGCTTCTAGGTTCCGTCTTTTCATCAAATATCATAGCGGTGGCCCTGCTTTTATGGCGAGGCATTAGCTATTATTTTGGTCTTGTTGTATGTGGTCTATTCACCTTCTACCTCTACTTATTCGATAAGAATCGTGACAAAGGGTTTACCCAGGTGGCATAGACGCACTGAAAAACACTATATAGAAATTCACTACCCACAAACCTAGAAATAGGCCTTGTGGGTTTTTCTATGTCTTGTAAATGACATGCTCATAGCAAGAGGGGTCTGATAGAGGGCTGCCTTATTTTTTAATGGGTCATGGAGACAATAATATTTGATAAAGACAAACAAACGGTCTCAAAGTTTTTTGAAAGGGTGTAGAAATCATAAAAATCAATAAGGCTGAAAGTAGATTTAGGATTATTTAGAGTAAAAGAAGCAACTATTGTGTATGTATGGGATGTCTGCCGAATGAATTTTTTCAGAATTGAAACTCAATATATTAAATTTAATAATTAGTATTGACTTCACTTTTCTTTAAAACTATAATAAATCGTGCAAAAGTTTAGTAAGAAATAAACAGTCACGCCTATAATAGTGAGCGTGAAATGAGAATAAGATGGGAGACGACATGAGAATCGGTGAAAAAATCAAACGATTACGACTCGAAAACGGACTGACCCAAGAAGAACTGGCCAACCGGTGTGAGCTTTCAAAAGGCTTTATTTCACAGGTTGAACGAGACATGACATCACCCTCAATTGCAAGCCTTGTCGATATACTTGAAAGCTTAGGGACCAACCTTAATGAATTCTTTAGTGAAAATGAAGAAGAAAAGCTTGTTTTCACCCCAGAAGATGCCTTTGAAAACATCGACGAAGAACTTGGCTACATACTGGACTGGGTTATACCAAACGCTCAAAAAAATGCGATGGAGCCTATTCTTTTAAAAAATACAACCAGGTGGCAGTTATCAGGAAGACACACCGCATCAAGGGGAAGAATTTGGCTATGTCATGCAGGGCATGGTTCAGGTAAAACACGGGAATAGAAAGTTCAAAGCAAAAAAGGCGATAGCTCTATTACAAGTGCAATGCCAATCATAATGTTATTAATATTGGAAAATCAGTTGCGAAAATTATCATGGTAGGAACCCCACCTAATTTTTAGCAGGCACACATAAACCATAGGACGTAATAATGAAGGGAGTGGAACTGAGAGATGAGTTCAAAATCATCCATGGTGTAAATGTCGTAAAGAGTTTGACGGCACGCGCGTTGTCGATGGGATTGATTTCTGGGTGAAGCCGGAAGAATTTCTGACAATTCTTGGACCGAGTGGATGTGGTAAGACCACAACACTTAGAATGATTGGTGGCTTGAAACACCAACATCGGGTCAGATCCTATTTGACGGTAAGGACATCACACAAATACCACCATATCAACGACAAATCAACACAGTGTTTCAGCGGTATGCACTTTTTCCGCATATGAACATTTATGAAAATATAGCTTTCGGACTGCGTATAAAAAAAGTTCCTGAGGCTGAAATAAAAAATAGAGTGGAAAAAATGCTCAAGCTTGTTGAACTCAATGGTTTTCAAAACAGATCGGTCCGCTCCCTATCGGGGGACAGCAGCAAAGAATTGCCATTGCAAGAGCCCTAGTGAACGAGCCAAAGGTCCTTCTTCTTGATGAACCCCTTGGTGCTCTTGACTTGAAACTGCGTAAGGAAATGCAGTATGAACTCAAGTCCATGCAGCAAGAACTGGGGATCACTTTTATATATGTCACCCATGACCAGGAAGAAGCCCTGACCATGTCAGACAAAATTATTATCATGAACGATGGCCGTATTCAACAAATTGGATCACCAACGGATATATACAATGAGCCTGAAAATGCCTTTGTGGCGGACTTTATAGGCGAGAGCAATATCATTGATGGCATTATGCACGAAGACTTCATGGTGTCATTTGCCGGAAGCACATTTACGTGTGTGGACTCAGGTTTTGGGAAAGATGAACCTGTCGACGTGGTAATTCGTCCTGAAGACATTCTGCTGACTAAGCCAGAAGATGGAATGATTCAGGGTGTGGTGGACAATGTTATTTTTAAAGGTGTTCACTACGAAATGATCGTTATGCAGGGACAAACAGAATGGATGATCCATTCCACGGATATGGTGGAAGAAGGGTCTGATGTAGGCATGCGATTTGATCCAGACGAAATACATATTATGAAGAAGGTGAAGACGAATGCTTAGAAGATTCAGCGCCATGCCATATGTATTTTGGAGCGCTGTGTTTATTATCATTCCGCTCTTACTGGTGGCAGGCTACTCAATTACAATGCGTGATCCTGATACAGGAAATGTTGTTATGACCCTAGAGAACTTTCAGAAGTTTGTGGACCCCCTCTATTTAAAAGTCTTATGGAGGTCTGTGAGACTGGCCGGAGAAGCAACTTTGATATGCCTCATTTTGGGGTATCCGATGGCCATGATCTTGGCGAAAATGCCAGCAAAACCCAGAGAATAGCAGCACTTCTCTTTGTACTCCCGATGTGGATGAACTTTCTTTTAAGAACCTATGCGTGGATGTTTATTCTAGGGAAACAGGTATTGTCAATCGGATTTTGGTGTTCTTTGGACTTCCAGCGGGAAATTTTCTTTACAATGAGGGCGCTGTCCTTCTAGGCATGGTTTATAACTTCCTGCCCTTTATGGTGCTTCCAATTTATACTGTTCTCACCAAGATTGACAGTTCCATTGTAGAAGCTGCAGAAGATTTAGGCGCCAATGCCATAACTGTATTTAGACGAATTATTGTCCCACTTTCCATACCGGGCATTATATCCGGCATAACCATGGTCTTTATGCCAGCGGTGTCCACATTTGTTATTTCTGCCCTCCTTGGCGGTGGACAGTTCATGCTGGTTGGTAACCTTGTTGAACAGCAGTTCCTCTTAGTGAACAACTGGCACTTTGGTTCGGCAATATCCATGATCCTCATGGTGCTCATACTTATATCTATGGCCGTTTTAAACAGATATGATACGTCAGAAGTTAAAGATGGCGGGGTGAGTATGATATGACAAAATGGGCAAAGCGAATATACACAGCCTTGATATTTCTATTTTTATACGCCCCAATCATTGTGCTGATTGTTTTTTCATTCAATGCAGGAAAGTACAGTGGCAACTGGGAAGGCTTTTCTTTTAGATGGTATCAGGCTCTAGTGGAAGATAGAAGCATTATGAAGGCCCTATACTATACACTGACAATAGCCTTATTAAGTTCTGTTATAGCAACAATTATTGGGACCTTTGCGGCCTTTGGAATACACCACATGCGACCTGTGAAAAAGACAGTCATGCTCAATGTGAACAATATTCCAGTGCTAAATCCAGACATCGTAACTGGTGTGGCTCTTATGACCCTATTTGGTTTTGCAAAAATGCGGTTTGGTGTGAGCACAATGCTTATCGCCCATATAACATTCAATATTCCATATGTTATATTGTCGGTCTTACCCAAACTCAAGCAACTACCGCAAGATGCCCTTGAAGCAGCAATGGACCTGGGGGCAACACCCTGGTATGCCTTTAGAAAGGTTATACTGCCCGAAATACTGCCAGGCATAGTAACAGGCTGTTTAATTGCCTTTACCCTGTCAGTGGATGATTTTGTCATCAGTTTCTTTACCACAGGAAATGGTGTCACGAACCTGTCTATAGCTATTTTTGCCATGGCACGTCGTGGTATAAAACCTGTTATAAATGCACTATCAACGATTATGTTCGGTGTTGTCCTCGGCCTGCTTCTTATTATAAATGCACGCTCGGGCAATGTTACGGAACTTGATGTGTAAAAGACGATAAAAGCAAGATTGACAAATGAAAAAGAGAATTAAATTGGAGGGATAATCATGAAAAAATTTACATCGCTGTTACTTGTGTTTGTACTGACTTTGTCAGTGCTTGTAGGATGTAGCGGCCCGGAAGATGATCAGGTCACACTGAATGTCTACAACTGGGGAGATTACATTGATGAAAGTATTCTAGAAGACTTTGAAGCGGAAACAGGCATCAAGGTAAACTATGAAATGTTTGCAACGAATGAAGATATGTACGTTAAGCTTAAGCAAGGTGGCACAAACTATGATGTGGCTTTTCCATCAGATTATATGATTGAAAAAATGATCAAGGAAGATATGCTTCATAAAAATTGACCTTGAAAAACTAGAAAATTATAAGCTTATTATGGATGAGTTCAAGGGTCTGGATTTTGATCCAGGTGAAGAGTACTCTGTGCCTTACATGTGGGGAACAGTGGGTATTCTTTACAACAAAAGCATGGTGACTGATCCAGTGGATTCATGGGACATTTTATGGGATGAAAAATACAAGGGCAATATTCTTATGATGGATTCCCAGCGTGACACATTGATGGTGGCCCTGAAAAAACTAGGCTACTCCATGAACACTAGAAGCACAGAAGAACTTGAACAAGCAAAAGAGGCTCTTATTGAGCAAAAACCTCTTGTTCTAGCTTATGTGGGTGACAATGTGAAGGATATGATGCTTTCAGAAGAAGCGGCTATGGCTGTGGTATGGTCAGGTGAAGCCATGCAGGTTATGATGGAAAAGAAGGTTACGACTACGCTTATCCAAAAGAAGGCACAAATCTCTGGTTTGACAGTGTCGTAATCCCTAAAACATCAGAGCATGTTGAAGAAGCACATATGTTCATTGACTTCCTCAACCGTGAAGACATTGCCCTGAAAAATGCTGAGTACATTGGCTATTCATCTCCAAATGTGGGGCAGTGGAGCAAATATCTGAAGACATTAAGGCCATGAGCGCAGCCTATCCAGACATGGACAAGCTAAAGAACTCAGAAGTTTTTCTTGACCCAGGTGACTTTATTGAAGAGTTCAATCGCGTTTGGACAGAACTAAAGGCTCACTAAATAAAATTCTACAATCAACCACCCTGTCGAGAGCATCGGCAGGCTT
>LQAG01000296.1_pt1 | contig 16989 bp, 23 predicted proteins | sample 1535801 | NCBI WGS metagenome assembly LQAG01 (sample SAMN04331584, study PRJNA305678) | bioreactor metagenome | isolation source: bioreactor_3 inoculated with Wadden Sea sediment 1st replicate of a... | place: Germany:Bremen | reverse complement strand
TTGAGTTTCCGTGTCGATCCGGTTATGTATCATTTGAGTCCTTACTATTTGATTTTTATTCTATTTTTAGCAAAATCGCCATATATCAAATAGTAGGGCTCATAAACTTATTTTCATTATAATTTCAAATGGTTATGTCGTTTTTTTGGGGCGGTTTAATTGAATTCCGAAAGTTGAGGTTTAAACCCGAAAATTATCATGAAGGTGGGGAATATGGTGGAGAATGATAATTTTGTCCAATAAAAAAAGCTCCCAGCAAACCGCTGAAAGCCTTGACCGTTCAAATGGTGATCCCAACGGGATTCGAACCCGTGTTACCGGCGTGAGAGGCCGACGTCCTGACCACTAGACGATGGGACCACTATTGAGAAAAAAGATACCTACACCGGAATGGGAAAAAAGTCAATGATTTTTATGCAGGAAACGACTTTTCCGGCCTTTTCGATAGCCGAGAATCAAGTAGAAAAGCCATCCGATTAAAGGGATCAGGCGACGAAGTGCCACAGGATTTAACTTTGGGAGAACCGAATCTTTTCTGATGATATCCACCAGAGCCAGCATGGTAAGACACAATGAGATGCCAAATATCAGCAGAATATACAAAATGAGGTGGTTGTCCATGAATCTTTTTCAGCCCTCCTTGAGCCGGTCCGAGATTTTCATCAATGTGTCCACATAATAGTTACTGTGGTTGTAGCGGAACAGCACTTCGTGCTGGCGCTGACGGGAAATGCCGGGTTTCCATCCATGGTGCTTAAGATAATTGGCCACGGAAAAAATGGCGTCATGGTGGTCGAACAGATCAATTCTGCCATCATTGTTTCCGTCTTTTGCCAGTTTCAGAGCATTGGAAGGCATGAACTGGGAAATACCCATGGCGCCGGCATAGGAGCCCTGGATGTCTCCCGGATCGATGCCTTCCCGGTCTGTGTACCGGATCAACGCCTTGAGTTCTTCGTATCCCCATTTGGATCGCATGCCCACTTTTTCAGAAAGGTTTCTTTTTTGGGTTTTTTCTGATCCGGAATCGCATTCCAGATGCGATTCCGCAGGGTTTCATCCGTGAGAGACGCCATGGTGGCCAGGGTATTGATGACGGTCTGATTACCCAGATAATTGCCCAGGCGGGTTTCCACCAGAAGAATGGCGGTGATCACGGTTTTGTCCACGCCGAACGCTTTCTGGGCGCTGTCCAGAGGTTCCTTATGGTCCGCCATGTATTTGAACGCGTTGGCTATGGAATCTTTGGATAGAAACTGGTCATAATTGAGGCTGGATTCAGAATGGATGAAAAAAAGGGACACCCCGTCAGGGGTAAACGACACCGAGTCTTTTGCCAGAATGGCCTGGATTTTTTCCGGAGCGAACCCATCCTTGATCAGTCGCTGCTTCAGGTCGTCAAATTCATTTCCGGCAGCCGGCTGCTGGGCAGATGCCAGGGAAACAAGACAAAACAAAACAAGTATGATAAAGCAGCATCCTGAAAAGTGTGCGCGTAAACCAGGCAAGAGATCCATATGCGGCGTGCCTCCCTGAATCAATTTGTTGAAAGTTATCCTGTTATATCGTATTTTTTTGGGGATTGCATTAAAAAAATATCGGATTTTCCAAGGGGCTTTGAACCGTCGGAAGGGGCATCATTAAAGAAATGATGCCCCTTCCGGCCAACGGTTGAAAACTGGTAGGCAGGATACGCTTAAATATCGAAATACAGGTAGAACTCATGAGGATGGGGGCGGCTGATGACCGGTCTGACCTCGTTGTTCATTTTATAGTCGATCCAGTGTTCAATCACATCTTTAGTGAACACATCACCCTTGAGCAGGAATTCATGATCCTGTCTGAGGGCCTCAAGGGCTTCCTCCAGGGAGCCGGGTGCTGATTCCATCTGTGCCAGTTCTTCGGGAGGCAGGTCATAAATGTTTTTATCCATGGGGTCGCCTGGATCCAGCTTGTTCTGGATACCGTCGATCATGGCCATGGCAATGGCGGAAAAGGCCAGATAGCCGTTGCAGGAGGGATCTGGGGTCCTGAACTCGATGCGTTTGGCCTTGGGGGAATTGGAGTACATGGGCAGACGGATGGCGGCACTCCGGTTTCGGCTGGAATAGGCCAGATTGATGGGTGCTTCGAATCCCGGCACCAGGCGTTTATAGGAGTTGGTGGTGGGGTTGGTGATGGCGCACAGGGCTTTGCAGTGCTTCATGATCCCACCGATGGCCCACAGGGCTTCGTCGGACAGTCCGGCATATTTATTCCCGGCAAATATGGGATTCCCGTCTTTCCAAAAACTCATGTGGGTGTGCATGCCCGTGCCGTTGTCCCCATACAGGGGTTTGGGCATGAAGGTGACGGTGTGGTCGTATTTATGGGCCACGTTTTTGAGGACATACTTGAACCAGGCCAGGCTGTCACCCATGTTCACCAGGGAATCGAACCGCAGATCGATTTCCGATTGCCCGGCAGATGCCACTTCATGATGCTGGCATTCCATGGCAATGCCTAAGTTTTCCAGTGTCAGCATCATCTCGGTTCTCATGTCCTGATACTGGTCTGCCGGCGGCAGGGGGAAATAGCCGTGCTTTGGTTTGATTTTGTAGCCCAGATTGGGCATTTCATCGGTGCCGGTGTTCCAGTGCCCTTCAGGAGAATCGATCTCGAAAAATGCGGCATGGGGTTCGGACGCATACCGGATATTGGAAAAGATGAAAAATTCCGGTTCAGGCCCCACGAAGATGGTATCGCCTAACCCCGTGGTTTTCAAGTATTGTTCGGTTTTCTTGGCAATGCTCGGGGATCTCTGGAGTAAGATTCACTGGTGATGGGATCATGAATGTTGCCGATGATGGCCAGGGTGGGCACTTTGAAAAGGGGTCCATTCTGGCTGTGGCTGGTTCCGGGATCACGATCATGTCACTGTTGTTGATAGCTTGCCAGGCTCTCATGGAAGAACCGTCAAAACCGAACCCGTCTTCAAACGCGGATTCGGAGAATTCACTGACAGGCACTGAAAAATGCTGCCAGGTGCCGATGAAATCCATGTATCGGATGTCGACCACTTTAACGTCGTTTTCCTTGGTCATGGCGATTACATCTTTGGGGGTCATGGGGATTCCTTTCTATTTAAGTTCCATATAAAGATTTTCAATTGAAAAGGGTTGCTTAAATAAACGATGCACGCCGGATTACAGGGCGTCGGTATCAGTTTCTCCGGTTCTAACCCGGATCGCTTTTTCCACATTCAGGACAAATATTTTGCCGTCGCCGATTTTGCCGGTATTGGCGGCATTCCGCACCGTTTCAATGGTTTCTTCAGCCCGATCGTCCGACACCACGATCTCGAGTTTGATTTTAGGGACAAAATCCACCACGTACTCCGCACCGCGGTAGATTTCCTTGTGGCCTTTCTGACGGCCGTAGCCGTTGACTTCGGTGACGGTCATGCCGTAAATACCGATTTCACTGAGCGCTTCTTTGACGTCATCAAGCTTGAAGGGTTTGATGACCGCTTCGATTTTTTTCATGTCATACCTCCTTTGCATGTAGCTGGGGGAGCCGTTCCAAGATGGCTGTTTTAATCTGTTTGAGTTTTTCGGGGTCCTGGATTTTTTTGGTCGTTTTTCCAAGCTCCGGACGTAGAAAATGTCCATGATCTGGTCTACCTTGCTTCCCACCATAGCCACGTTCACATTGGTGCCACAGCGATACAGGGTGTTGGTGATGGTGAACAGCAAGCCGGGAAAATCATAGGTCAGTACTTCAATAATGGTGAAAAACTGGATGTATCATTGTCGATGCGCACCTGATTGGGTTCGGGACGTCTGCCGGAAGCAATGGTGATATGTGACGGGATCTTGTCCACCACTTTATCCAGAAAATGATCATCCGCCAGGGCCTGGGTCAGGTCCTGTTCCGCTTTTTTCCATTTTTCGTTTTCAAAGAGCCGGTCACTCGGGGCCATGACCTTGAAGATGTCCAGAATATGGGTGTCTCCCAGAGGGTATGCCTGGGAAGCAATAATGTTGATGCGGTTGAGAAAAAACACCCCAGCGATCTTGGAGTAAACTCCTGGTCTTTCCCGGCCGCATATGGATATCGTGCGTATGTCTGAATCGTCTTCCTGAGAGATCTGCCAGATGAACTGCCGGTTTCCCAGGGCTTGATACAGCTTGATATGATCGGCGATATGAATTGCCGGCATATTGAGCAGATATCGTTTTGACAGAGCATCCAGCTGTTTGGATGCGTCTGTTTCCTGCCAGATGTCTCCGAGAAGGGCGGTGACTTCTTCTTTTTTTCGTTGAATCAGGCGCTGAGCCTTTTTGGATGCCAGTTCTCCGGTTTTCAGAATGCGCATGGTTTTCAAAAACAAATCTTTTATCAGATTTTCGGTCCATTCGTTCCAGGCCTTGGGTCCGGTGGCCATGGAATCTGCTACGGTGAGCAGAAACAGCATGCGCAGTAACCGGATTTCCCCACTTTGTTGGCTGTGTATACAGCGGTTTCTTCATCAAACACATCCCGACGGGTGGCGGTTTGGCCAACAGCAAGTGATGGCGGATCAGAAATTTGGCATCCGCTGCTTCTACCGGGTTGAATCCCAGCCGTTCGAGAACGGGGACGGCAATTTCAGCGCCGGTACTGGAATGCTCTTGTAGGATCGGATTTACCGATATCATGGAGCAGGGCTGTAATCCGCAGCAGATTTTTGTTTCTCACTTCATTGTAGATGCTAGCATACAGGCTGGTATTGACATTTGTTCCCGGTTTCTGAAACTGTTGATCACCTGAACACAGCGGATGGAATGCTTGTCAACGGGGAACAGGTGATAATGGTTGTACTGAATTTTGTTCCGGATCGCTTTGTATTCCGGAATGATCCGTTCCAGAATGCCGGTGGACATCATCACGTTGAGCACATTGAATTCCCAGAACGACAGAGCCAGAATTTGTTTGAAGATTTTAATGTTTGCCGGGTTTTTTCTGATATCATCATCCACCAGATGAAGGAATTCGGATACTACCCGTCTGGCTTCGATGGACAGGGGTATCCGGCGACGGCCGCTTTCCAGAAAGATTTTGAGCAGCAGTTCCGGATGCTGGAGGATGACCACGGTATTGGCAAAATAAAGCCGGCGCTTTCGGATCACCAGGCCGCTGGTTTTTGTCAGGCGGGGAGCGACCGGTTCTTTTCGGATGCGGCTGCTGGTCATGATGTCTTCAAACGTGATCTGGTTGATTTGCTTGAGGAATTCCATTTTTTCATGAAGATCGCCCAGAAAAATTTCCACATCCGGCCGTCCTCCCTGATTCTTGTAATTGAGCCGGTCCGCCATTTCGGTCTGATACTCAAAATGAAGGGTATCGCATTTCCGTCCCGTGATATGATGGAGCCAGTTTCTGATCCGCCAGATGTAGTTCAGAGTTTTGTTCAGGGTCCGGTACTCAAAATGAGACAGAAATCCGTAATATTCCAGGTCCCGTCGTTCTTTGATATCGGATTTGATCTTGGCATACCACAAAAGGGTATGGTAATCCCGTAATCCGCCAAATCCGGATTTCAGATCCGGAGTCACCAGAAAGGTGGAATCTCCGAAATTTTCCAGACGTTTGATGCCGTGCTCAAACAAATAGTCCAGGGTCTGTTTATAGTACCGGGTGGAAAGCTGGTGTCTGAATTGTTCCTTGAACCGGGAATAGATCAACGAATTGCCGCAGATGAAACGGGCATCCAGGACCGTGGTGAGAATATCAAACCGTTCAAATGCCATATCAATACATTCATCCATGTGGCGGACCGCGTATCCGACCTCGAACCGGCTGTCCCACAGCGGGTAGACGATTTCCTGAACAAAGGCTTCAACCTCCGGAGGGACGGCGTTTTTAAACAGGATCAGCAGATCGATGTCGGAGTGAATACACTGTTCTTTTCTGCCGTACCCACCCAGAGCGATGACCGCAAAGGGTTGACCGGCAATCACCATTTTCCGGGCCGTAATGCTTTTTTCGTATACCGTGAACATATATTCATCCAGAACCCGGGCCAGACTGTTCAGAAAATCCGGCTGCCCGTCCCTCAGAAATTTCTGAATCAGATCTTGTCTTTTCCGGATCAGGTTCCGGGCCGGTGTGTTTTGTATGCGTGTCACGGTTTCCATGGTTTTAGAAATCTAAGCAACGGGCGTGCCAGCCTTTTCCTGGCAACGGATTTTCCCATACTCGGTGGCTGGGGGGATGAAAGTGATAAACAAAAAAATCATTGGGCAGATATAAAATAACAAAAATGTTGATTAAATGTCAAGTAAAATTACATTTTTGTGAAACGGTCTTGAAAAAAGATGGACCCTCAAATAAGATTTACAGAATGGTTCAGCAGAAATGCACCAGGGTCATGGGTACAGCCGGGCAAAAGAATGATCACCCGGCTGCCGGAATGAAGAGAGGAATGTCAGAAGACAGGGCTAGTCTTTTTCAATCTTGTCGGGTTCCTTGCCTTTGTCTTCCAGCGGTTCTTTTGTGGCTTTCTTGAAATTTTTTATACCTTTGCCAAGGCCAGCACCGATTTCGGGCAGCTTGCCCGCACCGAATATGATGAGGATGATGACGAGGATAATTATCAGTTCCGGCATTCCGATTCCACCAATCATGGGACTCTCCTAATTTGTTTCAAAGGCTGAAAATGTAAATGAAATCTCTTAACACTAAGCCGCAGCAGTGTCAATGGTTTCAAATTCATGAGAAGAAAATAAAAAATACAATTCTGTTTTTTTCTTGGAACGGGTCTGTTTTTTTATAAATGCCTTGTGAAAAATAAGGTTTTGCTTCATATTTTAAAATCGGTTTGTGATTAACTTTTGTATTTTGGAGACAGTGACCCATGAATGAGACCATGACCCAGGAATTTCAAGGCGCCACCAGATATGTGCTGGACCAGGAATTGGCAGCCATTGTCAATATATCCATGCGGCTGGAAATGCCGCTGCTGCTCAAGGGGGAGCCGGGTACCGGCAAGACCATGCTGGCATATGCCATTGCCGAAAGCCTGAAAATGCCGCTGATTGTTTTGAACGTGAAATCCAGCATGAAGCTGGTGGAGGCACTTTACCAGTATGACACACTGACCCGTCTCAATGATTCCCGGTTCGGGGATTCCAAACGGGATGTCAGTAACATTGATGAATACATCAAAATGGGCAAGATCGGCCAGGCGTTCACAGCAGACACGAGGTCCGTGCTGCTCATTGATGAAATTGACAAGGCAGACACTGATTTTCAGGACGACATGCTGGATGTGTTGGACCAGATGCAGTTTGACATCATCGAGACCGACCGGGCCATCCGGGCCGGACACCGGCCGGTGATCATCATCACCTCCAATGCCAAGAAAGATCTGTCCGACCCGTTTCTGGGCCGGTGTAATTTCCACCATATCGCGTTTCCGGATCCTAAAATGATGCGAAAGATCATTCATGTACATTTTCCGGATCTGGATGAAAAGCTGGCGGACAACGCCATTAAGGCGTTTTTCAGCATGCGGGAGATTGACGGCATTGAGAAGAAACCCGCCACTAGGGAGTTGATCAACTGGATCAGAGCCCTGAACGCGGATCCGGATTCCGTGTGAAGACTTGATCAACGGTCAGCTGCCGTTTCTCGGCGTGTTGTTTAAAAAGAGCCCGGATTATGAACGTGCCCAGAACCTGACATCCCGAAGACGTCTCTTTTAAGGGATATTCCCCATGTTTGTTAAATTTTTCTATACCCTCAAAGAGGTGGGGATCCCGGTGTCTCCCACGGCGTTCTGACATTGCAGAAAGCGTTGTACAACGGCATGGTGGCCGGTCTGGACGATTTTTATACCTGTGCCCGGGCCATCCTGGTGAAAAGCGAGCGATATTTCGACCTGTATGACCAGGTCTTTGCCCATCATTTTGAGGGGGTGCCCCTGCCGGAGGACCAGGGGGTTGAGATTGATGAGATTGCCAGGGGGCTGCTGGATGAATGGCTTAAAAATCCGAAAATGGTGGCGGATGCGCTGGGGATTGATGAAGACAAGCTCAACAAAATGACCCCGGATGAACTGATCGAGTATTTCAAGGAACGGCTCAAGGATCAGGACGGACGTCATGACGGCGGAGGAAAATGGATCGGCACAGGCGGCTATTCCCCGGTGGGCCATTCCGGGTACCACCCAGGTGGTATGCGGGTGGGCGGAGTGTCGCAGAACAAATCCGCCGTCAAAGTGGCCAATGAAAGGCGGTACAAGGATTATTCCACGGCCGGTCCCCTGACCCAGGCCAATATCGGCGAAGCCCTTAAGCGGTTACGCAATCTGGTGCCGACCGGGCCCAAAGATCAGGTGAATGTGGACGAGACCATCCGGGAACCATGCGGAATGCCGGTGAGATCGAACTGGTGTTTGACCGGGCTCTCAAGGACCGGCTCAAGGTGATTCTGGCCATTGACAACGGCGGCTGGTCTATGGACCCTCACATCGGTATCGTTCAGACCCTGTTCGATTATGCAAGGGCCCAGTTCAAGGAGATCAAGACCTGTTTTTTCCACAACACTATTTATGATTATGTGTGGGAAGATCCGGCCCGGTACAAGAAACCCAAAAAAGTTGTGGAATTCACCCGGAATGACCCGGAAACAAGACTCATCATTGTGGGGGATGCCAGCATGGCACCCTATGAGCTGATGGCCCACGACGGTTCCATTCACATCAGTGAACGCAGTGGACGGCCCAGTATCCAGCAGCTCCGGTTCTGGCGGAAACCTTCCCGCACTGTGTGTGGCTCAATCCGGTGCCGGAAACCATGTGGGGATATACCCACACCATCATGACCATTAACACCATTTTCCCGATGTTTGAACTATCCCTGGACGGTCTGGAAAAAGCCGTGACAAGGCTGATGGCCAAAGATTAGGCAGTATCCCGCCGGGCAGGGTTGTTGATCCCGGACAGGACAGTCTTTGTGACGGAAAATCCGGCCCCTGGGGCGCCCGGACCAAACGGACAAGTGATTTCACGAAAAAGGGATGTAAACGCCTGATCAGGTGAAACAGGTGCTGAAAAACCGGTTAGTGTTGTTGAAAATGGTGACGGCCAGGTCGTCGGGGTCCTGGTTCCGGATTTGGGCCAGGGTGATCAGCACGGAATACACAAAGGCCGGTTCGTTTCGGCGGACTTTGTTTTTCTGAGGGGGCCGGTGTCAGATAGGGGGCATCGGTTTCGATAAGAATCCGGTCTTCCGGGATCAAAGGTGCCAATTCCCTGAGCAGCCTGCCCCGCTTTCGGATGGTCAGGATGCCGGTGATACCGATGTGATATCCCAGGTCCAGATATTGGAACATCTCTTCACGGGTGCCGGAAAAGCAGTGAATCACCCCTTTTCTGGAGGCTGGCCCGTCTGATTTCACGATGTCATAAAACCGCCCCCTGGAGTCGCGTTCATGGAAAATCAGCGGCAGGTCCAGGGTTTCGGCAATGGCCAGCTGGGCCCTGAGACAGGCTTCCTGATCCTTTTGCGGAGAGAACATGCGGTTGAAATCCAGGCCGGTTTCTCCCCAGGCCTTGACGCATTCGTTTTTTGGCCATGCGCATCAGGCAATCCAGAATATCCGGGCTGCACCGGGCTGCATCATGGGGATGAATGCCCACGGCCGTAATCACATGAGGGTGACGGGCGGCGATATCAATGGCTTTTCGGGCGGTTTTAACATCCACTCCGGCAATGGCCATGGCCCGGACTCCGGCATTGCGGGCCCTTTCGAACACGGCATCCATGTCTGGTTCAAAACAGGGGTCATCAATATGGCAGTGGGAATCGAATAATATCATCTCAAAAATCCTTGTGGCTTTAAATGGCTAAGCCTTCACTGTTTGGAAGAAGCCGGGTTTATACGGGTCCAGTGAAGGCTTGGATGTGTAAGAAAAACTGTTTTTCAGCACTCCTTGACACAACCGGTATATATCAGTAAATTCGACCCCAGTCAATCCGGGCCGCACCGGAAAAGCCACTTTAAACCGGATGTGAATTGAGAGGAAAATGAACCTGGACATGGGAAAACACGCCATCATCCGGCTGTTCAATGTCACCAAGCACTACGGGGGGCGGCCGGCATTACAGAATGTGTCCATGGATATTCTGCCCGGGGAGTTCGTGTTTGTCTCCGGGCCGTCCGGCGCAGGCAAATCCACATTGCTCAAAGTACTGTACCTGGCTGAAACCGTGTCCGACGGCCAGATTCTTATCGACGGCATGAATCTTTCCAGGATATCTGCAGGCAGACTCCCGTTTTGCGGCGGAGGTTCGGCATGGTATTTCAGGACTTTAAACTCATCCCCACCCTGACGGTGTTTGACAATGTGGCCCTGGCCCTGGAAGTGGCCGGGAAAAAACCCGGGATTCATCAAAAAAGGTCATGCATGTGCTACGGATCACAGGGATGGAAAAAAAGGCCCGGGATCTGCCGCCTACATTGTCTGGAGGAGAGCAGCAGCGGGTGGCCGTAGCCCGGGCGTGGTGGGGGACCCGGACATCATTCTGGCGGACGAACCCACCGGCAGCCTGGATCAAGCCTCTGCAAGGCGGGTATTGGAAATTCTACTGGCTTACCACAAGAAAGGTGTCACGATTCTGGTGGCCAGCCATCACCTTCAGCAGCTCCGGACCGTGGTAACCGGACGTAGCATCGTGCTGGAAAAGGGACGGTTGGCATCAGCCGAATATCTGGACCCCTCCCGGATGTGAAGCCGAAGAAGAGAGACCCGTTATGATCCGTTATCTGAATAAATCACTGGCAGATATTCGATCCAATCTGTTTTGAATCTGATCACCATGGTGACGATTTCTCTATGCATTCTGGTGGTGTCCCTGTTTTTGCTGCTTTTTCAGAATCTGGGCCGGATCATGGACGGATGGGGCTCTGAAGGACGGGCCATGGTGTATCTGGCGCCTGGGTTTACGGTGGACATGCAATCAGAGGTGGAATCCGCTCTTCTGGAGATGGAAGGGATCTCACGGGTTTTTTTTGTATCCAAAGATCAGGCCCTGGACCGGCTGAAAAGAGATGGCCGGTTCCAGCCCGTTCTGGATAGCTTGAAGGACAACCCTCTGCCCCATGCCGTGGAAATACAGATACAGACCCGGGTGGATTTCGATCAGGTGGCGGACCTGGTGGAAAACATCGAATCTCTGCCCATGGTGACGGATGTGGAATACGGCCGGGAATGGCTGGTCCGGTTTCTTCATCTGTTTCATCTCTTTCAGATGACCGGGTATGTGATGGGCGTCCTGTTTCTGCTGATCGCTTTTTTTATCACGGCCAGCACGGTACGGCTGGTGTTTCATGCCCGGCAGCCGGAAGTGGAAATCATGCGCCTGGTGGGCGCGACCGACCGGTTCATCAAAATGCCTTTTTACGTGACCGGATTGATCCAGGGAAGTGTGGGCGGTATTCTGGGACTGCTGATCCTGTATATGGCTTATCTGGTGATGGGATTAGGCATATCCCGGATCATGGGGGACCTGATTGAGGTGAACGTCCGGTTTCTTTCCTTCGGGGCTATGACCGGTCTTCTGGGGATCAGTTCATTTTTGGGATGGTTTGGATGTTATCTCTCTTTGAAACGGCTTTTAAAATAGTCCTTGTGACAAGCTGTCTGATCGGCAGTCTGACGGGCGGATTGCAGGCCGGCACCCGGGATTCTCTTCAACAGCAGAAACAGGATATTGAAACCCGGATTCAACAGGAACAGAACCGGTTTCGTGAATTCACCCAGGCGGAAGAACAGCTGATCGAAAATTTGGATTCCATGGATTTTCAATTAAACCAGGCACAAATCCGGATGAACGAAATATACCGACAGATTAAGGAGTTGGAACGAAACATGGCAGCAATCCGATCGGATCGGCAGGTTCTGGCACAACGGATTGATGACCGTCAGTCCTATGCGGAAAAACGCCTGACCACCCTTTACCGCATGCATGCTGCGGGCTGCATGAATATGATGGGCCCACCGGACACTTTTTTTGATTTTCTGGTGAACCGGCGTGCCATGGTGCAGGTGGTGAATGCAGATTATGATCTTCTGGACAGATTCATTCGGGATATGGCCCGAATGCAGATTCTTGAATTCCGGCTGACAGAGCAGGCATCGGTTGAAAAAAAAACTGAAACAGGATCTTGCCGAAGAGATACGGGTCAAGACCGTCGCATCCCGAAAAAAAACGGGAAATCCTGAAAGCGGTTCGGCAGAACAAGAAAGTATCACAAGCCGCGCTGGCCGCTTTGGAAAAATCCGCCCGGAATCTGGATCAACAGATCACGGTTCTGGAAAAACAAGCACAGGCAGTCCCGGATCCCGGGGCGTTTTTACTTCAGAAAGGCCGCCTGATTCTTCCGGTGACAGGAAAAATCGTATCCCGTTTCGGCATCAAGCAGTCGGGTGATTACAAATCCTTCACTTTTCAGAGCGGAATTGATATAAGGGGAGATCAGGGCGAACCGGTCCGATCCGTTTTCAGGGGCGAGGTGGTTTTTGCAAAATGGCTCAAAGGGTATGGAAACATGGCGATCATCGATCACGGGGATCACTTTTATACTGTGTATGCCCATTTACAGGAAATATTCCGGAAAAAAGGAGACGCCGTGGATACGGGGGAAGTGATTGCTACTTTAGGGGACACCGGGTCTTTGAAAGGGGTGTGTCTTCATTTTGAACTCAGACATCATGGTCAGCCGGTGGATCCTGTGGAATGGTTAAAAAAAGGAGCATAAGAAATTCATGACAATTCGATCACTATCCTTTTCAAAATATTTTTGTGCCGCCCTTGTGTTGGGGCTGATCTGTCTCTTTTTGACGCCGGTGACCCATGCGGAATCACCCTCCCCGGCGGAATCAGCCGTCCCTTATGAATCTTTAAAACTGTTTGTGGCAGTTCTGGAGGAGCTGGAAAACAATTATGTGGATGATGTGGATGCAAACACCCTGATCCACAATGCCATCAAGGGGATGGTGGAAAACCTGGATCCGCATTCCAGTTTCATGCCGCCTCAGGCCTTTGAAGATCTTCAGGATGATACCAAGGGCGAGTTTCAGGGATCGGTATCGTGATAACTCTCAAAGACGGCATCCTGACGGTGGTGTCTCCCATTGAGGGAACCCCGGCGTACGATGCGGGAATTTATGCCGGTGACATCATTGTTAAGATCGATGGAGAATCCACCAAGGGAATGGCATTGTGGGAAGCGGTGAACCGGATGCGCGGTCCCCGGCATGAAGAAGTCTTGATCACCATCATCCGTGAGGAGGAGTCCGCGCCCCTGGAATTTTCACTGAAACGGGACCTGATCCCCATGACCAGTGTCCGGTCAGCCATGCTGACTCCGGGTTATGGATATATCCGGGTGACCAATTTTCGAATGAACACCCATGAAGAGATGAGCCGGCAGCTGGAAGAACTGGACTCCGGTACATCTCCGCTGAAGGGGCTTGTCATCGATCTGCGAGACAATCCCGGCGGTCTCCTGGACCAGGCCGTCAAAATGGCGGATTTTTTCCTGGATACCGGCGCCATTGTTTCCATCAAAGGGCGGGATCAGGGAAACAACCAGATCTACGAGGCCCGCCCGGACCGGTTCGATAAAAAATACCCCATTGTCGTCCTGATCAACGGTGGGTCTGCGTCTGCATCGGAAATCGTGGCCGGTGCGTTGCAGGACCATGCCCGGGCGTTAATTCTGGGAACGTCTTCTTTTGGAAAAGGATCGGTTCAGACGGTTCGTCCACTCAAGGATGGATATGGCTTGAAATATACCATTGCCAGATATTACACTCCCAGCGGCGCTCTATCCAGGCCAAAGGAATTCAGCCGGATATTGAGGTGGTAGCCGGTCTGGTGGAAGAAACCCGGAAAGGACCGTCGGCGTTCGATCGAATGCTTAAAGAAAAAGATCTGCCTCACAGCCTGATGCCGGAAGATCCGGAGGAGAAGTCTTTGGAAGAGGCAGACACGGATCTTTCTGGACAACAGCGTCAGCTCAGGGAATCGGCCCCGCTTCTTCAGGATGTTCAGGTGAAGCGGGCACTGGATATTCTGATCACTTACGGGGTTTTCAGCAATCTCAATGACAAGTAAAAAAAACGGCTTCCCGAAAAACGGGGCCTGTTAAGAAAAAGGCCTCTGCAAAGAAAACAGCACCTGCCAAGAAAATGGCCGGGAAAAAAAAGTCCGCAGCCCCTAAACGTAAGAGTCCTTCTACAGCGCAGACAAACCTGATGTCTCAGTTGAAAAGGATCGGGATCGGTCTGATGATCCTGGTGGCGGTATGTCTGACCGGGGCCATGGTGGCAGATCTGCTGATCCGGCAGCCGGCGCCTTCCGCACCTGAAAATACAGGTTTCGCAACCCCGTTGCCTTCTGAAAAACGGACAGTCCAAAAAGCCGCCGGTTCTGAACAAGCGCTCCGAGCCGGTCAAAGAGACTTTTGAGGCAGACCATATCACGCCCCAGGCAGGGATGAAGGAAAAAAAGGTCATCCGGTCCTGTACGAAGTGTTTGAAGAAACGGTTATTCCCTCGGAACCCGGTGGCAGACCGGCCATGGAAAACGGGGAAAAAGCGTATGAAATCGCCCTGATTATCGATGATATCGGATATGACCAGAACATGGCCATGGCCTTGTATGAACTGGACCCCAATATCAGTTTTCTGTTCTTCCCTGGTCCCCGCATGGCCGGACCATTGCCGGCATCCTTAGAGACAAAGGAGCACAGATCCTGCTGCATCTGCCCATGGAGCCGGTCCAGTTTCCGGATGTGAATCCCGGTCCGGGAGCGTTGCTCACCGGCATGTCTCCGGATGAACTGATTACCCAGCTGGAAAAAAATCTGGAGGATGTACCCGGGGTTTCCGGGGTCAATAATCACATGGGCTCCCGGCTCACCACCGAGGCCACCCAGATGTACCAGATATTCACTATTCTCAAGAAACGGGACCTATTTTTTGTGGATCCGTCACCGCACACCGTTCACAGTGCCGAGCAGCGGCCCGCCTGCTCCAGTTACGGTTCGGAGAAAGGGATGTGTTTTTGGACAATATTCAGGAAAAATCCTATATCACCGGCCAGTTTGCCCAGTTGAAAAAGATTGCGCAGAAACATGGCCGGGCCATCGGAATTGGCCATCCCTATCCCGCCACCCTGGAAGCCGTTGAGAACGGAATTGCCTAAAATCAAGGAAAATCAGTATCGTTCCTGTCAGTCGGATGGTGGCGATCCCCGGCTGATGGACAAGGAGATAACATGACACAAATCTGGAGACAGCCCGTTGATATGGCACCGTTTGCTCCGGTCATCGATCAGACCATTGTGGGCCATATGGGGATCGAGTTCACGGAATTCGGCCCTGATTATATTTGTGCCACCCTGCCGGTGGATCGCCGCACCATTCAGCCCATGGGAATCCTCCACGGCGGTGCATCCGTGGTGCTGGCCGAAACTTTGGGCAGTGTGGCCTCATTTCTGGCCCTGGACTCGGATCATTTTCAGTGGGACTTCAAATCACCGCCAACCACTCAAGCAGGTGCGCAAAGGAAAAGTCACGGGCACGGTCCGGCCGGTGCACTTAGGCCGCACCACCCATGTCTGGGATATCACCATCAGAAACGAGGCGGATGAACCGGTGTGCGTGTCCCGGCTCACCATGGCGGTGATGCCGGTGTCAAAGGCGGAATAGCCGGCATCCGGGCAGTATTTTCAGCAGGCCGGTTTATAGCAGCCAGAGAACATGTGATGCCGGCAGTGGCGCCGTCTCCGTCGGGGCGGCTTACTGCCGGCCTCAGACAGTCTGGCAGCGAGTCACCCCGAGAAGGGCGATGCTGTAACAATTTTTTCTTTCCGGATTTTTGCCGATGGAGATCCCGACGGCACCTCTCAATGCACAATTCCGATTCCAAAGTCCGCCGCCTAAAACCCAAATTCAATGATAAAAAAAATCCGGCCATCCGGTTTCAAAACAAGACTTGACAGGCCCAGCTTTTGTAAGTAATGTTTACTCACCTTTTAGGGATCAACGGTTTGAGCAAGGGGAATGAAGCATGAACATCAGTGACAGGTCCGGTCCGCCGGGAAAAATTAAGATCATGGACGCCTTTTCCCGTCTGATGGAAACAAGGGATTTTCAGTCCATCACCATTTCTGAAATCGCCGGGAATGCGGGAGTGACTGAAGGGCTGATCTATAAATATTTTCGGACAAGAAAGACCTGCTTCACCAGGTGCTGCATCAGCATTTTGCCGCGTTTCAGGCCGGGGTTGAAGCCAGCATCCCAGGCAAGGAAACCTGTGTCGAGAAACTGGAAGTCATTGTGTTCGCCAGTCTTGATAACTATGCCCGCAACCGGGTTCTGGCGCGGATTCTGCTTCTGGAGGTTCGCAATTCCCTGTCCTATTTTGAATCCGGGGCCTATGCTTGGTGAAGAAATATACCCGGACCATTCTGGACATCATCCGGGAGGGCATGGAAAAGCAAGAGATTCGGCCGGATATCGATCCCTTCTTGTTGCAAAAGGTCTTGTTAGGTGCCATTGAACACACCTGTCTTAAACAGGTGATTTTTGATAAAAAATTGATGCCGCAGCCGTAGCCGGCGGCATTGTCGACATGGTATTCAACGGAGTGAAACATCATGGCTCTAAATGATATGGAAACGGTTTTCACGGAGGCTGCCGAAAAGAATCGCTCCTCTCTCACAGAAGTGGAAGCCAAACAGGTTTTCAAAGCTGCAGGCATTCCGGTGGTTCCGGAAATTGTTGTCAAAACAGTGGATCAAACGGTGGATGCAGCCCGGAAAATGGGGTTTCCAGTGGTTTTGAAAGGAACCGGTCCAGCCATCCTGCACAAAACTGAAGCCGGCCTGGTGCACCCGGGCCTGGCGACGGCAGCACAGGTTCTGGCGGCGGCGGAGCAGATACGGCCGGCCG
>LQAG01000295.1_pt1 | contig 17060 bp, 25 predicted proteins | sample 1535801 | NCBI WGS metagenome assembly LQAG01 (sample SAMN04331584, study PRJNA305678) | bioreactor metagenome | isolation source: bioreactor_3 inoculated with Wadden Sea sediment 1st replicate of a... | place: Germany:Bremen | reverse complement strand
GGGGTCGGTTGAGAATAAGTAGTATACCCATCCAACGTATCAGGAGAGGGGAATAAGAGCGCCAGAGGATTATGATATTTTCTTTGGCTCATGGACTCAAGGTGTCTGTATTCTAGACCATGCCGGATCGTACAGTATGTAAACCTGCTTATGGTCAGATATTCAGGCAAAATAGGGCATCTTTGATACATGCCAATGTTTATAAGCATCTAAACGATGAATTGGCAATAGATGCCCTGAAAAGAAAAAAGCATGTTAAAGGGTATTTGCAGACTTATATAGGAGAGCATAAAATTTATGCTGAAGCCACACCAATGCTGGATGATGGTGAATTTTGCGGTGTCCTGATACAGTACGAAGAGATGGAGAGTGCAGACAATCAAAATTGTGGATATAACAGGATTTATTCAAAGTGGTCAAACAAAGGCACTAGAAAATCCTTTTCCCGAAATTGTGACACGAGACAAGCGTTTTATTAAGGTGCTTGGCCAAGCGCGTCGTGCTGCGCAGACGAATGCAACCATAATGATACAAGGCGAAAGTGGGACAGGTAAGGAACTTGTTGCACGCGCGATTCATAAACACAGCAAAAGAAATGCTGGCCCATTTGTCGCAGTCAATTGTGGTGCTATTCCAGCAAACCTTATTGAATCAGAGCTGTTTGGTTATGAAGCGGGAGCCTTTACTGGGGCCGCTCGGCAGAAAAAAGGCAAGTTTGAAATTGCAAACGGAGGCACCCTCTTTCTCGATGAAATTGGAGACTTGCCCCTAGAGCTCCAAGTCAAACTCCTTCGTGCGCTCCAAGAGCGTGAAATTGAAAGAGTGGGTGGGGCCCATCCTATACCTGTTGATGTGCGAATCGTCACAGCAACCACTGTCAGCTTCAAGAGATGGTGGAAAAGGGATCGTTTAGAGAAGATCTTTACTACCGCCTTAATGTCGTGCCAGTAGAACTTCCAGCGCTTCGGGAAAGAAGGGATGATTTTCCGGTGTTGGTGGATCACTTTATGAAGAGGTCAGCAGAAAATTTAGGGATAGAGCAACCCGTTATGACTGAAGAAGCAATGGCGTATTTAAAATCTTATGATTGGCCAGGCAATATCCGAGAACTTGAGAATACCATGGAACGTGTCCTAATCTTCGTGGATGATGGTTACATTGACGTAAACGATCTTCCACGCAATATTTCCAAACACTACAATATGCAAAAAACAACTCAACCGACCAATGGACTTGTAAATCTGTCAGCTTTTAATGATGTGGCCAGTTTTGATAGTTATGAGAAAGAGATTATTGAACTTGCCCTTAAGAAGCATGGAAGTTTTAATGCTGCAGGAAAAGCTCTCGGATTAACACATAAAACAGTCGCTGCCAAAGCCAGAAAGTATGGTTTGCGCGATTAAAGAAGACCCCAATTGAAAAGAGTTCTGTTTGGACATAACCAAGCAGGACTCTTTTTATTTGTTTTCTGGATAAATATAAAGTGGGGGAACGAGAATGTCCCTTTTATAGGGAATTTCTTCTGAATCAAGGCTGTTAACCCGCATAAGATAGTCTGCATGATCTATAGATTTATAATACTTATAAGAAATTTCCGCCAAAGTCAACTGGTCCTGATAGGGTTCCAAAAAAACGGGCAAAGAAATTTCGTGGGAGGCAATATACTGGTAGTCAATCAAGGGGTTGAAAGCTTCAATCAGCTGGCTGTAGGAAACTGAGTTGTAAAAGTCTGTTGATAATTCCTCTATGAGTTCTTGTCTATCCAAAATGGCTCGACTGGTGTCACTAGAAATAGAATGATTATAGAAAGAGGCGAGGGTCTCATAGGACCCACTGTTCATGAGGTCAGGGAAAATCTTATTAATGCTTAATGGACCATGATTGTGCCCTTCATCCTCATCTTGACTCATATCTGGGCCGCTTGAAGAGGGTGTTCCTGATATGTCTGGAATCAGACTAAAATCTTCCTCTTCTTGTCCATTGTCAAGCAATGTGACATGGCCCGTTGTCGGGGGGCGTGTCAAAAGCCCTGACGGGTGTTTGATCAACAACGATTTGCTGGTTGTATATTGTTGGAGCTATTAGTGTCAAGAGCAAAAGTGTGAAACTAAGTAATCCCTTAAATGTTCTAAAGAGGGTATATCGTACTGTTTGCCGAAACTCCCTAACCTCATCAAAGGTCATGGCAATCCAGCATAGCCGTTATCAATGGACAAAAGACTTTCCTTAATGAGCCTATTAAGTTGATGCCGTTCTACGGCCTGCTCAAATAAGTTCACATTAACACGAAAGGCATTGGTATCTATGCTACCAGCAGCAATAAGGGCAAGCATGTCGCCTTTTTAAAAGTCTATGAGTGATTCTAAAAAGCATCATAATTTGCTCAGATTTGAAATCAACATCTCCAATGGGTGGCACTTTTTTTTTCGAATAAAATGTACTCCATTTTACCTTGGCGTCCTGTTTTTAGGCTAAAGTGTTTTTCGTTATCTAGGCGACTGCCTTTAAAGGTTGCAAGATCGCCTTCTCGGTATATATAAACATGATTGTTACCAAAATTAAACATTATAAGATGATCGCCGTAAACAAAGGCGATGGTTAGGTTTAGACGGACTTTGTCGTCAGGATCATGGCTTGAGTTCCAACTCTGTATTGTTTCGTTGAGTTGAAAATAGTAAATTTGATAAGATTGACTATTTTTTTCGGTTTTGCTCAAGATCCAGTGCCTTGATTTTTTCTTGAAAATAATGTATGGACTTGACTATCTCATCAGGGAGTTCTTTTGATTCATAAGGGTTGATTAAAAATGATAATTGAGTGTATTTTTTAGAATATCTTTGATGGAGTTTGGGACGATTAAGCGTTCTAATATGTCCCTCGTGTAGATACGAAATAAATAGGCAGTCCTCTTTGCATGACTCTGGCATATGAGTCATCACATCAAGATGCATCGAAGTGATTCTTCTCATTACGCCACCTCCTTACAGATTTTCTTCTTGTAGAATTTTTTTCCATCCGACTGTTCAAATGGTCAGCCACCCAGGTGAAAATGTAATGTCTTTTTTCGTTGAATAAGGGTTGCTTCCCAAATGTAACATAGTCTATGCTTTTCAAAAATCGAATGGCAATGACAAGTGAAAACACAAATGTTGTGATTGAGCTGATCATAAATCCATACCCGTAGTAGTCCAAACCATATGGTATAAAATATAGGTAAATACCATATTGGTTAAGAAAAGCATAGGGTTATGAGAACGGCACGTGTTCTGGCTTCAAAAATAAAGCATGACCAGCATAATGACGAATACAAAAATATTAATAGGGCTCCGATACCAGCTATTTGAAATATGGTTCGAACAATAATAGGACCTCCAAGGATATAAAAATTTGTGGTGCTGTTAGAATCAGGGTTACCGATAAGAGGGACTGTATTTCAAACGTGTAGGCGATTTGCCTGTAAAGGGACCGTCTCATTTCCTTGTTGGCAATTAGGATTTGTCTGTAAGTCCCCTTGCCATTGACAAGACTGTAGTATTTTTTATATGTGTCGTAAAATTCAATTTCAATGGAGACTATAAAAAGAACCATAGTTGGAATGATGGTCAAGTAAGCTAAAAATATGGCATTGTCATAAAGAGGCGCATAGAGATAGGTGTCATAAATACGAACGCCAACAAAACTAAACCACATGAGGATGTCATCAATCCAAAGACCCATAGTGTAGAATAATCCCACCATGAAGAGTGAGGGGTATTTATCAAGAATACGTAAGAAGTCAAACTGCAAATTGTTTCCGTATTTAAAAGTTTCCAAAAAAAGTGTAGGATAGAATAATAAGTGTGAATGTTATACCAGACAAATAGGCAAAGAGTAAATTGCTCCCTGCTCGAAACTCAGGAAATGGAAGCGGGTAATTGGCAAGGGCCAGGCCAAGGGCTAAAGTGATGCCGCCGCCAAAAATGTAAGCCTTGGAAATAAGTCCATAATCTTTAACGGCACTCAGGTAAACCATGATGATCCATATCATAGATAACATGACAAAGAGCATGATGGACATGAGTTTATAAGGCACAGGTAAGTCTTTACCGCCATAAAATAAAAGGGCGACAAGCAGGTTGGAAAACCCTACAATCTTTGTCAAACCTATAGATGATGGTTTGATAAAATCATAGGACTTTAAATAGAGCTTGTCAGATATATAGCGTGTTATTATAAGTTGCCAGGGGGCGGTAAGAATTTGAGAAAACACAAAAGAATACACAATGGTCCCCATAAAAAGGTCGCGCTGAACATTTTCTTCAATAATCCATTCTGAAAGAATGACAAGGGCATTGACAGTGAGAACAGCGGCAATCCATGGCCCTGCAGCCACTAGGGCAGAGTATAGATAGGCCTTTGTTCTTTGAGTAAATGTCTCTTCTTGAAAAAGTTTTTTGAGAGTGAATCCAATTCCAGCCATAATATCACCTGTACTTGTCGTAAATACCTTTGTAGGCTTGTGTCAACATCTTGTTGCTGTATAAATTCTCCACACGGGCACGTCCGTTTTCGGCAAACGCTTTACGCTTTTCCGGGTTATGCAATAGGTCTAAAAGACTTTTTGCAATTTTGTTTGGAGAGACGGGCGGCACAACCAGGCCAGCTTGACCGTAAGGGTCGATTGTCCCTTCTAAAAGCTCTTTACAAGAGCCTACATTGGTCGCCACAAAGGGAATTCCACTGGCCAGGCCTTCTAAAATAACAAGGGGCATGCCTTCAGAAATAGAGGTTAAGGCCAGTACGTCGATTTCAGGCAAGATTTCATGGATGTCAATACGACCAGTAAAAGTTATACTGTCTTCTAATCCCAGAATAGACACAAGGTTTTTACACTGTTCATAGTAGTCTTCGTCCTCATCTGTAGGACCAATGAGAAACAACTTGGTTTTGGGTTCTGCATTATGAACGAGTTTAAAGGCTCTTATGAGGGTTAAGACATCTTTTATAGGGACAACGCGGAGAATTGACCCTATGTTCATGCGCCATCAATGGTGGGTTGAACCTTATAATTAGAGGGTTCAATACCATTGGGAATGATCTGGCAACGTTCTTCTGGAGCGCCGAGTTCAAGCTGTATTTCGTGGTTTCTATGAAAGAGAGTGACAATATCATCAGCCCTCTTATAGACCCCTGTGGATATGAAATAGAAAAAATCTGTCCATAGTTTTTTGTAGGTCTGCATGAGCCATCTTGATTTTAAAATGTCTTCCTCACGTTCACGGGCATAAATACCATGCTCAGTTAAAATAAGAGGTTTGTTGTATTTGGCCTTGGCCATGACACCAATTAAACCAGCATAGCCTGTTGAAACACAGTGGTATAGATCTGCTTCAGGAATAGGGTACTGCATTAAATGTACCACGGGCAGGAGCATAGACCTTATGGTCCAAAAAAAGGCGTTGAACTCGTGAGTGCTGTACTCCTCCAGGTATTTTCTACGGATAAGTTCCCAAAAAAGTTTGGTTTGTAGGAAGTTAAGGGTATTGCCAATTTTCTTTTTATCAGAAATGGAATGGGTGAATATATCCCAGTCTATATCATCATTGAAAAATATAAAATCGTTGATGGATGCCTTACCAGCCTTAGAAAGACGCGGTTCAAAAATAAGTTTTTTATGGCTTGCGTTTAAGTAGGTATTGAGATAATTGGTGGTGACCTTCTTTATCATAGGCGGCAAATCATATTTGTAATTTGGATAGGTCTCAGGGTCAGGCATGAGAGAGAGTATTTCGAAATCATGCTCAGGTATTTCTTGAACAAGGCGGTGTATCCATGTGGAAACGCCACCGGAAATATAGGGGTATGAGCCTTCGGCTATAATACAAATCTTCATGAAAACCCTCCTTCCTTTGTCCAAAATGCAACATAAGGCACAAGTTTTTCGGGGATGTCATCAAATCTTTTTTTAGATGACCAGCGTAGTTCCCAAGTTTGTAGAGTCTGTTGTTTCGGTACAAGTAGTTCATTATAAATAAATGCCCATCAGGGTCTTTTGGGTATAGGCGCATATAGATCTTTAATGTGGCCAATAGTTTATTGTCATATTCAAGTTTTGTGTAGGAATCCAGTATTTTTGAATACATGTTTTTGGAATCCGGTTCAAACTCAAGTTGCTTATACAAAAGCTTTATATAATCCTCACGAATGATCTTTCCACTTCTATATCCATGAGTTTAGAATCAAGATATTCCTCTGTGGCAGTGATGTAAGTCACTAAATTCTGTGGTGACTGGTTGGACAAGTATTCGTTTCTTGTCTGACTGATCTTATCTTCAAATTCATTTTCAAAGGCGTTTAAGGCTGTGGCCGCATAATGGGTCACTTCGAAGTCCGCATCATCAAGGCTATCTTTTAGTAAATAGGAGTAGTCAGAATCTTGACCACTCAACATAGATGAAATCATGTCTTTTTTTGTGTCGTGTTGTGAATACAAAAAATTGGTCTTGTATGCTCATGGTTTTAACATCGTTTGAAAACGATGTTTGAGACTCAAGATCAAGGATTCTTTCGTAAAAAAACGTATTTTTCGTATTCAAACAAAAGCGTTTGGTTGTATTCGAAATAAATAACGGAAAACTGTATAAATCCAAAGGTCAAGGGGCCAAAACCTGGTAGAATGACAAAAATAAAGTATGGATAGATTGAGTATCTTCTGGGAATCATCCGTACCAAAATTAATGATGCCACTGTGACAACAAGGTGAACCTGCCAGTATAAAGCTGTAATGGATGGGGCTTCAAAGTACTGGACAAAGAAGACCAAGTCTATAATACCCAGTATGGCTAAAACACTGGAGAGTACATATTTCATAATTCCACCTCATTTAAGTATTGACTAGGGTTACCTTGTATTCAAGATTCTTGAGGATCCTTTCGTTGATGATATTGAAGGCTGAAGGTGGGGTTGCAGGTAGAAGTATATGAATTGTATTGCTTTCATCTTCATAGCTAAATACATCAACCGACCGCATGAAACTGGAAAGATTACCGTGAACATCTTCGAACTCTGACTCCGTTAAGTGATATTTTAAATAGAGAAACTCAAGTCCAAATTCTGACTCACGTCGTCTTTCTTGGGTAAGTCTACTTTCAAATTCACTATACTTTAAGAAGTTGGTTTCTTCTAAATACTTGTCTTCACGGAGTTGGGTTTCAACGAATATGGCTTGACCAATAGAGCGGCTGACCCACTCCACAATAACCTTGAATAGGTTAAAAGCATACTCAGAAAGCACATCAAAATCCATGTCTTCAATATTAATAACAGCTATAACAGAGTCATCGTGTTGAATGGGGGCTGACATAAGAGGAAAGTCAGCTTCATCGGTATCATTCCATTTAAGAATTTCAAGATTTCCAACAACTCTCTTAAAGCCATTTGAATGCATTGTGTCTATGGTTCGTATATCTTTTCCAATCACTTTGCCCATACGTAGTTTTAAACGAAGCAGGTCTGCGTTCTTACGGTCCACTGTATAAATAGATACAGTGGTGGCATTGACGAACTTTTTTAGTATGCCCATTGTTTCCGTATATACAGATTCAGGGTCGAGTGAGTCGAGGTTGGAAGCGATTTCATATAATGAAAGAATACTGTGCTCAGCACCAATAATCTGCTTTTTTAGATCCTTATTGACAGCAAGGGATTCTTCATACTTGCGGCCCAGTTTTCAAGGCTGGTTTCAAGGAGTATGATTCTATTGTTTAAGCGCTGGGTCACAACTTCGTAGTTGTCCTTAAAAATGCCAAGTATGACAGCTGCCCAAAATATGGAGAGGATATACTTGTAATAGGTTATGTCTCCAAGAAGGGAAAGAATTTCACCAAACTGGTCTTGATAAACCATGCCGTAGAATAGACTACAAACAACGGCGCCCATGATGCCAACATAGTTGCCATAGCGGATTCCAATCATTGCAGCAATAATAGTAAAGGGGTGGGGACTGGCAATGAGAAAGGCATCTGGGGTGAGGGCAAAATAGTAATAAAATACAATGACTATCATGCAAAGTGCACTCACTTCAAGGAGGCCGTAAATCATTTTTTTCGGCTCATAGTAACCTCCTATTCACTCAAACCACCGTTATATGTAATCAGTGTTGCATCTTGGACGCCATAGACCTTAGAAAGGCTATCGATAAACTTTGTATCGGCTCCCATAAGTGTAATCTCCAGAGTCAACTCTATAGTGCCTGCAGAAGCTGTTTTAGACTTGATACGGTAATCTAGGGAACTGATAATTTTAAAGACGTCTTCCTTGGCATCTTCAGAGTAGTGAATGATCAACATATAGACATCGTTTGTTATCCTATAGCGGAAAGTAGGGTGATCACCAATCCAATGAATAGGACCAATAATGGAAATCATAAAGAGACTGGCCCCACAGGAATCCCAACTGCAATTGCCCAGAACATGAAGACAACATCGAGTGGATCCTTAACGGCAGTACGAAAACGTACTATGGAAAGGGCACCGACCATCCCCAGGGACAAGACTAAATTGGAACTGATAGTCATAATCACAAGGGCTGTGATTTGCGTCATTAAAACTAGGGACACATTGTAGTTGTGTGAGTATAATGGACCGTTATATGTTTTTCTGTAGATGTAAAAAATAAACATGCTGATACCGAAAGCGAATATAAGGGCTATAAGGATGTCAACAAAAGATATTGAACCGAAGAAGTCAGATTTACTTAGGCTGTTTCTAAGCAGGTCTGTAAATGTGAATTGGTTCATAAGTGTAAACCGGCTCATTGAGGGCTCCTTCCTAGTGGTGTCGTCATGTTAGCGGGAGAACTTATAGCTTGTATCAAGTTGTAATCTCGACAGGCTGTACTTAGAGAAGGCTGTTTGAGTGGTGTCTATAAGTTGTATCAGCTCTCTAATGTAGTTTGGTAAAAATCTTTTATACTTCACTTCAAACACATAAAGTGGTTCAGTCATAATCGGGTTTGCTATTGGTCTTCTTGTGAAGAGGTCATTAGAGGGCAAACTTGATTTAATGTGGGCATCGAAGCATATACGAATGCCCTCGTAGTTCAGGAGATAGGCCTCCCTCTTGTATTCGACAACCACTTTTGGCGTTAAGCGTCTTGACTTACAGTCAATGACAAAGTCCTTGTATAAAGAATTCTCATAAGCCTTTATATCCAAATAGAGTGGGTCTTTAAGGGCTGTCATGACAATGGATTTATCAATAGGCATATCTGTTTTATATGTTATGCCGCCAATTTTTTCTTTCTTCTCTAACTTAATGAAGGCATCAGAATGATCATAATAGCGCATACGAAACTTTTTACGCTCAAAGACGCCATCCACCTTTTCGTAAAAAGACGTATCAAAGGGGTCATCAAAATAAATGCTACTAACGGTGTAAAACTCACCGCCAGCGTTATTGGGATCAATTTTTAAAACCCTGGGAAGCATTTGCTTGAGTAAGTAGTAGTCCTTTTTACCAATAAGGTATTTAAGTTCAAATCGACCGGTACGTTCACCCATACAATCACCTGTTTTCCTTAATCACAAACTTTTTAATGCCGTGGCGTACAGCGCCGCTTTCATCAATGATTTCATCCATGGCAACTTGTTTGTGCCCTTTGGCATCAATAATGGATACCCGCCAGTAGTAGACACCAGGTCTAATGAACGAACCGAAATTTCGTTATAGTTAAGAACTTCTTCGTAGAGAATTGTATCAAAATGTTGACGTTGTACTAAGCTCAAAATGGTATTTCAGTGCGTCGCCTTGGAAATCAAATGACCTGTCCCAGTTAAAAAGGCTATACTCTCCCAGTGGTGTGGCGTCTCCAAGGAAGATTGGCATGGGTTTTTCTAGGCTGTCATAGTAGCGTTTTAAATTTAATATCAAGTATGGTTTTCAGGCGTTCAACTTCCTGAACGTGCTGTTCTAAGCTGGCCCTTAAGTGGTTGATGTCTGGCTCCCTAGAAATGAAAGGGAAGACCACAGACTCATAGCGGGCAATCATAGCGGGTAAATCCATTTCTGAAAGCTGGTAATAGACTTCATCAACACGGTGGTTGAGTTTTTTTATATTTTCCACCTCTCTAAAGTACCGACTGTGTAAATTCGTACTCCAGTAGTTGGCAAGACCAAGTCGCAAGGTGGGATATATGAGGACTCAACTTCTTTCACTTGATTGTAATAATCAAAGGCTCCATCATAGTCCCACGGAAGAAAATAAAAAATTTTCTAGGTTCTTAGGCCGGTAGAGCATGAAGTTTTGCGTGTTTGTATCCCTATTATCAAGGAGTATGTTAACGGCCAACCAGGTGAGATAATTGTCAATTTCAAAGTGTTCAGTTACAACCGTATCTATACTAACAAAGTAGTTGTTGATATCTTTTAACATGTCTATAAGCTCAATGTGGTCACCGCCATTTTCTATACCCACAATTTTTTCAAAATCATCTTCGTCATACTTTTCATCGGTTACAGTTCGAATATCTTCATCCATTTGGAAGAAGAAGTTTTCAGCCTTGTAGACTTGTCCATCTTCATCAAAACCATGACTTTCAAGATAATCATCATCAATGGATTCAACATGGGTAAAAAGGCCGTAGTCGACGAAATCAGCATTCAAATCTCCTTGACTAAGATCTTTTATAAAAACATGCATAAACTTTGTTCTAAGGCTCGGCAGGTGGTCAATTTTTTTTATAATGTCAAAGGCCAATTTGTTTCTAAAGCGGGTAATATCATAAGGGTGTTTGTTTAGATTGATTTTATCAAAGCCCAGCCAACGTCCCAGCCTGTTGTTTAGGTTGACACGGTAGGACTTTTGCTCAGCTAATCTGGTGGACCGCCCGCGGATTTCAATGGTCGCGTTGGCATCTGTCAGCCCGTACCCATAATCACCAACTCTCGGTCCGTCTAGGTCGCCTTCCTGAAAAAGAACTGGCAATTCTGGATCGTCTAAATCAGAATAATCTTCATCTGCATTTATATCTCTAAAGGTGTATCTTTGAAGAGACCCTGGGGGTGTTTGGAATACAGTTAAATAGACCACATGAACCTGAAGTGGGTCATCATTTTCATATATGCGGAGGTCTTCTTTAATATCTGGAGCTTGGACGAGTTCTTCACCGACACCAAGAATGTTTTCACCAGACTCACAAGCCGTTAAGAGGACCAAAAGGCATAATAATAGAAATATTTTTGAGTAACTTCGTAATTTGAAATTTTTAAATAAGGACCTCATAACATCACCTGTCTTGCTAAACTTAGTACATACGGAACATAATAATGATTGTGGTTTATTATACTTAAGTACCCATCTAAAAGCATAATATCTCAATATTGTAAGATTTCCCACTAAAACAATCGACTTTTTTCGACAATTGTTGCAAGGTTTATAGCAAAATTCGAGTCCTTGTTTCAGATCTTTCGCAAATCTAATAAAAAATGTTATAATTTAGGTTGTTGATAGATTTTTTGAATAGTTTGAACGAAAGAGATCAGACAATGTGTTTGGCAATGAAGGAAGAGGGAATATTATGGCAAAACTTAGAGAAAGAGCCGAAATCCCAGAGCAGTATATATGGGATATTCAGTCAATGTATGAAAGCAATGACCTTTGGGAAGCTGACTTCAAGAAGGCACAAAAGCTTATAGAAGAGATTGGGGCCTTAAAGGGAAGTGTGACAGAAAGTCCAGAAAAATTACTTGAAACACTGGAAACAGATTTAACACTAGACCGTGTTTTAACCAATTTATTCACTTTTGCCAAGATGAAGCAGGATGAAAATACGAAAAATGGAACCTACCAGGCCATGACATCTCGTGCTGAGAGCCTTGGAACAGAAGCTTCAAGTGCCACTTCTTTTATCATCCCTGAAATCATGGCTGCTGATGCAGATCATATTTGGAACATGGTTGAGGCTTTAAAAGGTCTTTCCTTATATAAGCAACATCTTGATGATATTATGCGAAGCAACCCCATATACTGACCGCTGCGGAAGAAGAGATTCTAGCGGGGGCGGGGGAACTGGCTTCAGCGCCATCCAATATTTTTGGTATGCTCAATTCTGCAGATTTAAAGTTTCCTGTCATAAAAGACTCCGAGGGAGAAGACCTTCAACTGTCTCATGGGAACTTTATACCAACATTAGAATCAAGAGATAGAAGACTAAGGCAAGATGCTTTCAAGGCCTACTACAGTGTCTATGAGGACCATAAAAATGCCTTGGCTATGATGGTGCAGTCAGAGGTCAAAAAGAATATTTTTTATTCTAAAGCGAGAAAACACATTTCGGCCAGACATGCATCCCTACACAAAAACAATGTGGATGTCGCTGTTTATGATAGCCTTGTTGATGCTGTGAATGAATACTTACCTGCCATGCATAAGTATATGGAGCTTAGAAAAAAAAGCTCTTGGAGTGGATGAACTACACATGTACGATGTGTACACGCCAATTGTTAAGAACGTGGATATGAAGGTGTCTTATGACCAGGCGACTAAAACGGTTCTAAAAGCATTCAAGCCTCTTGGTGAAAAGTACTGCTCAGTGGTGGACCAGGCTTTTAGAGAGGGCTGGATAGACGTTTATGAAAATGTAGGGAAAAGAAGTGGGGCCTATTCTTTTGGGACATATGATTCAAAACCTTTTATTTTACTAAATTATCATGATACCCTCGATAATATGTTTACACTGGCTCACGAAATGGGTCATTCCATGCACAGTTACATGACAAGAGAGCGGCAGCCTTATGTGTACGGCAACTATAGTATTTTCCTTGCAGAAGTTGCTTCAACAACAAATGAAGCCCTTCTTACAAATCATTTAATCGAGACACTTGATGATGAAACAGAAAACTTTACTTGCTGAACCACTACTTGGAGTCTTTCAGGGGCACAGTCTTTAGACAGACCATGTTTGCGGAGTTTGAAAGAGACATTCATGCCATGGTTGAAGAGGGACAGGCCCTAACGGCGGAAGTCCTATCATCCCACTACCGTGCCCTTAATGAAAAATACTATGCTCAGCCATGGTTATAGATGAAGAAATTGACCTAGAATGGGCAAGGATTCCACATTTCTACTACAATTTCTACGTCTTCCAGTATGCCACTGGTTTTTCAGCCGCGGTGTCCCTATCGGAACAAATCCTCAATGAAGGTCAACCCGCTGTGGATAGATACTTAAATTTCTTGAGTGCTGGACGCTCAGAATACCCACTGGATATTATGAAAAAAGCGGGGGCTGATATGCGCTCTGGCCAGCCTGTTAGAGATGCCCTTAAGAAGTTCTCGGAACGTGTTGACGAAATGTCTACTCTATTAGATGGGTAGGCGTTTAGAAGGATAGGAGGTCTCAAATGGCAATTGTTCAATTAACTATTGTACCTATTGGAACAGAAACACCGAGTGTGAGTCGCCATGTGGCAGCTTGCCATAAAGTACTTGACAATTACAAGGAACTGAAATACGAGTGACGCCAATGAGCACTTGTATTGAGGGTGACCTCGACGTAATCTTAGAGGCTGTTCGTCAAATGCATGAGGTGCCCTTTGAAAACGGTGCCCAGCGGGTGTCCACATCAATAAAAATTGATGACAGACGGGACAAAGAGGGCACTATGGAACAGAAAATCAATGCCGTAAAAGAAAAACTTTAAAAAAATAGAACCGATAGATCGGCGATTGGCTGGTTTAAATCGGTTCTTTTTTTTATCCGTCATCCATTGAGATGGTAGGATGGCAGGTCTCAAAACTTTTGTGGTATCAATGGCAATTGATTTTATTGTTGGTAGTAGATCAAGAAATATTGGGTATATAATTTTTGATTACATTTAAGGGGTGCTTTATGAACTGGTCTAATTTGAAAATAAAAAGATTGTCTACGAAGTTATATGTTATTTTTATAATTATGTTTGCAGCACTGGCTTCTATTGTGGTGACAGGTATTATAACAATTGAGACACAGAGACAGGATCTTATATTGAGAGACATTCTAAGGGAACAGGAAATTTTGATTGATAAAACGATGGATCGGATTATCAGTATTGGCAAACTTGGAGTGGATGATTCTAAGGTCTACTTAGAAAGTCTCGGATCGAATTTAGAAATAATAAATTTATACTACGGTAGCGTTAGGCGGACGTTTATTGGATTCCAGACCGGTGAACTTGAGTATAACAAGGGGAATGTAATTGATTTAGAACTTAGTAGTACATTTCGTGTTGATTTTGATAAGTGGGTTCAGAGCAGTCTAAATATTTGGGATGAAGTTGAATATTTAAAGAATTATTTAATGAATCCCAGTAACTTAGCGGCAAGGAGCGAATATGCCTCATGCTTGATGAAGCTAATAAGATAACTGATCGAACTTCTTGAAAATAAGGCTTACATAGCTCGTATAAGCAAAGAGGAAACAAAGCGAATAATGAATCATGGCAAAAACCTTCAGTATATTTCTATTACATTTTCTTCCCTAGCGGTATTTGTTTTAATGTATTTAATAAAGGTGAATTTTTATACGCCGATTATGGAAATTCGAGGGGCCTTTCAGAAAATGAGTAAGGGCGATATCAAGGAAAGATTTCAGAGAAAGAGTGAAGATGAACTAAAAGAATTATACGATAACTTTAATTTTTTCCTAGATAATTTAGAAACAATATTCAAGTTGGAAGATAAAATTATATTAGAAAATCAGCTAGATGATATCCTGTGTTATATGTTTAGTGAGTTTAGTGCCTTTATACCATTTAAAAGACTTACACTTGAATATGAATCCTTACAAAAAACACGTGTGGAAAGAATTGTACAAGGCACTGTACAGTCGATTGAACACGGTGTTGAAGACCAACGAGTAGAAAAATATGATGATGTCACACGTGTTGGAAGTCGTATTGCACTTCCGATAAAGGTGGGTAATAATAATTTTGGTACCTTATATCTCGATTTTGACTCGGAAAGTGATATTAGTGAAAGCTACATAAGCTTTACGAAATTACTAAAAGAAAAAGTGTCATTTGCATTTATAAAAGCTTCTTTTAAAAACTTGTTGGCAATTGTGACCGGTGGTTTGTCAGAAATGACAGAGGAACGCGACCAAGACACAGGTATGCACTTGAAACGGATGTCCTTATACTCTCAAATCATTGCAATGGGCTTGCTTAAAGATGGCTCCTACAAAGATAAAGTTGACAAAGTCTTTATAGAAGACATTCTAATTAGTGCGACTATGCATGATATCGGAAAAGTTTCAATACCGGATAGTATTCTTCTCAAGCCTGGAAAACTGACATATGATGAGTTTGAAGTTATGAAAACCCATACGGTGAAAGGTTATGACGTTTTAATGCATATAGATAAAAATTTTTAGAAAATACAATGTAGATTGTTTCTCAATGGCGGCGCGTATTGCATTAGGTCATCAAGAAAAAATATGATGGTAGTGGGTACCCTTATGGTAGGAAAAAATCAGAAATACCACTTGAGGCAAGGATATGTGCCTTAGCAGATGTATTCGATGCGCTCACCAACAAAAGACCATATAAAGAAGCATTTAGTTTGGAAAAAAGTTATGAAATTATAAGAAAATCATCAGGAACACACTTTGATCCTGTAGTAGTGAATGCTTTTTTTATATGAAACCTAAAATTGAAACGAATTTACCATGCTTACAAAGATAATCAATAGCCACTGTTCTGTTTTGAACAATTAAGGCATAGAACATAGGGCGCTTAAAAACAAATTTGGGGTATATAGTAGTTCACTACAAGCTGGGGGGGACTTTATGAACTGGATCTCTTTAAAACTTCGACGACTTTCAACCAAACTATACTTGGTTTTTATTCTGATGTTTGTAACATTAACGGCTGTAGTTGTAACCAGTTATATAGCTATAGAAACACAGGGACAACATCTCATATTAACAGATGTCTTGGGGGAACAAGAAATTATGGCCGAGCGTGTGACATTCACGCTCACAAGTATTGGTGAAATGGGGTTGAATAATCCGCAAAGTTATAATGAAAACATTGAATCTCAAAAAGATGTTATTAATACATATTATAGACGTGTTCAGGATATACTTACTGGGTTTAAAAACTATGAGTTTGAGTATACGAAAGGCAATATCATAGAACTTGAGTTTGCTGAAAGTTTTCGAATGGAATTTGATGCGGTTGTACAAGCGAATTTAGAAATATGGGATGAGGTTGGATATTATATAGAACACCTTACAAATCCCAATCATTTAGAAGAGCAAGGAGAGTATGCTCAAAAATTAAGTGAACTAAAAAGTCTTAAATGAAAGGGTTTTAGAAAATGCCAGCCATGTCACTCGTATTTGCAGAGAAGAAGCCGAACGAAAAATGGCATTGAGTAAAAATTTCCAGTATGGGTCCATCGCTTTTTCGACATTGACACTCCTTGCACTCATTTATTTGATCACGGATAATTTTTATAATCCAATTAGTAGAAATTCGATCTATATTCAAGAAAATGAGCAAAGGTGATTTAACAGAAAGATTCCAGAGGACTCGGGCGGATGAGTTTAAAGATTTATATGATAACTTTAATTTTTTCTAAACAATTTAGAGACTATTTTCAAACTGGAAGACAAAATTATATTCGAGAATCAGTTGGATGATATATTGTCGTATATGTTTAGTGAGTTTGGAGCGTTTATACCATTTAACCAAATTAAACTTGAGTATGAAACATTGCATGGGACACATATAGAACGTGTTGTCAGCGGGGATGGCCATGTGGTTGAACATGAACATGGAGACCATCCTATAAGAAAATATGATGATGTCACACAAGATGGCAGACGTATTGCCCTTCCAATCAAAGTCGAAAAAAATAATTTTGGCACTTTGTATCTTGAATTTGATTCTGAAAAAATTATAGAAGAAAGTCATATAAGTTTTACAAAACTTCTAAAAGAAAAAAGTTGCATTTGCGTTCTATAAGGGGTTGTTTTTGAAAAATTTATTAACGATAGTAACAAATGGATTGTCGGAAATGACTGAAGCACGGGACCCAGAGA
>LQAG01000294.1_pt1 | contig 17104 bp, 25 predicted proteins | sample 1535801 | NCBI WGS metagenome assembly LQAG01 (sample SAMN04331584, study PRJNA305678) | bioreactor metagenome | isolation source: bioreactor_3 inoculated with Wadden Sea sediment 1st replicate of a... | place: Germany:Bremen | reverse complement strand
AACAACTGGTATGCCGGTATCGACACAACGTCTGGTCCTACCGGGCTCCAGTGGTGGGTTTTGACGCGAACGGCTCTGCTGTCGGCCCCGTCAACGGTGGTATCGAAGACGACAAGAAGGAAGCCAAAGACCTGAACATCGATGAGACCCTCTACACTCCTTATCGTCCGGTTGTCGTTCCCTTCTCCTTCTTTGTCAACGCCAATGTCCCGGTTACCGACCTGACCACCAATCAGGTGCGTAACCTGCTGTCCGGTAAGGTCAATAACTGGAACCGCATCATTGCCGACCTGAACGGTAACGGCACGGCCGATGAGGACGCTGCTTTCCCGGCCGGTGACAGCCTGCCGGTCCAGGTTTGTGCCCGTCACGCCGGTTCCGGCACCCTGGCTACCCTCCACGCCCATATCATTCGTGGTGAGGTTGCTGTTGGTGATCGCCAGTCGATCCCCGGCGACAACTACAAGGGCGGTGCTCCGGTGACAACCTACCTGAACACCTCTTCCAGTGACCTGATGCGTTGCGTGGGTGGCAACGACGGTGCTATCGGTTACGCCGACAGCGATAAGGTTGACAACGTGAAGACTGACGCTGAGGGTCCTTACGGCCTGCCTTACACCAAGGATGATGGTTACGGCATGATTCGCAAGGTTGCCCTGGATGGTCTTTACTCCGACCGCGAGAGCATCATCGACGGTGGTTACGGTTTCTGGGCTGCCCAGTGGCTCTATGCTGACAACGCTCAACTCGCCGCTGACGGCAGCGACACCCTGCTGACTGCCCTGGTTAACTTCGCATCGTCCAACGCCGGTCTGGTTGCCGCCAACAAAGATGCTGGTGGGTTGCTCAGGATGAAATGCTGTTTGAAAAGAGTGACGACTTCAAGCTGCAGACTCCTAAGTAACCAGAAACTTCCATTCAGTATTTTTGATAGAATTGCCCCGCGCCTTCTGGTGCGGGGCCTTTTCACTCACTGGACAGATGAGAAAAAGGTTCACTTCAGAAAAGATGAGCGAGGGAAAAATGACAATAATAGTTAGGACACTCATAGTGAGATCATTCATTGTCCTTCTGACGTTTCTGGTGCTCGCTTCAACCGCTTCAGCAGCACTTATTGAGTTCCCGTTCGCTGATTTTCAGGGGACGGTGACGCTGGATCCGTCAAATGGCACCTATTACAACAATCAAGTCTTTGTCACCTCCTACACCTCGGTTGACGGGGTGACCCATAATTCTGCTAATTCCACTGATCCGCTTCTCGGTCAGTCCTTGAACGGGAATGCTTTTGACGGCTTCCACTATAATCCAGCGACCAACCGGGTCACTGCTGATGCAACGGCCTCGTTCGATTTTTACATCGGTGACGGGGATGATTATTATCTGGAGGCCAAAGCCCGCGACTTGCAGATTGTGAGTCAGGATCTGGATGGCGGGCAGTACCTCTATACCGCCAGCGTGAATCTGTATGATCAGATTTATCATCATACAACAGATTCTCTTTTCATGGCTGAGTACATGGCCACCAGTTCGCCAACCAATCCCCAGGGACAGATTTTCACCTGGAATTTTATTATTCCTCTTGATGGGAGTCTCCTGGTCAACGTGTCGGGAAACTGTCACCCATCGCGCCAGTCCCGCTGCCGGGTGCTGTCTGGTTACTGGCTGGCGGTTTAGGTGGTTTAGGTTTTCTTCAGCGTAGAAAGAATCGCTGAAATGAGACAGCTCTTCATGAACGACAGAGGATAAGTTCCGTCGCTCATCTTTTTGCTTCTGTGTCCTGCTATGTCCGCTATGGTTCTCTTGCTCAATGCCGATTACACGCCGCTTCAGGCGATTACATGGCGACGGGCTGTAAAACTGATTTATATGGGAAAAGTTGATATTGTTCAGCAGACGGATCAAGTGATCGGTCGTTTCCGTTTGCCGAGCGTGTTGAGGTTGGTTCACCTGGTGCGGAGCGTTTTTAAGAGGCAGGTCGGTTGGTCGAAGAGAAACGTCCTGATTCGCGACCGGAACCGCTGCCAGTATTGTGGAAAACTGTTCCCGAAGAAACAGCTGACTCTGGATCATGTCGTGCCGAAAAGTTGTGGTGGGAAAAACAAGTGGACCAATACTGTGGCGGCTTGCTTCCCTTGTAACAACGCAAAAGGGAACCGCACTCCTGCACAGGCAGGATTGCATCTCTATAAAAGCCGGTTGAACCGACACTTTTTGAGTTTATGAAAATCAACCTTGGTGACTTTTCTTACGGGGATTTGATGGCTGCAGGGTAGTCCAGTCATCAATCCATTTTAAAGGATTGGGAATCCATGCTTCATCGGATCCGTTTTTCAACATTTTTATTCATTGTATTGTTTTTTCTTGTTGCCGGCATGGGCGATCGCTTCACAGATAACTTCTGCCGCAACGCGTGAAAATGAACGTGTTTCTTTTGAGGGACAGACGACCTTGGGGGAGGCTTTAACAAGGTTGCTCAATTTAACCGGCGAGCAGGTCTTTTTTTGTGGACCGGTCGAATTAACAAGCGTCATCGCGATTTACCACGGTCATCCGAATGACGTTTTGTACGATCTGCTTAAAAAATACAGTTATGTATCAACAAAAATGACCGATCAAAATTCTCCCCGCATTGTTGTTTACACCTCACGCAGGACCGTCCCCGAAGATCTAACGACCGTTAGCAGTGACGAGGTAGGGCTTTCGCTCAATCAGAATCACAGAATGCGCTCCGAAGTTATTCATCGAGGGAAGTCGAGACGATTGAAGCCCCTGCCGGTCGTACGGGAAAGTTGACGTCACTGTCTTATGCAAGATCCGGAATAATTCAAGGCGTTACGGTGACAGGGAGCTCTTCGATTGTGGATGCTGACGTTGAAGAATCTGATAGCACCGAAGAGGAAGTTATCTCGGAGGCCTATGAGCCTGAGCGGGATGGGAATTATGTCTCTGAAACAGATGACGGCGATAATTTTATAGACTTCAGTGTGGACTCTCCCGACCGGAAGCAGCAGCTGGAAGTAAAAATCAAGCAGTTGGAGGATTATATCGTCAGTGGCCGCGCCAAGGAGACTTACCTGTATTGGACGGAGATAAAAGACCCGAAATATGTTTATGATCCGTGGGAAGAGCTAGAAATTTTACAAAAACGTTACAACAAACTTTGACAACGGGCCTTTCGCTACCTCGTCATGACATCCCCTCACGCGATTTCAACCGAATCCGAACACATTTTTAACATGATTGTTCTAAACCTGTAGTCAGCGCGTTGTAGGTGAACCCTGTGTGTTCATTACAATAATCGACAGATACAAAGAGTGTGATGCAATTGGATTTGCTCATGGCTTCAGGACTACCATGCCCAGTTTTCACTGTAAAATCGGAACAGCAGACGGTCGTATCGTTGAAAAAACGTACCAATCCGTGACCAAAACGCAGCTAAAGGAGAATCTTGAAGAGCAAGGCTTTCATGTCTTTCAGATTCGTCGGAAGGTGTTGTGGTTTTTTCAGGGGCGGGGCGGGAATCCGTCTTGCGTCTCGGGGCGGAGGTTTATCTCTTTTAATCAGGAGATGCTGGTCCTGCTCAAATCCGGTTTGCCGATTCTGCAGATTTTTGACACTCAGATCGAGCAGATGGAAGGGGGGCTTTCCGTGATGCCGTCAGCGAAATCCGAGAGGAAATCCGGGGAGGAAGTTCCCTCTCGGATGCCTTTGTCAAATACCCTCAACTGTTTCCACCCCTGTATGTTGCTGCCCTTAAAGCCGGAGAAAAGACCGGAGATATAGCAGAAACCCTGACCCGTTATCTGGACTATCAGAAACGTGTTGAGGCGATCCGGGGAAAAGTCAGAAGTGCGTCTTTTTATCCCATGCTACTGACGATCGCGGCGGTTGTTGTTGTTGTTTTCTTGATGCTTTATGTGGTTCCCAGATTTACCCAGATCTACGGGGATGCCAACGTTGAATTGCCATTGATGACCCGTATTTTAATCATGATCTCAGAACTTGTCGGTCGTTCCTGGTACCTGCTGATATTGGGGGGATTGATCTGCCTCCCTCTGATCAAGAGTCTGGCGCGCAGTACCCGTGGTCGTCTCGGCGTGGATCGCCTGATGCTGAAGGTGCCTTTCTCGGGACGTTGAGGGTTGATTATGCCTTGTCCAGTTTCAATCGGACTCTGGGGACAACATTGGCAAGTGGAACGCCCCTGGTTGAGGCAATGCGGATGTCGCGGGGAACTTTGAATAATTTATCTCTGGAACAGAAAATGCTCAAGGCAACTCGGCAGGTTGAGGAAGGTAGCGCGCTATCGGAATCCCTCCAGCGGACCGGATTTATCCTCCACTGGCCTTGCGTATGGTCTGTGTCGGTGAAACGTCCGGTTCCTTGAGGGACATGCTTAATGATATCGCGGACTACTATGAAGCCGAAGTCGAACGCAGACTGACACGAATGACCACTATGATCGAACCGCTTCTTATGATGAGCATGGGTTTACTGATCGCTTTTATCATCGTTGCCATGTATGTGCCTATTTTTCAGTTAGCCGGTGCGGTGGGGTAGAGGAATAGACAATGTTTCAACGTCAGAAAATAGGCCATATCCTGTCCGACATGGGTGTTATTGCCCCGGCGCAGATTGAATTGATCCTCGAAAAACAGAAGGATGAGGACAAGCGTTTCGGGAGTATCGGAATCGAAAGCGGTCTGTTCAAAGAAAGAGATCTGGCGCAGGCTCTGGCCAGTCAATTTCAATATGAATTTATCAATCTGGACGACGTCATTCTGGATGCGGAGTTGATTGCTAGCCTGCCATCCGATGTGCCGATCAAATACACCTTGGTTCCGCTGGAAAAGCAGGAAGACACGCTGGTGGTTGCGATCGCGGATCCGACTGCTGTGGAGCTGCTTGATCAGCTGGAGATGCAGCTGGGTTTGCGACTCATTCTGAAAATTGCCAGCAAAGGACAGATTGAGAGGTTGATTGAGCGGGGGCCGGGTCGCAGCGTGTTCTGCGGGAAGCGTCCGAAGATTTTAAGCTTCAACTGGTTAAAGAAACAGACAAAGGCGATGAAGTCCTCTCCATCGACAAGCTGACTGCTGACACCAGCCCAATCATCCGCCTGATCGATTCAACCCTGTTTGACGCTTTGAAAAAGCGGGCCAGTGATATTCATATCGAATCGACCAGTGATGGTGTTGTCATTAAGTACCGGGTTGATGGAGTGCTTTACCAGGCGACGGAAACCATTGATAGCCGTTTCCAGGGACCAATTATTTCACGTATTAAAGTCATGAGCGAGCTTGATATTTCGGAGCGCCGCATTCCTCAGGACGGCCGCTTCAAGGTGCGTTTGGGGGATAAGTCGATCGATTTTCGGGTTTCGATCATGCCAACCTCTTTTGGAGAAGATGCTGTCATTCGGATTCTGGACAAAGAATCGATTGCGGCCGATATGAAGGGGTTGACCTTTGAAGCTTTGGGCTTTGCCGAGCGTGAAAAAGAGCGGATGCGCAGTCGTATTCGCGAACCTTACGGCATGGTGTTAGTCACCGGGCCAACCGGCAGTGGGAAAACAACAACTCTTTATGCAGCCCTGTCTGAAATAAACTCGGTAGAAGAGAAGATAGTTACTATTGAAGATCCGGTTGAATACCAGGTCAAAGGTGTGGTTCAGGTTCCAGTCAATGAGAAGAAGGGCCTGACCTTTGCTCGGGGCCTACGCTCTATTCTACGTCATGATCCGGATAAGATCATGGTTGGCGAAATTCGTGACCCGGAAACCGCTCAGATCGCCGTCCAATCAGCCTTGACCGGACATTTGGTGTTCACTACGGTTCACGCGAACAATGTTTTCGATGTTCTTGGTCGATTCCTCCATATGGGGATTGATCCTTACAACTTTGTGTCCTGTCTCAACTGTATTCAGGCGCAGCGGTTGGTGCGCGTTTTTTGCCGACATTGCAAAGAACCGGTTACTCATGACAATACCTTGCTCGCTTCCTACGGCCTGTCACCAGAGGTATGCAAAGACGCACAGTTTTACGACGCCAGGGGGTGCAAGGAATGTAACGGCCTGGGGTATATGGGACGAAGCGCGATCATTGAATTGCTTGAGATGAACGACACTATGCGCGAAATGATTGCTGCTAAGAGGCCTGTGACGGAACTGAAACAGAAGGCGTTTGAAGATGGGACCATTTTTCTGCGTCAGGCGGCGATCAATAAGGTTCTCAATGGCGAGACCTCTTTCCGTGAGATTGATCGCGTGACCTTTGCTGGAAGCTGACCCTATGTTGAAGCGAACTTATCTTGGTTTGGAAATAAGACAGCAGGCATTGCACGCGGTCGCATTACAAAAAAAAGGGTAGGCAGGTGGCCCTGGTCGGAGGGCAGGCAGCCCGTCTGGACGATGGTGTGGTCCGCCCTGTTTCCACTGGAACCAACGTTTTTCAAACTGAAGATTTTGTCCATCGAGTAAAGACTCTTCTGGACCCTCTGGCTCGAAGAGATCACCGGATCGGCGTTGCTTTGCCGGACAGTTGCGGCCGGCTGCTTCTCCTTGATGTTGAAACCCCCTTCAGGGATAGAGCGGAGGGAACTGAAATCGTCCGCTGGCAGCTCAAAGATCTGTTTTCGGATGCCAGCCAGCTGGCGGTGGATTATCAAATCCTGGAAGAGAAAGAGTCGGGACAGAAAAAAATTCTGGTCGCAGTGGTTGCACGGGATGTTCTCAAACACTTTGAAACCCTGATTGAGCAAGCCGGTTATGCTCCGGCTCTGATCGATTTTCATTCCATGGCTCTTTATAGCGCGTATTGTCACACGTTCGATTTTGGACCGGACTTTATCCTTATGGGCCTTGATGGCTGTCAGCTTAGTCTGCAGGTGTTCATCAACAGGGTTCTGGTATTTCATCGCTCCCGACAGGTTGAGCGCGGTGGCCAACAGGTGTTCCAGGAAATCAATCGCTCCCTGGTTGGCTGTCGTGGGCGCTTGTCAAATTTTGATCGGTTGAACGTCTATGTTCACTCGGACTGGGAGATGGACGAACTGGGAGATGTCGCTACGGCAGCTTTCGAACAGCAGGTTCAGTGGCTGTCATCTCCAGTGAGAAAATTGATCAAAGGACCTCTGGTGAATTTTTCCGATGTTGACGCGCACAGCATGGTTGCTGCTCTGGGGGTGGCTGAGCGGATGATGCGAGGGAGGGTTGATGAAACCGAGTATTAATCTGGCCAGCCGACGTTATCTTAATCAGAGGGCAAGTGATGTCGGAACACTGATTGTGATTGTAGGACTTGTTACCTTTATCCTGTTGCTTGGTAACGGATTTATTCAGGATTATCAGTTGGCTGAGGCCTATCGTACTCACCTGAAGGAACTGAAAACTGAACTGCATGGAGAACAGCCGGAGAAGATTGATCCTCAAGAGATCGCCGATCGCAAAGCTGAATATGAGCGGGCTCGCATTCTCCTGCAACGTGATTCTTTCCGATGGACCTCCTTGTTTGATCGGATGGAGGTAATTTTGCCAAACGGAATCAATTTGATCAGCTTCAGCCCTGATTGCGAAAATAACAGTTTGGAGATCAGCGGTTTAGCCAAAGATTTACAGTCCCTGCAACACTTGATCGACAACTTTCATAATGATCAGTTTGATCCGGTTTATCTGAACAGTCAGGGGCAGGCCCAAGTGGACGATGGTCGTGGGGGAAAGAAATCGGCTCTGACCTTTTCTATCATGCTTGGAAAAGCTTTCTGATGAAGTCGTCTTCTTTTCTTCAGGTTTTCTGGGAACACAATCGTGCACGGGTCGTCATGATCCTGGTCCTGATTATTCTGACGGTTGCTGCTTTGACTGTCAGACTGTTGGCTGTGGAGCCTCGCCTCCAGTCTTTGAATGAAGAGCGATTCCGTTTGCAACAGTTGATTCGCCAGCGGAAGGCCGATTTTGTTGACAGCGAAATTCCAATTTCAATGGCAGCACAGCTTGATAAAAACATCCAGAAATTCAACGCTCTGATTCCGGAGAAGAAACTGTTTTCTCTCTTTCTGGGGGACCTGTTTGCCTGGTCGGAGGAGGCAGGTCTTGAGCTTGATCAGATTCAATACAACCCGGAAAGCGATGAAGGGACCGGTTTTTTGCGTTATGGCATTAATTTCTCCGTCAAGGGGAGTTATGCCCAGATCAAAGAGTTCATTCATCTGTTTGAGCAGTCGGAGCGTATCCTGTTGATCAATAAAATTTCCCTGAATGGCTCCGGTAGCCGGGGAAAGGACGATCAGGTCAGCCTCAATATCAGTGCGACAACCTATTTTAAAGGGGGAGCATCATGAAGCGCTCCCGCTTGATCCTGATCCTGATGATTCTGCTTTGTACGGCGCTGGTCTATGCCTGGGTAGCAACACCACGCCAGCAGCAGGCATCGACCCCTGCGAGCGGTCGGGCACAGTTGATGGCAGCGACGGAACGATCACTGGAAGAGCTGGTTGAAGTGGAAGAACTGGTTGTTGCTGAACAGATTTCTCAACCTTATCGAAAACCGGTGAAAACCTGTTTGGCGCTTTGTATCAGCCACCCGGAGTTGTTCCCCAGTCAAAGCCGAAGCCACGACCGAGGCCGGCACCAACCGAGAGGTGGTCAAACTGTTGTCATACCCGCGAAGCCGGTCGAGGCGCCGCCGATGAAACCTTTGAAGTTAGTAGGATTCCTCATGAAAGAGTCTCGTTATATCGCTTTCTTAGCTTCAACAGATGGGGCTGTCTATCTGGTCAAAAATGGGGATGTTTTTGCGGAAAATCTCGTTGTGGAAAATATCTCTGAAAAGAGCATTCAAATAAAAAAAGAGATACTGGACAACAAATGACAATAACGATGGGTAAATTGCAGTCTCAACGTTTGCCGTCGGTAAAAATTGTTTCTGATCGTCCTCAGGTCCCCCAAAACCGGAGCTTCCAGATAAGGAAGATGATAAAAAAAATAAAGAAGACAGCTTTGACAATTAGAAACAAACATAATTTCATGAACGAAAAAAAGGATACGAGGTCCTTATGAGCGGTAAACGCAATCGGTCATCCTGCTTTATTATTATAATGTGTATGGCCGTGTTGATGCTGACGGGTTGTGCTGCGGGTAAGGCATCATTTGACAAAGGTAACCTGGCTCTTGACCAAGGGAACTATGACGAGGCAGTTCTGGAATATTTAGACGCCCTTGAAAAAAACCCTGAAAACAGCAAGTACCGTTTAAGATTGTATCAGGTGAGTGCCAAAGCAGCCATCTTTCATAAGATGCAAGGCGATGAATATTTTTCTAAAAAAAAGTACTTTGATGCATTAAATGAATATCAGTTGGCGACAGAACTGGATGGGTCATTGCACGCAGCGTCTGACGCCAAGAGTCTGGCTAGGAAATACCTTGAAGCAGAAGCTCTTATGAAGGATGCAGAATCACATTTGCAAGCAGGCCGACGATTAAGGGCAAAAGAAGCTGTTCAGCAAATCCTGCACCTGATTCCCGACCATGAAGAGGCGTTTAAATTTAAAGAACGAATGAAACATGTCCAGTTTTCTATTATTGATGGTGTCGAGTTGGATATTATTTCAGATCAACCGATCACGTTAAATTTTCGCGGGACCCGGTTGCCTGATGTTTTTGAGATCCTGACTCGCCTGTCCGGCATCAATTTTATTCTGGATGAAGATATCCGAGATAATGAAACAACGCTCTACTTGGAGAAGTCGTCGTTTGCTCAGGCTCTTGAACTGCTTTTGCGAATGAACAAACTGGACAAGAAGATTCTTAATAGCAAAACGATTATCCTTTATCCGAAAACCCGTGACAAAAAGAAACAATTTGACGATCAGGTTATCCAGACCTTTTACCTTTCGAATCTGAACGCCAAGAAGGCGGTCAATATGTTGCGCACCATGCTTCAGGTGCGGAAAATCTATGTACAGGAGGAACTCAACGCGATTGTGTTGCGGGATGATCCGGATGTGATCCGCTTGGCCCAGAAACTGATAGAGGCTAACGACCGGGGGGATTCCGAAGTGGTGTTTGACCTTGAATTGATTGAGGTCAACCACAGTGATGCGCGGAATCTGGGTATGAAATTGAGCAATTATTCGATTGGAACAGGGTTCGGCTTTCCTGACAGTGAGCTCATTGTTAACGATACTTTGGGGAAGAGTACCAGCAACCTCGTGCGGCTGGGTAGCGGAGCCAATTCGATTTCAGGTCTTGATTCTTTTTATACCTTGCCGAGCGCGGCTTTTCGTTTTGCCAAAACTCTGGTTGATGCAGAAGTTCTTGCAAACCCGAAGATTCGAGTGAAAAACAAGGAAAAGGCAAAGGTAAATGTCGGCACACGGGAGCCGATAATCACCGTTACCAACAATAACGGAGTAACCTCGGACAGCGTTCAGTATATTAATGTCGGTGTCAAATTGGACGTGGAGCCTCAGGTCCAGCTCGATAATACAATTATCACTAAGCTCAGCCTTGAGGTCAGTAACGTCTCCGGTCGTGAAGAGACCAGCAGTGGGACGGCAGTTATCACTATTTCTTCAACCAATGCGGATACGACCCTAACCCTGAAAGACGGCGAACAGACAGTCATTGGTGGCTTGATCCGCGATGACCAGTCGACAACCAAGAATGTGATCCCGATCCTTGGCGATATACCGATCCTTGGCGAGCTTTTCAACGCGACCGATAAAACTAAAAACAAGCGTGAGATTCTTCTGTCGATTACACCCCATATCGTCAAATCGGTTCAGGTGCCGACCGGTGACGCCTCCAGTATATGGTCAGGGGGAGAGGACGATCTGAAGTTCGGGAAAACTTTGGCACCTTTGCCGAAGAATATCAAAATGGGCAGCAACTGCCGATCGATCGCTTAACTGACAAGAATGATGAGTAGCGCGAGCAACAACAAGGGCCTGACCCTCATTGAGCTGGTCATTGCTTTGGCGGTTCTGGCAATTCTGGCATCAGTTGTCATTCCTTTATCCGAGGTCACCGTCACCCGGGTGAAAGAAGTTGAGTTGCGTAGGGCTCTGCGCGATATCCGCGAAGCGATAGATGCCTACAAAGAAGACTATGAACTCGCCGTGGAAAAAAAGAAAATTTTTGTTGTTCTGGGGGAAAGCGGCTACCCCAAAGAATTAATCGAGCTGGTTTCCGGGAATGACTGGGGTGGGCTCTACAACTATAAAAAGAAATATCTGCGCCGTATTCCTAGGGACCCCTTTGATCGGGATGATTACGGTTGGGGCCTGCGCTCCTACGTTGATGAGCCGGACACAGATGTCTGGGGTGGCGAAGATATCTATGATGTTTACAGCCAGAGCGATGGGATCGCCCTGGACGGAACTTATTATCGTGATTGGTGAGTGACCATGATGGCTTGGTTGAATAAAAAATACGCAATCCGGGTTCACTCTGTTTGAGCTTCTTGCTGTCATGCTGATTATGGGAATTCTGGCCAGCATCGCCATCCCCAGCTACAAGCGCAGCCAGATCAAGGCACGGGAGTCGGTGCTGTCCGAAGACCTGTACCAAATGCGTCGCTCCATTGATGCTTTTTTTGCTGACCAGCAGCGATATCCAAATGAGTTGGTCGAATTGAAGGAAATGAAATACCTGCGTGATATCCCGATGGATCCTTTCACCCGCAGTCGGGGCACATGGCTCTGCCTTCCTCCAGAACCATCCAATACGGGACGGTTGGCTTCAGGGAATTGTTTCGATGTCCGTAGCGGAAGTGACAGGATCGGTTTGAATAGTATTCCTTATCAGGAGTGGTAGGTTGAAAAACCAATATGGTGCAGTTCTATTAATGATTCTTGTCGGTGTTGCTCTGATGGGTCTCATGGCGGGAATCGCCGGATCAAGTTGGCAGACTTATTTGCAGAAGAGTAAAGAAGCAGACCTGCTGTGGAAAGGAGCGCAGATTCGTGATGCCATTGGCTACTATTATGAATTTGAAGCGGCAGGATCAAAAAGAGCACGACATCGGAATCAAAGGAAGGAGTTGTAGGAAAGGCCTACCCGAAAGTCTCGAAGACCTGCTTGAAGACCCCAGAGCCCTGGAAATCACCCGCCATCTGCGCAGCCTCTATCCTGATCCGATCACCGGGGTGAATGGGATCTGATTCGCTCGCCAAAGGGTGGCGGCATCATGGGTGTGCGATCTATATCGACACTAAAACCGTTCAAGCAGTATGGTTTCAGTGTCGAGAATAAGGACTTTGCTGCGCAGGAAAACTATGCCTCCTGGAAATTTGTCTATACCCCAAAGAAGATACCCAAAAAGCCTACGAAAGACGTTCAGTCGAAACCGGTAAAAAGTGGAAATAAAAAAGTGTTTTTTATTACGTGTATCTAAGTAAGACTGTCTTTGGCACTTGTAACGAGTGAAGCCTGGTTTGTTTTGTCGGGCTTTATCAGTACAAAAAGGAAACCTCCCGGTTTTGCCAAGAGACCTTAAAAGTTTGACAGTTCCAAAAGTAATTGAAAGCTTCTCGATTTGTGAACCGCTCAAAGTTTTAGAAAGGATGCCGTTCGTTGAACGGCATCCAACGCTTATGCCCATGACTATAAGTATCACATAGTATAGATTCCTAATGCTCCGGGTCTTCATCATCCCAAAGGATTGAATGAAGACAATCCTGGTAGAAGCCGCGCTCTTCAAAGGCAAGGCCGTCTGGCCAAAGAGGGTAAAGCGATTGAACAGCGCCGCAAGGAGACAAAAGCTCGATAATGCGATAACGAATGCCTAAAAAAGGCTTATTGGCGCATAGGTTTTTTATCCCGTCAGGAGCGAAGAAAGGATTGCAGTCGTCTGTTGACCTCGACAGGTTGTTCCAGTGCGGAGATATGTCCCGCATCAGCAATAACCTGGACCGCTGCCTGATCGATGGCATGTGCCATCTGTCTGGCTTCGTGGGGAGGGCGGGGCTGATCAAATTCTCCTACGAGGATAAGAACGGGTAATTTAAGCTCCGGCAGCTTTGACATGCGATCTGTTCTGGTAAAATACAGCGCCCGATAGCGACAATGGAGTGGATATTCTCCGGTTCCAGGGTTGTGAGTGATCTGCGAAATGCCGTCGCGATATCAGGCTGGTTTGCCAGAGTTGCTGAAGAAAGAAAGACGGGAATGAGTTGTTCAACAAGGGGTGGTGGTATGGTTCCGGCCTGCTCAACGATATCCAGCATCTGCAGATACTGCTGCTGCGTCTCGGGAGGCTCGGCACCTGCAAAGCTGTCCATGATCACCAGTTTATCGACCCTGTCCGGGTGGTCCAGTGCCATTTGTATTCCCCACATGCCGCCGACCGATAAGCCAATGACGCTGAAGCGTTCGATATCGAGAGCCGTCATCAAGGCCAGATGATCGTCAGCCAGCGACTGGATTGAAGGAGGGGTGTCCAATGGTGCCGAGCGACCATGGGCCCATAGATCGGGGACAATACAGCGATAAGACCGGCTCAGTTCGTCAATTTGTCGTTGCCACATGTTGCTGTCCCACAAATAACTGTGGCCAAACAATAAAACGGGTCCCTCACCTTGGTCGAGGTAGTACATGGAGCGGTTGTTTGTCATAATATTGGGCATGAATGTTTCTCACTTCCTGATGGTGCTGATGCTCCACCTTCTTAACAGGGGAAACATCGCATCCAGTCTGTCTGAGCGCCGTATTCTATCAGGCTTGACCCAGAATAATATCGGTAAAAAAAGAATCGATAAAACCACAGCAATTGCAAGAGCGGTCGATATGATATCTGATAAACTATGATATTTCTGGTATATCATCAAGCTGTAATAAGAAATCAGGGAACTCAGCCACAGTGGCAGAAGCCGCGGTGTCAGCAATACTAAAAACAGTATCAGGACCAATGAAACAGCTGTATGCGTACTGTAATCCAATCCCACGCCCGGCCATAGAAAATAGATTGTGTCCAGCAACATCAATCCATAAGCGACAGCAAGTAAAATACTGACAAGGACGGCCCGAAAAAAAACTGACCGGACCCGGCTCTGCGTGTCTGATGATATAAAAATCATTGCTGCCAGAGAAAAACATGCCAATAGCGGGATATATGAATCGGCAATCCCGTCTAGTGTTGCGTAGTCCATGGTTTGAATTCCAATGCGGTTTATGACGCTATGATATGTTTGGGGTGTCAAGCTTTTCTTCAGGGGAAAATGCTTACGTGCCCATTTACGATGGTTTTTTTCCTGGTATCTGCAGTGTGCGCGGCGTATATGCGGCTGATTGAGGTGATACGGTTCGTTGTTTTTGTGAACCTGGTCCGTCAGTAATGAAAGGCTGCGATTTGCAGCCTTTCGATCTCTTGAGACATAAACGCGCGATTTTAAAGCTACCAGCGATAGCTATTGCCGTAATATAAGTTCCTTGCCGTTAAGCATCAGCTTGCCGTCCTTGATCTCTGCTTTATGAACCAGTTTTGCACCCTGTTGCTCAAACACGCCGGTCTGCATACCGGGGAACATTGGAACCAGCAGTTGGTTCTGGTTGGGGATCAGACCCTCGGGCAGGGTCATGTTTGACGCAAAAGAGAAGATCTCAGCCAGCATCTCAGGCTGTTGCGCCAGAGGCAAAAGTCCATCATGGTCATATCTTTTTCAGCCGATGGAAAATCACCTTTCACTTCTCCGGCGGGCAGGGTCAGGCGCAGGTCGGTCATTTCGATCTGGAGGTCTTTCTTCAGCAGTTTTTCGACTTCAGACAGCAACCGGATTCCGATAAGGGCCATCTGCTGTTCCATCATTGCTTTGGCTTGTTCCGGGTTGTCCTGCGTCAGGGCAAGGTTTTCCATGACATCGCTCAGCATATCGATATAGACGCTGTAGACGTTTTCAAAACCCTCAGCGTCAAGCTGGTTTATGCCGATGCGCAGGTGAATATCGTCAACCTCTTCCCGACCAGCGACAACCTTATCAACACTGTACTCGGCGCTCATCGACAGTTTTTGCTGGTGTCGTCAAAGTTCATCGTCGATGCCGCTTCAATAGCCGAAATATTGATGCTTTTGTTTGTGTCGCTGTCCTCAAAGTTGATTTGATCAATAGAAAAGGAGGAGGTGCCGTCCATAATAAGACTGGAGATTATCTTCATGTCGGAGTCGAAAGCGATGCCTTCAATGTCGACTTCTCCGGGGATGGAAAACCGTCAAAACTGCCGTGGGTGGCAATTTTTTCAAAGGCACGGTCGGTTTTAACCATCAGTTCGGCAGGGCTGACGACGATGCGGTTGCCCTGATCATTGGTCAGCTCAAACTGTTCAACGGAGATAGTTCCGGTGGCACCGTTCAGAAGATTGTATTCGCTGGTGATGGTCAGTGGATCTGTGCCGTTCAGTTTTTCGCTGATGAACTCGGTGTACCAGCTGTTCCGGTCGAGGCTGGTTGTGGACGTGGCGCCCAGGTAGCCATGCTTGGCTTTTTCAACCAGGATAAAGGGTTTCATGCCTTCCAGCTGTTGCAGTTGAGGGAAGGTGATGGTCCATTCGATGTCTGAAGTTCCGAATCCGCGCTCGTAGCGGGTGATTTCAAACTGTGGGGCAAAGGGTTGGTCGGCGTAGAGTTCATTGACCTTCTGCAGTTGACCGCGCAGGACGTTTCCATTATCAGCCCATTGACGAAGGGGCTGCAACAACGCCGATGGCGATAACGATCAGCAGGCCTAAAAGTGTTTTTTTCATTGCTTTTCCGTTCTGGTTTTGTGGTTGGTGGAGGGCGCATGTTGAATTCCCGCACAGAAAGGAATACGTCGATTCATATGGGGTTTCGACCTGTCGCTGTTATAAAAACTCTGTTGGACCAAGTCCCTCCACTGACGTCCCATAAATTTACGATAATAGTATGAGGTTTGAATAAATCTCGTCAATTTTATCGGTATTTTTTTCTTTGGCAATGCTAATAATTCAATATGCCCAATGCTCGCAATGTCGTGTCGGATGATGGGCCAGATTGGCAAAGAGAAGGTTGCGGGGGACTTCCTCGCCCATTCTGCCCTCTGCACCGGAACATCGTTGCGGGGTAAACTTGGGACAGTCTGACATTAGGGCCTGTTTAAGTGGTATTAATGTTTCCCGATTATCCAAATCTGTTTGAAGAGCGCGGTTTCATGGGGGTATTTGTGCCGCCACACAGAAGGAAATCGTTATGGGACAGACAGTTGTCGCTCATTTAAAACTATGGGACAGCTGAGAGTCTTTGAGTCTCTTGGTCAATCTTTTCCCTAATTAGGGATGTTAGTTTGTCAAAGTTAGTATATTTTCGACCATATACAAGGTTATATTCGTAGTTAAAATTTGAAGGATTTTTACCCTGGATATGTTGTAGCATTGTTTCTAGTTTATCAAATGCTTTAGCAATACAAGCCTCTTTGGAAAGGGCTTTATCGTATTCGTCCCAGAGCGATAAAATTTCTTGTTTCATATGGCTTGGTAACGGAGTTAGCAATTGTTCAAGATCTTTTCTCTCTTCTTTGCCTTTACTAATACCTTCCTCTTGATCAATCGCTGGGATATCTCCATTTATTGCTTCGCCAAGGTCATGAATGATACACATTTTTATTAATTTGAGTACATTGATGTCCGAGTACTCTTTCTCAAACATCAGGACCATTAAACACAAGCGCCATGTGTGTTCGGCAGTACTTTCCTGTCTACCGCTAGAAGTATGTGCCGACCGAAGAGTATCCTTGAGTTGTTCGGCTCCTTTTAAAAAGTCGAGTATTCCATCAATAGTTGAGTTGTCCATCGGTTCTTTCATTTAACGAGCATGTGGAAATACCACTTTTTGAGTTCATCCACATCTCTAGATAGTGTTTATAGTTTTCATGGACCCTATTTAAGATGAATTTTTAAATTCTGATTTGTGCTTTTATCTTATCGGATTCATCCCTTTATACAGGTCACTTCTGACTTATTTCTGATTTTTTCTCTAAATTGCCCCAATTAATGTCTTTTGTTGAATTGTGCACCTTGCTCATCAGTTGCCACTGTCCATTCACTTTTTTGTTAACATTTGCAGAAGAATCAAGGTCACAGGGTTGCCCCGCTCGTCGC
>LQAG01000293.1_pt1 | contig 17124 bp, 22 predicted proteins | sample 1535801 | NCBI WGS metagenome assembly LQAG01 (sample SAMN04331584, study PRJNA305678) | bioreactor metagenome | isolation source: bioreactor_3 inoculated with Wadden Sea sediment 1st replicate of a... | place: Germany:Bremen | reverse complement strand
TTAATAGAGAACACCTGCCAAATCATGTGGAGGAAATCTTAGAACAGCGTAGTGAAAAGGCTGATACCATTAATTACAATGCAATAGAAAGCCTACCTGATTATTTGGGACAATTGGAATCTGATATAATTGCCTTTAACTACAATAAACATGATGGAAATGTCACTAAAACAGCCCAAAAATTGGGGCTTTCAAGACAAAACCTCCAGCATAAGCTCAAAAAGTATAATCTTATTTGATGCCTTGCTATTTTCATGACCTTATTGACAAGTCAACCCCTTGAGATTTTATCTCAAGGGGTTTTATGTATTGTTTGTATTAAGCATTCTCAATAACTTCTTTAAACTGAGAAATCTGTGCATCGTTAAACATCCTATCGCATTCAAGGAGCATATACATTTCTTTGTCGCGCTTTCCGACACCCGACACAAAGTTCTCCTCCTTATTGAGGTGGACTTGTGGAAGTTCTGAAATATCCGACATGGATAGGGAAAGGACCTCAAGGACCTCATCAACAATGAGACCAGCAGATACACCGCCCATATCAACAATAATGATACAGGTATGATCATTATAGGAACCACTTCCTTGACCAAAACGATTGCGTACATCTATGGTCGGAATAACATTGCCCCTTAAATTTATAATACCTCTTATAAAATCAGGCTGTTCTGGAACTTTCGTGATTTTTTGATAACTTATAATTTCAATAACTTCATGGATGGACAGGCCAAAACGCTCATCTTCAGAGCGAAATGTTAAAAATAAATTTGTCATAGAGCCATCGTGTGACAAATGCAGTTGTTCAAATGCCATTCGTAAGACCTCCTCCCTCTACATTATTCATATTCTAAATTAGAGCATTTAATCAAAATTCTTTCAAATTTATGTTATTCCAATTAATATTTAGTTTGAGTATTTAAACCTTGCTTCTTTTGACTCTTGTTAAAATACATTTTTTTATCGACTATACTAAAAATGTCTTGAAGACCCAGGTGCTTATTCTGGTTGACTTCTAAAATCCCATAGCTCATAGACAAAACATAATCAAGTTTAGAATTTGAATTATAGTCACATATTTCTTGTTGATTGTCGCGATCAGTTTATTTGTTCTAGGAGAATCAATAGATGTTAAGAGTATGATGAACTCGTCACCGGCATATCTATAAGCTGTATCAACCTTGGGAATGGAACTGATCAGTATATTAGCGAAGTCTCTTAACACATAGTCTCCTTCCTGGTGACCGTGGTTGTCATTAATAAGCTTAAAATCATCAAGGTCGATCATTATAAGGGTAAAGGCTTGATTTCTTTTTAATTTGTGAATGATTCGACTTTCCAAATGTCTGCGCAGAAGTAAGTTTGTTAAAGGGTCTTTTGACATTTCCTCCCGTTCGATTAAAAGAAAGGCACAAAACGCCACATAAGTCATTATAGGCCAAATGTAGACAGAACCGATATGTGTGGCCTGAATGAGAACACCTGGTATCGGAAGAAAGTAAAGGAGGACAATGGTCTTAAAACTCTGTCTCTGATTTCACTTCTATTTCTGAAAGCATATATCAAGTAACTTGTTAAAAATATGAGCTGGATGAGTCCAACAATAATTGTTCCGTTTGTGCCAACAAAATTATTGCCCTTGTCAATATAAAAAAGGATTGGGTGGAAGATATTTATGGTTACTAAAACGAATATAAGAAAATTAATGAGAAAGTAGAAAACCCTTTTATTATAAATTGTACTTGTAGAATTACATGTCCAGTAATCAAAATATATGAACCAAAGCGTTATAGGAAGGGCACTTGAGTACAGCAGCAAATAATTGAGTATGACATTAAGGGTATAAGCTATGGAGCCAGGTCGCCCTTCAAAAATCCAGCTTAACATTTCAAGCAGGGTTAAGAAGCCAGTCGAAATGATAACAGACCGGTAGTAATCATTGGATCCCTTGTATTTGTTCTCCTTGCGAGAGACATGAAGAATTAAAGTAATAGTAATCAAAAATGAGAATAAATACGTGCTGAACATTTGTATGGTCATACGCATACTCCAATCAAGGCGTGTATGTTATGCCTTCGGGTCATAATATTTTAGTTATACCCAGTAATTGAGTTTTATCAATCATAAAAGAAGCCTTGAAAAAGCCATTGTAAATAGGTTCTGATAAATTAACGGGAATAAAAAAGTGCATAAAAATGAATGAAAATGAAACATAAACCTCAAAAAAAATAGAAAAAGTTTATAAAAAAAATCATGGATGATATATGTCCCATAAAATGAAAGAGAGAGTGGGTATAAGCAAGCTAAACCGTGTGATAAAGCCACTTTAACCATATGATCAAAACGTTTAAACTTGTCAGAAAATTGAGAATCGAAACGTTTTCATGGGTATAGGGTATATTTATACCCAGTGGATGTGCAAAAATATTTTCTGTTTTGGTGCAAAAATATTTGCTGTACCAAGTAAATAATATGCAGAATTACGAATAAATAAAAGTAGGTGAGACTATTGGTTGGATAGAGTGATCCCTCTAAATAGAAAGGTGTGCAAAAATATTGGCGCTAAAAGCGCAAATATATTTGCATCATTTGATGTAACAGTGAAAAAATAGAATAGTTATACAAGCAAAGGCATATACATTGTATTTATATACATACAATGTATATGCCTTTCTGTAGGTTGTACGATAGATGATAAATCGATAGAAGCATTGCAACATAAGGCTAAGAAAAGACTCTACCTTTTGTGAAAGGGTGAAAAACATTTTTATGAATAGAAGGGGTAAAATTTTTCAAGTTGGCATCTAACTTGCGTATATTATTAGTGGCTTATAGTGATAATACTTTCGGTGTGGTGCGTATCACATCGATATAAAACATTCAAACAAAATATCTTGGAGGTGCTCTCAAATGATGAGACAAGAAAAAGTTAAAGTTGTAATCTGGGGCTTCGGCGCTATGGGTTCTGGTATGGCTAAAATGATCCTTAATAAAGAAGGCATTGAAATTGTTGGCGTATGTGACAGACACGACACACGTGTTGGCAAGGACATGTACGAAGTGCTTGGCGTTGAAAGAGGCGACCGCACACCAGTTATCATCAATCCTAATATTGAAGAGGTTCTAACAGAAGGCTGTTGTGATGTTGCCTTATGTGCGACTGATTCTTACACAAAGAGTGCATTCCCAAGACTTAAATACTGCCTAGAGCAAAAAGTCAATGTTGTCTCTACAGCAGAAGAAATGGCATACCCTAAAGCTCAGAGTCCAGAACTAGCAGCTGAACTTGATAAGATTGCTAAGGAAAATGGCGTTTCAATCCTAGGAACTGGCATCAACCCAGGTCATATCATGGATATGCTTGTGTGTGTTATGACAGCTTGTATGGTTGACGTAGAGCATATTGAAGCAAAACGTGTTAACTCACTTTCACCATTTGGACCAACCGTAATGGAAGAACAAGGCGTTGGCATCACAGTAGAAGAATTCGACAAGGGTGTTAAAGATGGCACACTTGCTGGTCATGTTGGTTTCCACGAATCAGTGGGCATGATTGCAGATGCCATTGGTTGGGACGTTGAAAAGTTTGAACAACAAATGAAGCCGATTGTGACAAGTGTTGACAGAAATCTCCTTATGGATTCGCTGCAGCAGGCAATGTGGCAGGCGTTAATATGACTGGTCAAGGCTATGTGGATGGTGAAGTTAAGATTGATATGATTCACCCACAGCAAATTGAACCTGAAATGGAAGGCACTTACACTGGTGACTATGTAACAATCAAAGGCACACCAGAAGTAAACCTTAAAACATCTCCAGAAGTTGAGGGTGGTCTTGGTACAATTGCAATGTGCGTGAACATGATTCCTCAAGTTATCAATGCTGATCCTGGCCTAAAAACAATGATTGACCTACCACTTCCAAGAGCGGTAATGGGTGACTTCAGAAGATTTTGCAAGTAAGCATTTGTCAGAGGAATAAGAAGACAAGTCACTTGAACCAATAAATTGATACGAATGAATTAACACTTGTAAAATGACTGAGAATGACTTGGTCATTTTACAAGTTTCCATATCTTACACAGGGCGTTTTGGCTCTATTTACGATTTAGAAGGAAGGTGTTCACATGGCAGCAGCCAGAAAAGGCGATTGGGTACGTGTGCACGGTATTGTATTAACATCAGAAGAACGCGCACCTCAAATCCCGGACGACACGAAGGCCGTACCGCTTGAAATCTGGACAAAAGGATTTCTGCAAGAGGCCCAAGCTGAACTTGGAGACAAGGTCAAGGTCAAAACTCTAACAGGCCGTATCGCAGAAGGAGAGCTTGTTGAAATGAATCCAACATACTCCCATTCTTTTGGTAACTGTGTGCCGGAGCTCCTGCAAATTGGACTTCAGCTCCGTGAAATTCTCTTCGGAGGTGAATCAAATGAAGGATAATTCTTATTCAGCGGTTATGGCGCGTAGAACAGAAATCATGAAAAAAGCTGTAGGTCTTGATTATGATGCTTTTGAAAATGAGGGCATCGGTTTTGACTACGAAAAAATGATGAAAGAAACGGGCTATACAATAGAAGAAGTACAAGCCATTCAAAAAGAAGGTGGCGTTGGAAACACACCTATATTTGAACTAAAAAATCTGACAAAACTTGCTAGAAAAATGGCGCCTGAAGGAAAGGGCGCAAGAATTTTCGTCAAAGATGAAGCGGCCAATCCGTCAGGATCTTACAAGGCTAGACGAGCTGCATGTTCTGTTTACCATGCTAAGAAGCACGGTTATAAAGGGGTTATTGCAGCCACATCAGGTAATTATGGTGCTGCAGTTGCATCGCAAGCAGCCATTCATGGTCTAAAGTGCATTATTGTTCAAGAATGTTTTGATTCGGAGCATAAGGGACAACCTGAAATCGTTGAAAAAGCACGTAAGTGTGAAGCTTACGGAGCAGAAGTGGTTCAACTTACAGTTGGTCCAGAGCTTTTCTACACATTCTTAACACTGCTTGAAGAGACTGGGTACTTTAATGCCTCTTTATACACACCATTTGGCATAGCTGGTGTTGAAACACTTGGCTATGAACTGGCGATTCAAATGCGTGAGCTTGTTGGTCGTGACCCAGATGTTGTTGTATGTACAAATGCTGGTGGCGGTAACTTGACAGGCACTGCTAGAGGTCTGCAAAAGCAGGTTCTGATGGCGTACAAGTTGTAGGCGCTTCCGTTGATCTAAGTGGTCTACATATGGCATCTGACAAGCAATTTAACAGAAAGTCATTTACAACTGGTCATACTGGATTTGGCATACCATTCTCTACTTGGCCAGACCGTTCAGATGTACCAAGATCAGCGGCTCGACCACTTCGTTATATGGACAGATATGTCACTGTTAAACAGGGTGAGGTTTTCTATATGACAGAAGTCTTAGCCCAACTTGAAGGTTTGGAAAGAGGTCCAGCAGGCAATACATCACTTGCGGCGGCCTTTGCTATGGCACAGGAAATGGATCAAGACCAGATTATTATTGTACAGGAAACAGAGTATACTGGTGCTGGAAAGCATATTCAGCCACAGCTATCTTTTGCTAGAGATAACGGGATTGAAGTTAAGTACGGAAATCCTCAAGAAGAGGTGCCTGGCCAAACAATTATTATGCCTGAGCACCCAAGAATGATCCAAATCAATGATCTTGACATGGATAAGATAAGAAAATCACTGATTAAAAATGCTGTAAAACAAAGCTCAAATGGTGAAATCACGCAGGCTGATCTTGACTTCTTAATAGAAGACACAAGAACAGACAAGGCTTATGTGATGAAGGCATTAGATGAGCTTGGTGCAACAGTTAAGTAAAATAGACATAAAAAAGTTATGTAAACCAAGTGTGTATGCGGGTGATTACACACGGACCAAATATATTCTTTATTGGTCAAAGAATATATTTGGGGGAGAATAGAATACGGAGGGATTTGATGAAAGGTTTAATGAAGAGAGATGATGATTACGCAGCACGCCGTAAGCATCTGGAAAACCTAAGCGACGAAGAACTTAAGGCGCGCTTTTGGGAACTTGCAGAAAAAGTTGTAGACCCACTACTGGATTTAGCTAAAACACACACATCGCCATCTGTAGAGCGTTCCGTACTGCTTCGTATGGGTTTTTCAAGTCTTGAAGCCAAGCCTCTTGTGGAACAAGCCATCGATCATGGTCTTATTGGCAAGGGTGTCGGTCATGTTGTCTACCGAATTGCAAAGGAAAAGAACATGGACATTCGTGCATGTGGCCTTGAAATGATGGAAGGCAAGCACTGGGACGATGCAATTGCAATTTTCAAGGGAGGTAAGTAATCATGACAAAGCAACTGAATCCAAAAGAAAAAATGGACATTCGTGAAATACTATCCGATCTGGAAAACTATAGACCGCGCCGTCGTGGATGGACTTGGAGAAAGAAAGTGGACAATCTCCAAATGGGTGGACACACTTACAAGGACTGTGCAGAACCTTTAAAGAACAGCATTGGTATTCCTGCCGCAGTTCAGTATTTTGAAAATCTTGATCCTCAACCACAAGAAGTTATTACAACTGAAATCGCATCTGGTCGTTTTGAAGATGATATTCGTCGTATGCGTATGACTGCATGGCATGGCGCTGACCATATCATGGTTATCCGTACCGCTGGTCAGTCTCACTATGATGGCCTAATAGAGGGTTCACCACAAGGTATTGGCGGTGTTCCGATTACAAGAAAGCAAGTTCGTGCTCATAGAAAAGCACTTGACATGATTGAAGATGAAGTGGGTCGTCCAATCAACTACCATTCATATGTATCTGGCGTAGCTGGTCCTGATATTGCTGTTATGTTCGCTGAAGAAGGCGTTAACGGCGCTCACCAGGATCCACAGTACAACGTTCTTTACAGAAACGTTAATATGGTACGTTCGTTTGTCGATGCTGCAGAATCTAAAAAAATTATGGCATGGGCAGATATGGCTCAAATTGATGGCGCACACAATGCCAATGCAACGGCACGTGATGCTTGGAAGGTTATGCCTGAGCTGATTGTACAGCATGGTCTGAATTCAATCTTCTCTTATAAAGCGGGTCTGAAGAAAGAAAATATCTGTCTTTCTACAGTACCGCCAACTGCGGCTCCAATCCCATGTATGCGCTACGATTTACCTTACGCTGTTGCCCTTCGTGAATTTTCACAGAATACAAGATGCGTGCACAACAGAATACAAATATGTCACGTCTTCTTCAAGAGAAGCAACAGTGACACACGTTATGAACATGATGATTTCTAAACTTACAAGCGCAGACATTCAGTCTACAATCACGCCTGATGAAGGCCGTAATGTGCCTTGGCATATGTACAACATCGAAGCTTGTGACACTGCTAAGCAGTCACTAGTGGGCATGGACGGACTTATGGATATGATTGAACTTAAGTCAGAAGGCTTTTTAAGAGATAAGGTTAGAGAACTTCAAGAAAGAGCGGTTCTTTACCTAGAAGAAATGATCGAAGTTGGCGGCTACTTTGAAGCTGTTGAAAAGGCTTCTTCGTTGACTCTGGCGAATATCCTGAAAGAAATGGCGATGGTATTGCTCGTCAAATCGAAGGTGGTATTGGTGCTGGTTCTGTCTACAAGCGTGACGAAGACTACATGGCTCCAGTAACAGCTCACTTTGGTGAAAACAATATTGAACAATACGGCGTTTCAAATCCTGCAGATCTTATTGGTGGTTCAACACTAGAAGAGCCAGACAAGATCATTTACATTGATGAGCTTGATGAAACAGATAACGTAAACGTACGTCTTGACGAGTCTGAAGAGTTCAGAAATTCAAACCTTGTTAAGCCAGAAGTTGAATGGTTGGCTGATGGCACAGTTGTCGTTGAGCTTTTCCTACCAACAGAGGCACGTGTTGCACAAGCGGCTGCCCTTGAGTTTGCTAAGCATATGAATCTTAAAGATCCAGAAATGATTCACTGCGAAGTGCTTCATGATGCTGAAGGCGCAAGAGTTCAGGTTAAAGGTAAACTGGACTACCAGGTTGATATTTCTAAGCTTGAGATTCCACCAGAGCCAGAAGTAATGACAAATGATGAACTTTGGGAAGAAATGGAAAAGAACCAATGAAGGTTGTTGCGGCAACTGTTGGCGAAGATGAGCACTCGGTTGGTCTTCGTGAAGTTATTGATATTAAGCACGGTGGTATCGAGAAATGGGGCGTTGAAGTTGAGTACCTAGGCACATCATGTCCTGTTGAAAAACTTGTAGACGCAGCGATTGAGCTAAATGCTGATGCCATTCTAGCATCTACAATCATTTCTCATGATGATATTCACTACAAGAACATGAAGCGTATTCACGACTATGCCACTGAAAAAGGTGTACGTGAAAAGCTGGTTATCTGTGCTGGTGGCACACAGGTTACTCCAGAACTTGCTGTTAAAAATGGCATGGATGCTGGATTTGGCCGTGGCACAAAAGGTGTTCATGTTGCAACTGCAATGGTGAAGCGCAGAAAAGAAATTCAAGAACAGATGAAATAAAAGTCTTAACAAGTATATTTAGGTCAGATGTCAGGGCATTCTGATTGACCTGCTTAAAGATGCACCCTTAGGTATATGCCCAGGGGTGCATTTTGCTTAAGCAAGATCATAAAGGACGCAACATCTGAGGATCAGAAAGAGGGATGAAGATTATGAAGGTTGACGTATTAGTAGCAGAAATAGGAAGTACGACCACAGTTGTCAACGCTTTTAATGATCTCCACACAGACGATCCAAAGTTTATCGGTCAAGGACAGGCACCGACATCGGTGCTTGAAGGCGACGTTCGAATTGGTGTGAATGGGGCAATTGATAGTCTCAAAAAAGCATGAACATAGACACACTGGAATATGATGAGCTTATGGCGACGTCTTCAGCGGCTGGCGGTCTTAAAATGACAGTACACGGACTGGTTTATGATATGACTGCCAAGGCAGCTAGGGAAGCTGCTCTCGGTGCAGGTGCCAACATTCATTTGGTAACGGCAGGCAAACTGCGCCGGTCGGACAAGAAGAAAATCATGGAGGTTAATCCGAATATAATCCTCATTGCTGGTGGCGTTGATTATGGTGAGCGTGACACAGCTATTCATAACGCTGAAATTGTCGCAGCAATGGATTTGAAAGTGCCTGTGATTTATGCGGGCAATATCGAGAATCATGAGGAAATCAAGGAGATCTTTGATGAAGTCGGCAAGGCAGATCTATTGTTCATAGTTGACAATGTCTATCCTAAAATCGACATACTTAATGTTGAGCCAACAAGAGAAGTCATTCAAGATGTTTTTGAAAAGCATATTATCCATGCACCTGGAATGGAACACATACATGATGTGGTTACAGGGCATATTGTTCCAACGCCAGGGTCTGTCATGGAGGCCTCAAAGCTATTAAAACAAGAACTGGGTGATTTAATCACACTTGACGTTGGTGGAGCAACCACTGATCTACACTCTGTTACAGAGGGGTCTGAAGAGGTTAATAAAATTTTGATCACACCTGAGCCTGTTGCAAAAAGAACGGTGGAAGGGGACCTAGGTGTCTATGTCAATATGAAAAATGTCGTAGACTTATTGGCGTTGAACGTATTGCCAGGGACATGGAGCTTAGTGAAGATCAGGTTAATGAGTTAATTGACGGACATCAGCCTATACCGCTGACCGACCTACAAAATTCTTTGTGGAACGATTGACTCAGGAAGCTGTTATCCTTGCATCTCATAGACATGCGGGCGGATTTAGAGACTTATATGGTGGATCTGGTAAAAAGACCATAGCTGAGGGGAAGGATCTTACGGGCATTCAGTACATCGTTGGAACAGGCGGGGCCTTAACCAGATTGCCAAATCGTATTGAAATCATGCGAAAAATTGCCTTATCCAATAAAAGGCGATAAACTTCTTCCGAATACAGAATGTGAAATACTTGTTGATAATGATTATATTATGGCATCACTTGGTGTTTTGTCTAAAGAGTATCCGCAGGCGGCCCTTCGTCTTATGAAGAAGAGTTTAGACCTGCCTTTATAAAAAAATATCATGGGATATTTTATGTCACAAGATAAACCGGAGGGCTTTGAAGTGCTCCGGTTTATTTGCACCAGTTTGTAGATAAGTGAAAAGGGGGAATAAGTGTGTATCCACGCGTTACAATAGACACGAAAAAGCTTGAGCACAAACACAAAAATTATAGCTGATGCTTGCGCAGGCCATGGCATTGAAATTATGGGGGTTACTAAATCCTTTTGTGCAGTGCCAGGTGCTGCAGAGGCCATGATTCGGGGCGGTGTTAAGTTTTTAGCGGATTCCAGGGTTAAAAATTTGATGAAAGTCAAAGACCTTGATGTGAAGAAAGTTCTTTTACGTTTGCCTATGAAAAGCCAGGCTGAAGATGTTGTAAAATATGCTGACATCAGCTTGAATTCTGAAATTGAAACAATCGAAGTTTTAGGTCAAGAGGCTATTAAGCAAGGTAAGACACATAATATTGTGCTTATGACAGACCTTGGTGATTTACGTGAAGGCTTTCTACCTAAAGATGTAGACAGTGCTGTAGAGAAGATATTAAAGATTGAGGGCATCAAATTATATGGATTGGGTGTTAATCTAACTTGCTATGGGGGCGTAGTGCCAGATGATAAAAATCTGGGGCAGCTTTGCGATATTGCTGGGCATATTGAAAAGAAGTTTGATGTAAAACTGGAAATGATCACGGGAGGCAATTCAAGCTCGTTCTATTTGCTTGATAAAGGGACAATGCCAGACAAGGTCAATAATCTTCGGATGGGTGAAATCATCGTACTTGGACGAGAAACAGCTTATGGTGATGCCATTGAGGGCACTTATGATGACGCCTTCAAGCTCCAGGCTGAAATTGTTGAAGTGAAAACAAAGGGATCTGTTCCGATTGGTGAAATTGGTATGGATGCTTTTGGAAACACACCGACTTTTGAAGATAAGGGTATGATTGTTAGAGCCATTGCAGCAGTTGGTCGCCAAGACGTGGACCCAGATAACCTCACACCACTGGATGAAGGAATAGAAATTTTAGGCTCATCTAGTGATCACTTACTAATGAACATTTCAGCTTCTAAAATGGACTATAAGGTAGGAGACATCGTAGAATTTAAGCTTGACTATGGATCACTTCTATCACTTACAACTTCTGAGTACATCGAAAAAGTATGTGAATAGACATTTCGACGAAAGGGTTTGAAACGAGGTGGCCGGGTGGTTGTTGTTTTTATGGGAGCGTGTTGTACTGGCAAGTCCAGTGTGGCAGAGTTGATACGAGCCAAAAACAATATTCAGGTTATCACAGGAAAAGACTATTTACGTCTGTCAAGCGATGAAGAAGAGGCATGGCGTCAATTCTTAAGGAGAATAGAAAACACATTACATACAGCATCAGGTGAGTCTATGATCTATATTTTAGATGATGCAGACAAGGCAGATGATCTATTAAACATTCACGGTGTTAGATGTGTAAAATTCTCAGCAACGCTAGATGTCATAAAGAGTCGATATGAAGCGAGGATGCAGGGAGACTTACCAGATGTCGTGGTCAAGATGTTAAATGCCCAGCTGAGCGCTTGGAATCGAGTTTCTTGCGATATTGTTGTGGATTCATCAAGGGAAAGAGACATAAGTGAAATGGCTCAGGAAGTTGTTACAAGATTTCGCAGAAAGTAACTTATTTTAAAGGGTGTTTTTCAAACTTTAAAGCAAATAAAGTAAGATTAAGGGCTATTGTCGCTTTAAGTGACAATAGCCCTTTTTAAGATAAATTAAAGGCAAACTGTTAGAATTAGAAACTAATCTTCATTATACCCATCAAGGAAACTGTGTTTTTCCCCTTCTGTTGTCCAGCCAATGATGGCATCCATATGAACATTTTTAGCGGAATGGAATATGGACTTTTCCACATCCTTGAATGACTCACCAAGTGTAGCGATAAGTTCTTTAACTTCGCGACGCTTGGATGATGTTTTTTTAGCGGCAACAACACAGCCACAGTCCATTGGATTTAGACCATTCCAAGAAGCCCATTTTTATATCTTGCTCTCTGAGATAGTAAAGGGGCGAATAAGCTCCATGTCTTCAAAATTGCTTGCCTTGAGTTTAGGCATCATTGTCATGAATTTTCCAGCACACAGGACATTCATCATAACCGTCTCAATGACATCATCAAAATGGTGACCTAGTGCAACCTTATTACATCCGTGTTCCTTAGCAAAGGCATAAAGGGCACCACGTCTCATCCGAGCACATAAATAACAAGGATAGCTGTTGGCTATGTCATCAACGACCTCGAATATTTTTTTATCAAATATTTTCACCGGTATATTCAAATAGGCACAGTGCTCTTCTAGCAAATCCCTATTGGCTTTATTGAAACCTGGGTCCATTGATATGAATTCCAGTTCAAAATTTTTCATCCCGTGGCGCTGAAGCTCTTGGAACATTTTCGCAAGGAGCAAACTATCCTTACCCCCAGATATGGCAACTGCGATCTTATCTCCATCTTGAATAAGCTCATATTCCTTAATGGCTTTAATGAACTTGGTCCAAGTGCCTTTTCGAAACTTTTTAATAATACTGCGTTCAATATCTTTAAGCGATTGTCTTTCATTTTCTGGTATGAAAATTTCACAACCGCTGCCTGAAAGCTTTGACATGGCAGCCTCCTTGTAAATGGTATTGTTAAGATCAAATATAATCATATAATTTTACTATGGATTAAATGACACTCCAAGGAATATATTATCTTTTTTGTGTGAGAAGTTCAATACGAAATGAGAAAATGCTGTCATGCTTAAAATAAAAAAACTGCCCCTGGGCAGATTGTGTTAGAAAATGTGGTCTTTTCAATTCATTAAAGAATGGCTGATCAGGATATGTACAATTGTTTGGACCCTTGAATAGAAGGTTGTGAAGAGCTTATTAAGAGCTAAAAATGAGATTAAAAATGAGGTTGAAAAAGAGAGACTAGAATAAAAACTGCCCAAAAAGAATGCTGAGAGACCAGCTGGGGAAGCTAGTCTCTCTATGCTTTACTGGAGCATGTATTGAGAAATTGGGGTATTATGAAACGTTCTATTAAGAACGTTATCAACGTGTATTAAAAGGACTCTGGTTCTTAGATAAATGCTTTACAGTGACGTTACGGTTGTGAAATACCAAACAACACCAAGTATTGTCACCGATAGGAGGATATAAGCAATTTTTGTTCGAGTCATAAAACCTCCTGATCAACTTGTTATATGTTTAACGATTTGTCACCTTGATATTAACATATACTTGTATACAAAGCAATAGATTTTCTAAATAAAAACATTTAAAAAAATGAGTAAAAACATAGACGATACGTTGAATATACGCAGATAAACAGAACGGCTGTAAATGTAAAAACAATGCCCACATAAGGAAAAATAAAGAAAAATAAAAAGTGAATATTTTAACAATAACTTAGACGACAAGATTTCATCAAATGTTAATCTGTAGACCATATTTTATTTTGCTATAATATAGTTGGAATCAATACCATCTTTTAGTGGGGGAATGAAAATGGATAGCACATATAAAATTATTAAAAGTGAATACAGTATGAAAGCAGATAGGGTGGCTTCTGCCCTGATTGATATTATCACACATATAAATGATCCGAAATGGCTTGAAGAGGGACCACACAGCCGACTTATGGAGTCCCTTGATTCCTGCTTGAAAAAGGCTTCCACACCGGACTGTATATTAGATTTGGTAGAGAAGGTCATTTCTGTGTTCATAGCAGACTCTTCTGCTTTAAGTAAAATAGCCAAGCATTTAGAAGACGCTTCCACTGATAAGACCCAAAAGGACATAATGCTTGCAAACGCATACATACATGAAGTTTATTTATCTTCAAGAGGTCTTGAAATTGGGGAGACCAAGCAAAAGGAACTTCTAAAAGAAATTAAAATAGATATACTCCGCCAGCAAGTGGTGAGTGAAAAAACAGGAATATGATTCATTCCTTAGAGACAAACTTAAATGCCAATGCGGCCCTTGATGAAAAACAGTCTGAGCTCATCAACACAATAGAAGCTCAGCTCCATGAGAAGGCCAACCTTGACGATCAGCAATCCGAGCTAATAGATCAGATTAAGAAAGCATTTGTAGAAAAAACAATTGTGGATCTGGAACAAAGTGAGCTTCTTGGGCGTCTTGAAAATATTATTGAGAAAAAAGATGATATTGATGCAAAGCAAACCCAGAGTCTTCTTAAAATTAAAGAAGAGCTTATATCAAAGACCATTAAGGATATTGAGCAGTCCTCGGCAATTGATAAACTGGAAGTCGTCTCTACGATATGCAAATGGAAATAGACAGTCTGCATAGAAAATTTAGGGACGCTGGGCAAGGGGCCCTAGACAGGGATAGAGTTGTTCTAGGACGAATCAATAAGCAAACTCTAGTCTTGGTCTGTGTGGGTGTTTATATGCTTTTATTGAGCATGGCCCTCTTTATTCGATTCTAAATTGCAAATTAGATTTGCCAAAGAATCTGATTTGTGAAAAATATTCAGAAAACACCTTGACTTTCATATCAACTATGATTATACTATGTTTTAAATAAATATACTGAAACACTCATTAAGAGCGACTGAGGGATCTGGCCCTGTGACGTCCGGCAACCTGCTGAAATGCAAGGTGCTAAATCCAGCGGTGAAGACCGGAAGATGAGCAATAAGCCTACAAGCAAACCTTCTGGATTCCCAGAAGGTTTTTTATATCGCTTTTTAAAGAAAACTAAATAATGGTTCATTTACAATTATTGAACACTTATCCAGAGTGACTGAGGGACTGGCCCTGTGACGTCCGGCAACCTGCTGAAATGCAAGGTGCTAAATCCAGCGGTATAAACCGGAAGATGAGTATGCAAAAGCAGCCCATCTCTAGATGGGCTTTTTTAATATCAAGAAACAGGCGAATGAAGCAGGAGGCGTATTATGGCAAAAACTTATGAAGAAATCAATGAAAGAATTAGAAAAGGACAGGCCGTTGTTGTAACCGCAGAAGAAATTATCGACATTGTAGATGAGATGGGCTGGATGAAGCTGCAAAAAAGTGGATGTGGTGACAACGGCGACTTTCGGACCCATGTGTTCGACGGGGGCTTTTCTAAATTTTGGTCACACCAGTCCAGCCATACGTATGGAAAAATATTTCTAAATGATGTGGAAGCATATGGTGGATTGGCTGCAGTGGACACATACATCGGTGCAACCCAGGAATCCAGGTCAGAGGGTTATGATTATGGAGGCGCCCATGTTATATGCGATTTAATTGATGGGAAGTCAGTTTTTCTAAAGGCAACAGGCAAAGGAACAGATTGTTATCCGAATAAAAAGACTGAAGCTGAGATAAAGCTTGACTCTCTCAATGAGGCTTATTTGTATAATCCAAGAAATTGCTATCAAAATTATAATGCCGCTATAAACGGGTCAGATAAAATCATTTATACATATATGGGACCACTTAAGGCAAAGTATGGCAATGTGACCTATTCGACATCAGGCCAGCTCAGTCCCTTACTCAACGATCCACTTTATAGGACGATTGGCGTGGGAACGCGGATATTTATTGGAGGCGCAACGGGGTATGTCAGCTGGAAAGGCACGCAGTTTAACGCTTCAGCAGAACGTGCAGAAAATGATATTCCAAAGGGAACAGGAGGAACGCTCGCACTCATTGGTGATTTAAAGGATATGGATACCAAGTATATTCGTCCAGGCGTCTTTAAAAAATATGGCTGCACTATGTATGTTGGTGTGGGTATTCCTATACCCGTCCTGGACTTAGATGTTTGAAAGATGTGCTATCCGTGACCAAGATATCTATACAAATGTAATTGACTATTCTGTCTCCAAGGGGCCTAAACCTGTGGTTGCCAGGGTCAGTTATGCTGAACTTAAATCTGGACAGATTGATGTGAATGGTACAAAGTGAAACCTCTCCAATTACCAGTTTGAGTCGGTCTCGTGAAATTGCACAAGTCCTAAAAGAAAAAATCATTGATGGATCATTCGAACTTCAAAAGCCCGTGGAATTGCTTCCGCGTAAATCCAGCGTTGGTCCACTGGTTGATACAAGTGAGGAGGCATAAATATGAAGACAAAATTCATTATAAATTTTCCAGCATCCCAGTCACAGGAGCCTGTGATTTATGAACTCATAGCTAATTATGGTCTAAAGGTTAATATTCTAAAGGCATCTATTGATATAAATCTACAAGGCCATATGCTGGCAGAGGTTGAAGGACAATCTGACCAAATAGGAAAAGCCTTTGAGTATTTAGAAGAGGTGGGCATTGAGGCAGATTTTATAAAAAGCACCATACAAAGAGATGAGAATAAATGTGTTGATTGTGGTCTTTGTACAGCTGTATGTGGTTCTAAAGCACTTCGAATAGGCCATGAAACTGGTTGGAAATTAACTTATGAAGACAACAGATGTGTGGGGTGCAATCTTTGTATCCAGGCTTGTCCTTTGCAAGCCATAACAAATGAGGTGGGACTGAGTGTCAAATAAACGACAAAACGCCCTTTATCAGGAAAGGACATATAGATACAAGACAAGTGGTCATGACCTCATTGAGCAAACCATTATTCAAAATGAATCCGATCTTCAAATTTACTCAAATGTCAATGTGGTTGATAAAGCGGATGGTCATTTAAGAGAGATTCGGGATCTTTTAAATGCTCATATTGAAAAACACCCGAATTTTGAGAAAAGTCTTGAACCGATAACCTTTGAACAAACCCCAAAAGACTTGCACCCTCAAGTATTGAAAATGTATCATGCTGCCAGGCGAGCAGGGGTGGGACCCATGGCGGCTGTGGCAGGGGCGGTTTCAGAGTATATAGGCCAAAGACTCTTCAGTGAAAATGAAAGCCTAACAGATATTTTTATTGAAAATGGTGGAGATATCTACCTTAAAACGACAAAGGAGAGAAGAATCCTGGTTCACGCAGGTCAATCCCCCCTAAGTGAAAAGCTGGCCATAAAGATAAAACCAGAAATGACCCCTTG
>LQAG01000292.1_pt1 | contig 17129 bp, 21 predicted proteins | sample 1535801 | NCBI WGS metagenome assembly LQAG01 (sample SAMN04331584, study PRJNA305678) | bioreactor metagenome | isolation source: bioreactor_3 inoculated with Wadden Sea sediment 1st replicate of a... | place: Germany:Bremen | reverse complement strand
TGAACTGAGCAGACTGACGCCAGCTCATGTATGCCTGCTGACGGAAATCATCGATCAGGTGGTGGGTAAAATCCAGCTCACACACCTCAAAGAATTTTTCCCATCCGATTCTGTCGGCCCAGTCACCCAGACGTTCATATTTGTTGGCGCCTTTGGCATAGGCTTCCACCATTCTCTGGATCGTATCCGTCATGGTCGGCCATCTCGGCATCTCGTTGGGCAGGAATGCCACAACGACCTTGGAGAATTTAGGGTCTGAAATCCGGTTGGACACCTTTCCACCGGCCATCAGTACGATGCCATCGCCTTCGGAGTCGGCCAAGGGCATGGACGGGCACATGGTGTAGCAGTTACCGCAGTACATGCAGCGTTCATTCTTGACATCAACCGACTTGACTTCCTTGCCGCTGTCCAGCTGCACCTTAGCCGGTTTAATGGCCGCGGTGGGGCAGGCAGCGACTGCCAGCGGAATTTCACAGACCTTGTCCAGATATTCATGGTCCAGCATGGGCGGTTTTCTGTGATATCCCAGAATGGCGATATCCGAGCAGTGCACTGCGCCGCACATGTTCAGACAGCAGGCCATAGATACGCGCAGCTGGGCCGGAAGTCTCATGTCCTGGAAATCATTGAACAGGACGTCCATGGCTGCCTTGACCGTTCCGGATGCATCCGTGGCAGGCGTATGGCAATGAATCCAGCCCTGGGTATGAACGATATTGGTGACGCCGGCACCGGTTCCGCCGATGGGGAACTTGAAGGACCCGCCGGCAAACTTTCTGGAAGACAGGTCGTTTTTCAGCGGTTCCAGCTTGTCCTTGGAATCCACCATGAACTCCACGTTGTTCCGGGTGGTGAACCGGACATATCCGTCACAATGTTTGTCTGCGATATCACAGATTTCATTGATCAGGCCGGTGGACATCAGACGGGCGCCACCCACCCGAACGGTATATACTTCATCTCCTGAATCCGCCACATGCACGAGAACGCCGGGCTCAAGGATTTCATGGTGAGACCATTTGCCCTTGTTTTTGGCAATCACAGGAGGGTAAAATTCGTTATGATCTTTGGGACCGATGTCGGTAATCCGGTTTTCCATCGGTTTTTCTGGATTATAACCCGTAGAAATAAAAGCCATTATGATTCTCCCTTCCTATCTCCTATGGTGTTTTCTGTATTCTTCCACATCACGTTCCCAGCCGCCCGGCACTTCATCTTCTTTCCAGAAAATATACGGGTTGGTTCTGGGATAGGCCACGTGCTGCGGCATGGGATCAATACCGGTCACTTCCAGCAGTTTCTGGAAACCCTGACGCATGATCAGCTCGCCCAGACGTTCCCGGTTCTTGCCCTCTTCCATCCACCAGTCCCAAATATTTTCAATGATTTCTGTAATTGCTTCGTAATCATTATCCGGGTTGACTTCCACGAACGGTACCAGCAGAGACCCCATCTGAGCGCCGTCCAGAATCGGAGCTTTGGCACCCACCAGAATGGACAGACCGGTATCTTTACCGATTTTCAAAGCCCTGGGCATGACGTTGATGCAGTGCATGCACCGGGTACAGTTGGCATTGTCAATATACAGTTTCTTGTTTTCAAACTTCATGCATCTGGTGGGGCACAGGCCCAGCACCTCTTTTTCAATGTCAAACGGACCCCAGTCCTTGCTGCCTTTGTAGGCACCGGCATTGGCCGGATAGCCCGGATCGTTTTCCACGTATTTGTTCACGGCATCCTGATCGATACGGATATCATCTTTCCAGGTGCCGATAAAGGACATGTCAGACCTTGCGATGGAGGCCACACAGCAGTTGGGGCAGCCGTCCAGCTTGAACTTGAACTTATAAGGGAATGCCGGTCTGTGAAGTTCATCCTGGTATTCATTGGTCAGAAAGTAGACCAGTGCACTGGTGTCATAGCAGGAGTATTCGCACCGGGTCTGACCCAGGCAGTCTGACGGGGTTCTCAGGTTGGAACCGGAGCCGCCCAGATCCTGATTCATATCGTGGGTCAGGGTCCAGAAAATCTCTTCAAGCTGTTTGGTGGTGGTTCCCAGAAGAATGATATCCCCGGTGGAACCATGCATGTTGGTGACACCTGAGCCTCTGAAATCCCACAGATCGCACAGTTTCTTCAGATAATCAGTGGAATAGTATTTTCCTGCCGGCTGGTTCACCCGCATGGTGTGGAAGGCTTCGACTCCGGGAAATTTTCCGGCTGATCGCAGTATCTGCCGATAACCCCGCCGCCATAGCCGAAAACGCCGACGATGCCGCCGTGTTTCCAATGGGTTCTTCCGTGTTTGTAGGAAAGTTCCACTATCCCGAGAAGATCGTCAACCACATCCACCGGAATCTGGAATTCGATGCCTTCCTCATTCTTTGCCCTTTTTCTGCCTGAGCCTTCAGGTCAGAGACAAAGCTTGGCCAGGGGCCGGATTCCAGCTGGTCCAGTAAAGGAGTTTCATGCTTAGCCATTTACTTACCTCCGTTAAAAGTTAAATTACATTCAACTAATGAAAAGATTTTCCAAACTTTTCATTCAAAGTCTGACAAAAGTCACATTCGATATCATTCCAATTCGTTACTATCCAAAGCGGCATCTTCTCGGAATTCCGAAAAGATATCTTCGCCAAAATTATCATTAGGTGATATAGAATTTCTGTTATCACATGTCAATAAAAAAACCGGGTATCCCTGTTTTTCACGAGGGAACCTGAATCCGGATCAGAATCGGGCCAGAATCTGCTTGATCCTCGCACAGTGCGAATCCAGATTTTTCCTTGCCAATTTCGCTTCAGCCGCACTAAAATGCCGATCTTCAAGCAGGTGGGTCAGGATGTCATACAACTGATCTGAACCGAATCTTCTCGCAAACGCCAGAAACCGGGCCCACTGCCCAGAGGCATCTTGGGTCTGGGACCTCTGGGCCGAACGATCTATCAAAGACCGGCGCATGCCTCTCACCGTGGCATCCAGCACCCCATCCGGCAGCCATACCACGGGTCCGGTGCCGTCCAGCCGGTCCAGCCGCATACACAGTGTCAGGTTCAAAAAATAAAACAGCAGCCGGAACAGGCGCTTGACTTCTTCATCAGATGTTTCAAACGGCATTTCGGTCAGCAGTCCCATTCCACGGACCGTTATCAGGCGTACCTCACCCCGGACGTCCGTTACAAAATCTCCGGCCGCATGGTGCCAGGGGAAAATCTCATGTCCGGTCTCGATATCATAATAGGCGGTCAACACCCAGGCGATGTTTTCATAGATTGTCTCAGCCTGATGCCAAGGGACTTGATCATGGGTCCCGTCATCTTTCCAGACAGCCACCTGGTCGCCCCGGGCCGTCAGGGTGACATGAAATTCATGAAATCCATTGAACCACTGTCCCAAAAAAAAATCCGGCCGCGCCTTTTTCCGTGACATGGGTGCCCGCCCCAAACACCCGGGGAATAAGACAGGGATCCACCTCATCCCCTAAACGGGTTAGCAGGCGGAACTCGGTCTCAACGAGCGTGAATCCCGGATCACTCACCGCCCCGTTGAGCACCAGCGTCACCGTGCCAGTTCCGGTGATGACGGTGATTCTCAGGGGATGGTAAAAAGCCCCGTGTTTTCCAGCCTGACCGCCATGGTCCGGACCGGCTTATGGCGGTTGGAGAGCTGTTTAACCGCCTGGCAGACCATCTGTCCCTGGTCCCGGATCAGAAAAGCCCGGGCCGCTTCCAGATAGTCCCCCACGGTCCATTCCGCATTCCCGACGTCTTGTGCATTCTTCCCGGATAATGGCAGGTTCCACAACCGGGAACCTTGAACCACCGGTTCCGGATATCCGGCCACCTGGAAGATTATCTCGGGCTGAAACGTCATTCCCGGTGAGGCGCCAGTTCTTCAATCAGCTTTGATGCCACTTCATATCCTTGTTCACGTGCCTTGTCACAATGGGAAATGGCTTTTTGGTAATCGCCCAGCTCCAGGTACCCCACGGCCAGGTTGTTATGGGCAATGGGAAATTCAGGCTGAATCCGAACCGCTTCCAGGTTGGCCTGGATCCCTTCTTCATACAGCCCTTTCATGTAATAGGCGGTCCCAGGGTGGCATAGGCCTGGACAAAATGTTTGTTGTGGATAATGGCTTTTTTCAGGTACTTGATGGCCTTGTCGACTTTTTCCTCATCCTCTTTGGGATCTTTTCCGTCCACCAGCTGAAGCAGGACAAAGGCCATGTTGGCATACCCTTCGGCAAACCGGCCCGCGCCTTGGTGGCCCGCTGGTTAAACCGAAAACACCCTTCCAGGTCCCCCCGTTGTAGGCAGATCCCCCCCAGCTGCACATAGGCCTCCGCCAGGGTAGGGCTATGATCGATGGCATCATGAAACGCTTTTTCCGCTTCCATGTATTCCTGTTTTCCCAGCAACGCTACCCCCAAGTTGTAGTGGGTGGTGCCGCATTCGGCATTGTGGGTCAACTGGTGTCTGAGTCTGGCAATATGCTCATCCGCATTCCGGGGAAGGGTCCCCCTTTTCTGCGTGTCGGACATGGGCTGCTCCTTACAAAAGATGGTATGTCATTTAGATCTTGTTTTCCGGCTCAAATCTTTTATAATAAATGATTTACTACAGGAGTCAAGATGTTTGGAAACCCTGCGCTGCATTATTTTTCTTGCACCGCACCCGCTCTTGTGATAGCACTTTTTTTTCACCCTGACATTTTCAAGAATAATTTGGGAGTTCATTGCTATGGAAAACGGATGTTTTACCGCGCTGATCACCCCGTTCACCCCCAACGGGGAACTGGATCAAACCGGCCTGGAACAGCTCATCGAATTTCAGATTCAAAACGGCATCACCGGAATTCTGGTCACCGGAACCACCGGGGAAAGCCCCACGTTCAAATGGCAGGAACACAACCTTGTCATCGATCTGAGTGCAAAGCAGGTCAGGGCAGATGCCGGGTCATTGCCGGCACCGGCAGCAATAACACGGATGAGGCCGTGACAGCGGCCAACCATGCCGCCGGACAGGGGGTAGATGCCCTGCTCATGGTGGACCCGTACTACAACGGCCCCTCTTCCCTGGAAATCCGCAGAGAATATTATGAAGTCGTGGCCACCCGATATCCGGACATGGAAATCATCCCCTATATCATCCCCGGCCGCACCGGAGCCCAGATGCTGCCTCCAGACCTGGCCTTGCTGGCAAAAACCTGTCCCAATGTCCAATCCGTCAAGGAAGCCACCGGCAACCTGGAAAACATGAAATTCACCCGAAATGCTGCGGTCCGGATTTCCAGATTTTTCCGGGGATGATGCACTGGTGTTTGATATCATGACCGATCCGGACATTCGGGCCTGCGGTGCTATTTCCGTGATGTCCAATATCATTCCGGCTTTTATGACACAAATGGTGTCCGCCATCAACCAGGGAAGTCCGGATGATGCCCGCCGGTTGCAGAAAACACTCCAACCGCTACTGGATCTGGTGGTGGTCACCACCACTGAAAAAACGCCGTTCGGACCGGTGACCTGCCGGGCCAGAAATCCGCTGCCTTTGAAAACCATGATGCAGCTGCTGGGTATGCCGTCGGGCCCATGCCGTCAGCCTTTGGGCCGAATGACCCGCCAGGGGCTGGACAGGATCGTGACCACCCTGCAGACGCTCTTTTCAGCCCATCCGGAGCTGTTCGCACCCATCTCCGACTTTTTCAACGTTGACATTCACGACCGGCTCCACACCCCTGTCCACCCGGGAAGGGTTGTGGTACGACTATGAGGTATAGAAAACCAGAGCCAAGGCCATCATACAGCGAGATAGAACCATGAGAATAAACAACACCCCTGTATCGACCGGCACCGAAACACCCGGCCGGGTGATCAGGAAAATCAAACTGGAAAACGGACAGATCCTGGAGATTTCGGATCTGTCCAGAAAAATCAGTGCAGATGCCTATGTGGTGAACATGCTGGCGGCCATGGAGATCAAGGTGGCACCGGAGCTGTTTGATGTAGAACCGCTTTCCGGATTGACCATTGATGACATCCGGGGCACTCTGGGAGAAAAAGTCATCTATGAATACCGCCTGGAGCGCAATTTCATTTTAGACCATGAAAAAGACGGAGTTCTGAATGCCCTGGTGGACACGTTCATGAAAAACATGTGCCAGTATATTTCCCATCCCCGGTTTGCCCCGAGCTGGTGCTGAAACAGTACAGGGAAAAAAATAGTATCAAAGCCCTTTCAAATAAGGCTTTCGGCAGCAGGCCACCCCGGAGGGTAGCATTGCTGCCGGCCTGGAATCCTTTGAGGGCTTCGACAGTCCGACAGCAGGACTATCCCCTTTAAAGCCCTACTCTACCAAGGTCGCCCGACGAGGGGCGCCGATTCATCCAACACCATCCTCAGCAACGGCAACCAGAGCCATCCGGCAATCCATAACAGGAAGTCGTGTTTCTGGCGACAACAACATCAGCTTTTCTTAGCCGGAAATTTTTCCTGACCCGCATAAAAAAACGTGGCCTTGAGCCATTCAAATCCGAACTGCAGCAGTTTGACATCATCCTCCCGGATCTCTGCCACCCGTTCTTCAGGGATATCATATCGTTCCAGAAATGAGGAATTGAACACAAATTCCCTGAATTTGTCGATGTTGTAGCAGACCATGAAAAAGATCTTTTTGCTTTCTTCGGACAATTTCATGCTGGGGGGAAGGGATTTTTTCCGGACCATGAGGTCCATCCACCCGTCATTGACCTCGTCCCGCAAATCGATCCCCTGATCCTGGCGCCATTCCGCCACAGTCCATTCCTTGTCTTCCTCAAATCCCAAACAATGGGATTCTTTTACGGTAAAGAAAAACTCCTCCTTGTCCCCCTGCTCTCCGGAATAGCTCAAAGCCCCAACTCCGATGGGATAATACCGGCAGGTGGTGGGACGGTCTTCATAAATCACACACCCGTCCTTATCCTCCACAAAGGGGCAGGATTTGCGGTCGTCATCCAGCAGCTTGAGAGTTACCACGGGCATGTCCGCTTTTTCCAGAATCCGGGGTTGAGTGAACACCGCCAGAAACTCTTCAGAGGTCAAATCCAGTTTCCGGCGCATGGTCAGAATATCATAGGGGGTGAGCATAATATCGATCCCCCGGCAGCAGTCGGTGAAACATTTGACCCCTTTGTGACACCGGAACTTAAACCGGGTGTTGAGGCTCATCTGCTGGGGAGGGATTTCCGACATTTTCTGATTGTTCATCTATTTTTCCTTGTCATTGAATGATCACTATAGTTAAAGTTCAGGATACTAAAAAAAAAAGATAATAATGTCAAGCGGATACAATTGACATTACCTCCACCTTTTTGCCGGTGTCATAGAAATACCAAAATAAATTTGACACTGCTTCAAATCCCGATTATGACAAAACAGACACACCCACAGACAACGGTAACAACGTGAAGACACGCAAAGGAGTCACCATGAAAGTAAAAAAAGCGGTTTTTCCGGTCGCGGGACTGGGCACCCGTTTCATACCGGCTACCAAAGCCATGGCCAAGGAGATGCTTCCGGTGGTGGACAAACCCTTGATCCAGTATGCTGTGGAAGAAGCCTTCCAGGCAGGCATTTGAACAGATTGTCTTTGTAACGGGCCGTGGGAAAAAAGCCCTTGAGGATCATTTTGACCGCTCGTTTGAAATCGAGATCGCCTTGGAACAAAAGAAAAAAGACGACCTGCTCAAGCAGATCCGGGAACTGGTGCCCCTACCGGCACCATCATTTACACACGCCAGCACGAACCCCTTGGGCTGGGCCATGCTATCTGGTGCGCCAGGGATATTGTAGGGGATGAGCCTTTTTGCCGTGCTTTTGGCCGATGATCTCATCCAGACCGACAAACCTGTGCTGTCAGAAATGATCAAAAATTCGACCGGCTTCGGGCGTCCATGGCCGCAGTCATGGAGGTGCCCCGGGGCCAGACGGACAAATACGGCATCCTGGATGCCACTGCCGTGGAAAATGACATTTTCCGCGTCAACGATATGGTGGAAAAACCAAATCCGGCCGACGCCCCTTCCAATCTGGCGATAATCGGCAGATACATACTCATGCCCAGAATCTTTGATCTGCTGGGCAAAAAAACAGAGGAGCCGGAAATGAGATCCAGCTCACCGATGCCATGAGAGCCCTGCTTCAGGAACAGCCCATTTTCGGTTACAAGTTTCAGGGAAACCGGTTCGACTGCGGCGACAAAGTGGGGTTTCAGATGGCCAACCTAGCCTTTGCTTTAGAACGTCCGGACATGAGAGAAAGGCTGGTGGAATTCATCAAATCAATCCGCATCGGTTGTTGACGATCGAGAGTCATGTCCCTTTGTAGCGGTCGTATAACGTCATTACCTTGCGGACATATTCCCGGGTTTCCTTGAACGGGGGTATCTGGCGGTACCGGTCCACGGCATCTGGCCCGGCGTTATAAGCTGCCAGGGCCAGCGGAATCTGTCTATTATATTTGGTCAGCATCTGCTTCAGGTAGCGGGTCCCGGCCATGATGTTCTGGGACGGATCAAACGGATCAGTCAGCGACAGGGACCTGAAATTCACCGGCATGATCTGCATCAGCCCCCTTGCTCCTTTGGGAGACACCGCCTCGGGATTGAAGGCGGATTCCGCCCGGATTACTGCTTTGATCAAGGCGAACGAGACACCAAACCGGTCTGCGGCCCTGCGGATCAATTCATCATAGAGGCCTGTGTCAGAAAAACGGCTGACAGGCCGGTCATTTTCCCGGAGGTACAACACATATTCCGGTGAAGACGGAGTATTGGTGTAATGGACCACCCCCTCCGTGTCCACATACCGGTAGATATCTCCATGAACCGGCCCGGGAATTATCAAACAGAGCCCTGCCCATACAAAGCACATCCGCCGGATCATCCAAACAGCTCCAGCTGAACCGGTTGTTTTTTCAGGCATGGCCCTGCCCAGGGTTTCACGCCGAATCAGACGGACTTCGATATCCTTGAGAAACGTTGAGGGCTGCATGTCCCGGCGAACACCGAACATCTGTCTTTTCCGGGCATGGGTCAGGCAGAGCAGGTCTTTTGCCCGGGTCATGGCCACGTAAAAAAGCCGGCGCTCCTCCGCTGGATTCTCACAGGCCGATCCGTTTCTGGCATAGGGGATCACCCCCTGTTCACACCCGGTCACAAATACCACGGGGAACTCAAGTCCCTTTGCCCCGTGCATGGTCAGCAGAGACACTTTCTCCACCCCTTCGGCCAGAAGATCGGAATCCTGGTCCAGGGCCAGACGGTCCAGGAATTCATCAGGATCGTCAAATACTTCTGCCAGGACCTGAATTCGGTCATAAGCGGCGGCAGCCACCGGATCTCCGGCCACGGCCTTTCCAATATTCAAAAACCGGGCCAACACATCCAGGCGTTCACGGGTGGGTTTGTCCCGGACCGTATCCCATACCGGCCATAAAATCCGCTCCGGCTGGATCCGTCCGGTGTCAGCAGGTACCATGGACTGAAAATGGGCGGACAGCCGGTCCACATCCCGGTCCCCTGCCCGCCTGGTCAGGACGCGGAAACCGCTTAAAGCAGTCGGATCTCGGCCCGCTTGAACCCGGCTTTTTGTCTGCCTGCTGGAACGGAATCCCATGTTTCTGAAACACTTGGGCAAACACATCCCCTGGCGACGGGTCCGGTAGAGCACCGCAAAATCGGAAAACCCATAATCCGATTCTCGGCCTCCCTGCTCTTTCTGAAAAGTGATGGCATCCAGAGACATGCCGCCCATGGCGGCTTCAATCATTTTTCCCACGGCCACGGCTTCCGCTGATTCCGTGGCGGTTTCCTTGATGACCAGCTTTCGGGTGCCATTTACCTGGGAAAAAATTCTGGAAGTATCCGATTTTGATCGGGATTTGGACATCATCTGAAAGGAGGCATCCAGAATCGTCTGGGTGGACCGGTAGTTATCAAAGAGAACAATCTGTTCGCAATCCTTGTAATCACTGGCAAACCGATGGAAAAACCGGTGATCCGATCCCCGGAACCCGTAAATGGACTGATCCGGATCACCGATGACAAACAAACGGCTTTTCTGTGCCAGCGCTTTGACCAGTTCATACTGACCCAGGTTCAAATCCTGGTATTCGTCCACAAAAACATGGCTAAACTGTGACTGAACCTGATTTCTGAAGGATTCGGACCGGGTGAGGCCGTGATACACCCGGAGGATCAGGTCCTCGAAATCCATCCCCCTGTCTGGTGCAATGCCTGTTGATAGGCGGCATACACCCGGGCCAGAAACGCCGGGTCTTCCGCCACCCCGGATAGGTCATCTTCCGGTGACACCAGGCGCTGTTGCACAGGCTGACCTGCAGATCCATCTCATCGGCCAGCCGGGCCAGACCGGTGGTTTTTCCGTGACCCGCGCCACAGCGTTACGGATACATTCCTTTCTGGCCTCATCTTCCAGAAGCCGGTCGGTCCGATGGTCATATTCCCTGAGCAGGGTCAGACAGAACCCGTGGAATGTGGCAGCGGTCACCCGGGGTCCCTGTTCAGGTGCCACCGTCTGAATCCGGTCCCGAATCTCTCTGGCCGCCTTGTTGGTGAACGTCAAGGCCAGGATCCGGTCGGCCGGCACCTGTTTTTCCGTTATCAGATACGCGATCCGGGCCGTCAGGGTCCGGGTCTTTCCCGTACCCGGGCCGGCAGTGATCAGAATGGCGGATGCCGTGGATGTCACGGCCCGGCGCTGGGGGTCGTTCAGCCCCTTTAGAACGCCGGAGTCCGAAACCTTTTCCGAAGCCGATTCAGTCCTGGACGAGGAGGGTGCCGGAGCGGACCGTGCCCCCCCTGCTGCCGGTGCCCGTCTCCCGGGAAAGAGTTTCAGTCTCCCCGGCCGGCGGGACAACAATTTGATCACAGGCCACAGCCTGTTCCATGGGAACTCCCCCAGGGTCATTGTCAACGGCCGTTCTCCTTTGAACCGTTCCAGTTCATCCGTCGTAAACACCCGGACTTTGCCGTATTCTCCGTCAAATCCGGGAGACACATGCACCTGGCCGGTGCGCATTCGTTCCACCGCCTCAGCCAGCAGTGGGACTCCGGATAACCGGATCTTATCACAGGAATACCGGGTCAGAATGTCCAGTTCCGGACCCAGGGCCTGGATTGCTTTGTCATAATACCGGGTGACCTTCTTGGTTTTAGGGCCCACCTGAAAAATATCGGACAGCAAATCCGCCAACGGGATGATGTTCGTGTATCCCTGGCGGTTTTCCGGCACGAATCCGGCGGGACGCTCCGCGAGTTCCCGGACCCGGTGAAGCACCCCGAGCGTCATGGGGCGGCCGCATTTCGGGCAGATGCCATTCAACCGGGCTGTGTCGTCCGGATCCAGACTGACCCCGCATTTCCGGTGCCCATCAAAATGATATTTCCCCTGGTCCGGGTACATGTCCAGGGTCCCCTGGTAACCTTCCAGATCCAGGGTTTCCAGGGATTGTTTCATGGCAAAATAATCCAGTTCCGTGTTGAATACACACGCATTTCTACCTAAGAATCCGGGAGAGTGGGCATCGGAATTGGACATGAGCCGGACATGGTCCAGGCCTGCCACCCGCCAGTTCATGGAAGGATCGGAAGACAACCCGGTTTCCACGGCAAAAATATGGGAGGACAGATCTTCGAAACACTCTTGAATATGATCAAACCCGGATTTGGAACCGAACATGGAAAACCACGGCGTCCAGATATGGGCCGGGACCAGAAACCCCTGATCGTTGACTTCGAGCATGATTTCCAGCAGATTCCTGGCATCCAGTCCCAGAATGGGGCGGCCGTCTGACGAGATGTTGCCGATGCCATCCAGCCGGGCATTGAAATTTTTAACACTGGCCAAATCCGGAAAATAAATGATATTGTGGTTTTGCGGACCCGGCCAGCTTTTTTATAGATATTGGAGATCTCCACTTGAAGCATGAACCGCACCGAATTCCGGCAGGAATCCGGGGACGGCCGCATCCATTTTGTCGGCAATGTTTTTTTTGAGCGCAAACAGTCCGGGTTCGACCGGTTCCAGCTTGGACTCCATTTCTGCCACCCAGGCCGGATGGGTAAAATCCCCGGTTCCAACTACGGAAATGCCTTTGACCCGGGCTGCCTGGTAAATGTTCTCCAGATCCAGGTTCCGGGCCGTGGCCCGGGAATATTTTGAATGAATGTGAAGGTCTGCAAAAAAAAGTCATCATCATCGCCTGAACTGTCTGTTGAAAGGTCTGGTTTTTATGTTATGTATATGATTTTAGCTCAATTTGAAAGCCAGTTCCACGAAAAAAAAAGTATCAAACAGCGGAGACGTTTTCATCCTGATCAAGGAAAGGAAGTGCCATGACAGCCACGACCCATAATGCATTGATCCTCGCATCCAAAGACACGGTACAAATCGTTCATGATGTCTTGGATGAGCTTCCGGAACTGTTTTTCATCCAGGCCGAGACCACGGAAAATGCCCTGGCCCATATCGGTGCCCGATCCCTGGCGTTTATTCTCATGGATTTGACACTGCCCGAACTGGATTCCCAGGCCATTGCCACCGCCCTGACCCACCTGCCCCATACCCGGATCCCCCCCTGCTCCTGATCACGAATGATCCCCGGCGGCCGGACCTGTATGAGCTATCGCCTCCGTTGCTGATCGATCATGCGTTTAAACCCCTTGATCCGGTACTGATCCGGGCCAAATTGTTGTTTTTTCTGCGTTTTTCCGTCATCGCGTCGCCATGGAACAAAGTGTCCAGGAACTGGAAAAAGTCTATGACCGGTTTATGGAACAGCACCAGGCGATTCTGGCCCAGACCACCGTCAGAAAAAACTCCAGGCAGCTTTGGCCACATTTATCAACCAGTCCCAGCCTTTTGTGTCCCGGATCCAGGACGGCACTTTTTTCTAAAAAAGGCACCGGATCTTCCCCAACGTCTGCATCCGGGTGTCAGTCGAATTCGAACCGCGGGAAAACAGATGGCAAAAACCATCCGGAACCTGCAGTACTCTCAATACCGGGAAACTGACTGGCCAGCACTTTTCACGGATCGAAGCGGACATCCCCGTTCCGGCAGAATTTTGTTTGCCACGCCTTTTTCCGATGAATTCCAAATTGTTCAGCACCATCTGGCACATCGGATCAAAGTCTCTCTGACCCAGGCGGAATCCACAGATGAAGCATGAGATCAGTGGCGGAAACCCGCCCGGATCTCATCTTTATCCACCATCGGTTAAAGGATGGTTCCGGGCTTCACCTGCTGGAAAAACTGATCCGCCTGGGCACCCGCGCACCGGTAATTTTCACCGTGGGCCGGAACCATACCGATGCCGGTGCCGCTGCCGTTGCCTCGGGTGCCCAGAATTTTCTGATTCTGGAACAGACCACGGGCATGGACCTGGCCGATACTATTCAGCGCTCCCTGGAACAGGCGAAAATTATCCACAAAGTCCAAGGCGCCATGAACCGCATTGAGCTGATTTCCCGAAGAGACCAGTTGACCCAGCTGTTAAACCGCACCGGATTCAACCGGACACTGGCCGTAGAGATGGCCAAAGCCCGACGGCATCAGTTGCCTCTGTCCATCCTGGTGGCCGGGATCGATCAGTTTAAGACCTTCAGTGATACCTATGGTCACAAAACCGGAGAAGACATTCTGACTGTTTCTGCGGCCAGAATCAAAGCCCTGGTCAGAGATGAGGACGTGGTGTGCCGGTTTGCCGCAGAAAAATTCGCCGTGGTCCTTCCCGACGCAGATGCAAACCGGGCCCGAATTCTGGCCGAACGAATCCGCCTAAACATGTTTGAACACCGAATGCAGATCGGCACCCGAATGTTTAATCTGACGGTTAGTATCGGCACAGCCACTTTCAAGGGCCCCATGGGCTGGACGATCCAGGCCCACGCTGCCGGAACTGGTTCAACAGGCCATTCATGCACTCGACCATTCCATTCAGCAGGAGGCACCAGATCCAGTCATGACGCCATCGAACTCAACAACATCACCAACTGGGCCGAATCAAGGCCCCAAGTCCTTAACCTGTTTATGTCCCATACCCCCCACGCCAAACAGCCGGCATTTGATGCATTTGCCACCGAGCTGACCCAGGCGGCTCCCTGCATCCGGGTCAACGCCTCTGACCGGCAACGTCAAATTCCTACCTTTTTCATCGGCAACAACATTGATTTCAGTGCATTGCCCCTGGACAGGGAACTGACCCCGTTTCTGGAGGCCCTGGCATTTCAGGCAACCCCGTTGCCCCTGCCGGAAGACATGGACGCACGACTGAAACAGATTTCCCGTCCCTGCCGCCTGACCCTGTTCATTGCCGCGCAATGCCCCCACTGTCCGAACATGGTCAGACACCTGATCCCGCTGGCGGTCCATTCAAAACACATTTTTCTGGAGATCATCGACGGTACCCTGTTCCCGGAAATCGCCGAAAACCACCGGGTCCGGTCCGTGCCCTGCCTGATCCTTGAATCGGATTTCAGATGGACCGGGCATGTCGACATCAAAGAGGTCCTGACCCAGATCGTTGACCAGGATCCCTCTCAGCTCAGTGCCGACACTTTCAGGCAGATTCTGGAACAGGGAGATGCCGACTGGATTTCTTGCCGAATGATCCGGACAAATGCTCTTTTCCAGGGTTTCATGGATCTTCTGCTGCACCCGGAATGGTCGGTGCGGCTGGGCGCCATGGTGGTGGTGGAACAGCTGGCTGAACAGGCCCCGTCCCTGGCGGCCCGCCTATGCCCGGTTCTCATGAAAGCATTTGACGGTGTGTCCGACATTTCCATCCAGGGGATATTTTCTACGCTCTGGGAGAGGCGGGAGATCAGGCAACCAAGGTCTGGATTGAAGAAAAAGTACCCGGCCTGACCCACCCGGATTTGAAAGATGCGGCAAAAGAGGCGCTGTCCGCCATTGAAGAGCGCGGATAAGCTTCCGCCTGCCCAGACCGGTTGACAGATTTTTTTGTTTGAGGTATCTCCATGTCATGGAACATTTAATCCGTCAATTCAACCTGGCCCCTCATCCCGAAGGCGGATTCTTCCGGGAAACCTACCGGTCCGGGCTGCAGGTGCGGTCCCAGGCCGCATCCGGAGACCGGGCAGCTGCCACCCATATCTATTTTCTGCTGCCCAGAGGCCATGTCAGCCGGTTTCACCGGGTGATCCACGATGAAATCTGGCATATTTACCAGGGAGATCCGCTACGTCTCATTCAGTTTGACGGCCACCGCCTTAACGAACGCCGTATCGGGTTCGGCTGCACTGATTTTGCCGCAATTGTTCCCGCAGGCACCTGGCAGGCGGCCGCCACCACCGGCTCCTACAGCCTGGCAGGCTGCACTGTGGCGCCGGGATTTGATTTCGCCGACTTCGGTTTTCTGGCGGATCATCAGACCGATCTGGCAGCATTCAAGGCCCTTGACAGCGGACTGGATTCATTCATATAGCGCAATGGCTCAAGGATTTGAACAATGGCTTTTCAAGGTACACCCTCTTTTCCGGCGTCTCTTCAATGCTGCACACCTGTGTCGGCCCTGACGGCCGGTTCCGGGTAGGCAGACACCAGCCGGCTTTCAAAGTGCTCAATCTGCGGAAAACGATTTCATCTCCCGGCTGGGTCAACTGCCGAACGGCACGCCGGTCTGGAATCATGCCAATTTTCCCGGCTCCGACATTCAGGAGCCCGCCGCAGACATCATCTATGAAATCCCCAATCCGTTGCCGTTCAGAGGCACCACGTTCATCAATTCCGCCTGGGCCGACCCCAAGGCCGGGCATCCTGAAAGAATACGCATGGCACCGCCTCCCTCCTGTTCCCTGTTTGACAGCCTGGAAACATTTCAGGCAAACATGGCAGATACAGAAAAGGCCCGGCTGCTGACATCACTTCCCCATGCCTTGAAACTGGCTCTGGCCCAGGTATCCACTGACCCGGAAGAACTGAGGGTTCTGGCCGGCCATGCCTGCACACTGATTTCTCCACCCGGCAGTGATCTCCCAGTGGGAATGGGATTCAAACCAGACGGACAAGGAAAACCGGTTCCGGATATCCGGTTTCCTGATCTGTTTGACATTCTTGTGAACAACCCCATCTGCCCGATCCATACAAACCGCCATGGTGTTGCGCCCCGGGATTCAGGAACCAGTGAAATCATCGGGAATACACCTGTGACGACACCCATGTATTTGAATACCTGCGCCGCAATTCCTATATCCCCTGGGGACACTTTGCGTCCAACATGGCCCACGACCGGATCCGATACCGGGCCCGGGACCTGACCATTCAGGATATTCACGGACTTCGCCATCTATACTACCAGAGGGTTTTTGCCGGTTGGCGGCCCAGTTGGATATTCCTGTGCCGAAACACCGGGCCCTCCTGCCGGTGAGGAATCTGGAAACCCTTCGGCTGACCATCCTCAAGGCCCTGGACCAGGGGTGCGGTCCGGCACTCCAGTTCAACGGGGTCTTATGGGGCTGGAATTTCGGATTCGGATCCGCCGCATCCGGGCACCGGCTTCATGCGTCCCATCAAATGATTCATCAGCAGAACGCGCTGATCCCCAGACAGGTGCCTGACGACAATGGGATACAGATGCCCTGTTTTTCCTACGGCGATCTGATATCCGAGTTTGTCCGAATTTTTGAAGCAGCCCATGACAAACCTTTCTTTGATGCATATATTGATGCCATGAAAATAACCGACGGACCGATGGGAATGAACAGAAAGATGCCGACTTAATTATTTATGAAGATGCGCATGTCTGTCTTTTCGTTCCCAAGGCTCAGGTGAACGAGTGGGAACTTCAGGTCATGACCCGGTCCCGGATTCCGCATGTTCTGGCCGCAGACACAGCGGTGAGAAAGGCGCTGGATCTGGCCATTTTGAAAGCGATTCAGACCCTGGAGAAGCTGGGGGCACAAATGGTGACGGGGATCGAGCTATCCGCCCGGTTCGACACAAATCATTTAAATCAGCATCTGATCTACAGTTTTATCCCCCGCTGCCCCATGCCCCCCCCACTTTTTTCCGAAGCCCAGTTGCGGTGGATCACCGGTGTGT
>LQAG01000291.1_pt1 | contig 17189 bp, 27 predicted proteins | sample 1535801 | NCBI WGS metagenome assembly LQAG01 (sample SAMN04331584, study PRJNA305678) | bioreactor metagenome | isolation source: bioreactor_3 inoculated with Wadden Sea sediment 1st replicate of a... | place: Germany:Bremen | reverse complement strand
CTGTGTAAATTAGATACTATATATTGACAGTATTTTTTTTTTCAATAACAATCATGGACTGAAAGACCGCAACTAATGATGGAAGCCTCAGCAGTCAGGTATCTACGCGCGCCCTATCCCTTAAAACTTGTCATTAAAAACGTTCATACAAACAATTCATAAAGGAAAGACCATGATCATTGATACACATACCCACCTGTTCCCGGATTCGTTCATCCAGGATCGGTCCGCACTCTTTGCCGGTGAACCCGAATTCACTCTGCTGTACAAAAACCCCAAATCCATGATGGCCACCGGAGATCAGCTGATACAAGCCATGGATGATCACAGGGTGGACATTGCCTGTGCCAGCGGGTTTCCCTGGCGGAACCCGACCCATGCCATACAAAATAATGACTATATTATCGAATGTGTCAACCGGTGGCCGGACCGGCTCCGGGGTTGGCCTGTTTGATGCGGCCTGGCAAGGGCGGCGGATGAAGCGGTGCGCTGTATTGATGCCGGCCTGTCCGGTGTGGGGGAACTTGCCTTTTACCTGTCCGCATTGATGACAAAGCTCTGGACATGCTCAATGACGTGATGACGGTACTCCGGGAAAAGGCAACCTGCCGTGCATGATCCACACCAACGAGCCTGTGGGGCATGCCTATCCCGGCAAAACCCCGATCACTCTGGAACAGATTCAGAAACTGGCTGCCATTTTTCCTGACAACCGGATCATTCTGGCCCACTGGGGCGGGGGGATCTTTTTTTACCACATCATGAAAAAACAGCTCAAGCAGACCCTGAAAAATATCTGGTATGACACGGCTGCTTCTCCGTTTCTGTATGACCCGGCGGTCTATGACATGGCGGTGCAGGCAGGGGTTCTGGACAAAGTGCTGCTGGGGACCGATTTCCCGTTGCTAACCCCGGACCGTTACTACCGGGATCTGGATGCCTCCGGCCTGAAAAAACAGGAGAAACAGGCCGTTTTAGGGGGCAACGCAGCTTTGTTTTATGCTTGAGGCATCTGAGACGGCAAGCGGATATGAAAGGTGGTGCCTTTGCCTTTGACGGAGGAAACCGTGATCTGACCGTTATGATACTGGATGATGTGCTTGACAATGGCAAGACCGAGTCCGGTGCCCCCTTCCTGACGGCTCCGGCCCTTGTCCACCCGGTAAAACCGGTTGAAAATCTTGGGCAGATGTTCTTTTGAGATACCCGGACCTGAATCGATGATATCGATCTGAACATCCCTGTCAACACTGCGTACCACAATCTCCACCCGGGCATTGTCAGGACTGTATTTCACGGCATTTTCCACCAAATTGACAATGGCCTGTTCCATCAGAACCGGATCCGCCTGAACGGTCAGTTCCTCCGGACAGGTAGTCTGGATCCGGATCTGTTTTTTTTCCGCCATGGGGCGGCAGGCCGTGAGGGCCCCATGAATCAGATCGGATAGCTGGTTTTCCGCAAACCGGATCCCGGTGCCTCCAGGCGCTCCAGATGAGACAAGGCCAACAGATCATTGATTAGATCAATCATCCGGTTGACATTTTTCTCCAAAATTTTCAAAAAACCGGACCGGTCTTCCGGGGTGCTGTCCGGCATTTCCTGAAGGGTTTCGATAAACCCCTTTAAGGTGGTCAACGGGGTTTTGAGCTCATGGGACACGTTTGCGGCAAAATCCTTGTGCATCTTTTCCAGTCGCCTGATCCGGGTGATGTCATGAAAAATGATCAGCGTTCCCATGCGCTGATCCCGGCTGTCCCACAAAGCGCTGGAATGAATGTTTAGAATCAGGTCACTATCCTGATGGACCAAGATATCGTCCTCCACCGGTTCATGGGTGGAAAGGGCGGTGTGAATGAAGTTCTGTAGTTCATAATTCCTGGCCACTTCCAGCACATTCTTATTTTTCAGCTCATGGGCCGGAAAATTGAAATCCGTGCCGCCGCCTCATTGACTGTGATGATCTTCTCCTGGTTGTCAATGGCGATCACCCCTTCCTGCATGCTGCAGTGGACCGCTTCCAGTTCCCGCTGCCGGTTCAAGGCTTCCCGGATCCGGTTTGCCAGATTTTCCGCCATCCGGTTCATAGATCTGGCCAATTCCGACAGTTCCTCAGTGTCCGGCAGCGGCATCCGATTGCTCAAATCTCCCTTGGCAAAGGCCTGGGCCCCTTTTTTGATCTCTTCCAGGGCTGAATGATTTTACGGGTCACGTACCAGGAGACAACCGCTGCCGCAATGACGGTGCAAATCAGAAAAAGGAGCACTTTGTTCCGGGTGGACTGGATGTTTTTTCAATGGCGGTAAGAGGCACGGCCGTTCGAATCACCGCCTGAATCTCATTCGCCCGCTCCACGGGCAAAGCAATATACATCATGTTCTGATCCAAAGTCCGGCTGTAACGGATAGCCACCCCTTTTCACCGGAAAACGCGGCCTTGATTTCCGGCCGGTTTTGTGACTCTCCATAGTTGAAACCTGGGCAAAAGAGTCCGCGATCACCTCTCCTGAGGGGATAATCACCGTTATCCGGGTCTGAACCGCTTCTCCCAGATCTTTGCACAGATCGTTGATTTGCTGCTGTTGGACAGGGGAATCCAACAGCATGCCGGCGATCTTGAATTTGATCAGTCGGGCTCTCACAATCAGTTCTTTTTCCGTGTTCTCAAGAAAAAAATCCCTGGAATGGCGATTGAAATACCATGCTTCCAGAGAAAGGGAAACAATAATGATAACCAGAAAAAAGGGAAATATCTGCCAGATCAGTTTTTGTTTTTTCATCATCAGTCTTTGAACCGGTACCCAACACCCCGGACGGTCTCAATACAGTCTGCATGGGATTTCAATTTTTTACGCAACCCGACAATGATCACATCAATGCTTCGTTCCGTCACGGCATAATTTTCTCCATGGATGGCATCCATGATCTGCCCCCGGGTGAACACCCAGCCTTTTTTTCCGCCAAAAACGACAGCAGTTCAAATTCCGACAGTGTCAGATCCACATTTTCCCCCTGGATGGTCACCACATGCCTGGCCCGATCGATCACCATATCTCCCACCTGACGGATACCGGAACCTGTCTCCTTTTCACCGTTTTTCTGCGGCGCCGCAGAATGGCACGGATCCGGGCCACCAGTTCCCTGGGGCTGAACGGTTTGGAAATATAATCATTGGCCCCGAGTTCCAGACCTGTAACCACATCGGACTCTTCCCCTTTGGCCGTAACCATGACGATGGGATATCCGCGGTCTGGTCATTGTTTTCAGATACCGGGTGACTTCCAGACCGTCGATGCCCGGCAGCATCAAATCCAGAACAATGAGATCCGGCCTGGATTTTCTGGCCGACTTGATGGCCTGTTCTCCGGTGCCGGCTGTCAAAATGACATATCCTTCGGTTTTCAAATTGTATTTAATCAGCTCGACGATATCTTCCTCATCATCAACAATCAAAATGGTTTCCCTGGGCATCTGGTCTCTCTTCCTGTTCCGCAATGTTGTTCAAAAGCCATCCCCCAATCACGTATGGCGGACAATATCCCCTTCGATCAGATAGATCACTTCTTCGGCAATGTTGGTGGTGTGATCCCCGATCCGTTCGATGTGCCGGGAGATCAGGTACATGTTGATGATTTCCGCCACCATGTTCGGATGGGCCTGGATATCCGCTTTCATGGTCTGGTAAGCATCGTCTCTCATACTATTGACCGCCTCATCCATTTCCATGACATGAAAGGCAGTGGCCACATCCATGCCCACCAGCGCGTCCAGGCTCAGTTTCAGCATATTGACCGCCTGATCCGCCATGGCGGTATAGTCATATTTGAATTTTCCGGGATCACCGGCCGACGTGATGAACCGCCGGGCAATATTACCCGCATAATCCGCAATCCGTTCCAGGTCGTTGTTGATCTTGATCACCGCAATGATCAGACGCAGGTCCGTGGCCACCGGCTGATACAGGGCCAGTATCTTGAGACACTCTTCTTCCACCTCGATTTCCCGTTCATCCACTTCATAATCGGAATCAATAACCCACTGGGCAAGGTCCAGATCTTTGGTGCGGACCGCTTGAATGGATTTTCTGAACCGGTCCTCCACCAGCGCACCCAGCGAGAGAATCTCTCTTTTAATCTTGTCCATTGCCCGATGCAAATGGATTGCCATGCCGCCTCCTTAGAGTACAATAGAAAAAAAAACTGCTGCGGGGAAAAAGTGCCCCGTCCCATGCGCCAGCACTGCGTGTTCACGCCGGAGTTATCTTTTTATCTTTTTTTTACTAGCGTTTGATTAGGACCATGTTATCCAACTATTAAATCAGATGAAATATATTTGTCAAGACTTGCATCACCAGTCATTTAAGGTTAAAAACGGTCAATATAAATTTCAGAATAACCAGAATCAGGAGATGTCATGAAAAAAGACACCCATGAATTTATTCATACCTACCAGGGTCTAGGCGCTTTCGGCATGGACAGAGAAACCGATGAACAGACCATCATGTTCTATCTGCAGAAATTTTCCGAAGACACGTTCATGGAAACCTTTGTTCCCCGACTGTCAGACGATGAACTGGAAAAAATATATCAGTGTATTCACGCGTTTCTCAAAGAGCACATTTCTGAAGATGAATACCATAAACTGTTTTTAAAAGACCGTTGAAAAAAAGTATTTCTCAGGCTCATGATTTTTTATGAAACATCATCATTACTCCTGAACGATTCCGGTGGCTGATGGACTATATTGCCGACGGATTCATCAAAGCGATCTTTTTGCTGATCCATCTGGATCCGGCTACGATCTCCGCCATAGCAGCCACTCTCAAGGTGTCCACCATCGCCATGATCATCAGCTTGGCCATTGGATTACCGCTGGGATTTGTGCTGGGAAATTTTAATTTTCCCGGCAAGCGCCATATCAAGACCTTGGTGGACACCCTTCTGGCCCTGCCCACGGTGTGCATCGGCCTGATCGTTTATGCCTGATTTCCAGCCAGGGGCCTCTGGGAGAATGGGACCTTCTGTTCACTCTTACCGGCATTGCCATAGGCCTTACCGTGCTGGCACTGCCCATTGTCATTGCCATCACCGCCGCCACCGTGGAAAGTATCGATCCAGATCTGAAACTGACCCTGCTGTCTCTGGGAGCCGGCCGGCACCATATTCTGGGCACCTGTCTGTGGGAGGTGCGGTACGGTATTCTGGCCGGCGTGGTCACCGCCTTCGGCCGGGTGTTTACGGAAGTGGGTATCGCCATGATGGTGGGCGGCAATATCAAATACCATACCCGCACCATGACCACGGCCATTGCCCTGGAAACCAACAAAGGTCAGTTTGCCGACGGGATCGCTCTGGGAATCGTCCTCATCATCATCGCCCTGTGTGTCAACATCTGCCTATCCTTCTGAGGAAACAATGACCTTGACGTCCCCAATATACCGACTGGAAAAATAACCCATTTCTACGGAGAAAACAGGCACTGGACATCGCAGAGCTGGAAATCGAGAAAGGCTCCATCACCGGGCTGATGGGACCCAACGGTTCCGAAAAAGCACGTTGCTCAAAATTCTGGCGTTGTCATGCGGCCGTCATCCGGCTCTGTTCTGTTCAACGGCCACCCCCGGTATCCGTTTCTCCGGAAATATCCGGCAACGTCACCCTGGTCACCCAGAAACCATACCTGCTCAAACGATCCGTGTTCGACAATATCGCCTATGGTCTGAAACTCCGTCAGACCCCCCGGGATCTGACACTGCAGGTTCGACAAGCCATGGCAGAGGTGGGCCTGGATTTTGACCGGTTCGCCTTTCGGCAATGGCATGAACTGTCCGGGGGCGAAGCCCAGCGGGTGGCCCTGGCAGCCCGCCTCATCTTAAAACCGGCCGTACTGCTGCTGGATGAACCCGTGGCAAGTGTGGATATGTCAAGCGCCGCCATGATCCGAAAGGCATCCCTGGCGGCCAGGGAAAACCGCGGTACCACCCTGATCATCACCAGCCACGATCTGCCCTGGCTGTTCACATGCAGTGACACTCAGCTGTCCATCATCAACGGCTCTTTATTTGCCACAGGCCGGGAAATCATCATCCCCGGCCCCTACACCCGGCAAGGCAGGAACGGACAGACTTGGGTCCGGCAGCTGGATGACGGACAGATCATCCAGCTGCCGGCAAGCAGTCCTCCGGGAAAAACCGCCGTCATTCAGCGGAAACATATCCGGCTGACCCGACCTGGGATCACCGCTTCAACCGAGGACAACCGGATCCTGGGGACAGTGGACTCCATGTATATGACCAGACAGCATCACGACATCATGATCACTATCGAAGCAGGCGGCATTTCCTTCATGCTGGGCATGACCTCCGGCCGGTCCGCCGGGTTGGACATCCGGCCGGGCAACCGTGTCACACTGGAATTTTCTTGCGCCGACATTTTCTGGCAGTGATACATTCCTGCCGCAACACACCTGAAAAAGGACTCCGATCCTCTCCTTCGATTGTTTATTTCATCACCAGAAATACATGCGGCCCTCACGGTCATGTGACCGGCCGCAAACCGGGCATAGGCATCATTGCCGCAAAACAGGTCGGCCCTGCCGGGTCCCCGGATAGCCCCCCGGTGTCCTGGTTCATCACAAACAGGGACACCGGTTGCCAGGATGCCGGCGGTTTCCGGGTGTCCGTATCGGTATCCGTCTCTTCAGTGGCATCCTGAGAGGGCCGGTCCGGCAGCCGCGTTTCAATGAAGCAAGGGCGCCTTGGGGAAAATCCGGTAATCCGTGGCCATGGACCGTAGCGGGGTCAGGGTCACGTTGATATTGCCAAAGGGTCCGCCGGTTCCGATTTTAAAAAACACCATGCTGTCATTGTAATGAAGCACCTCGTCCATCCGATGGGGATTGGCTTCCAGCCATTGGCGGATGGCCTGCATGGACATCTGCTCCCGGTCAATCTCCTGATGGTCGATCAGGTACCGGCCGATGGAACGGTAGGAATTGCCGTTGGTGCCGGCATACTGGATTTGTATGATCTCGTTTTCCGGTGTCTGTATCCGGCCGGACCCCTGAATTTCCAGAAAAAACCGGTCCACCCGGTTTTCCAGCCAGGCCACCGGCGGGGCATGCAAATAAAGATCGCGGTTCTGATTGATCTGTTTTCGGGAAAAATAAGGCACCACCTGATGCCCGTCCACCCGTCCCCGAAGCCGGTCATGCCCCTGATATCGGTCGGAAAATTTCGACAGATCGATCTCCAGAAGATCGGATGGAACCGGATACAGCGGATACTGAAACCGCTCGTCCGGAATCAGACTGCCGCTGTAGGTGGGTTCGAAATATCCGGTAAACAGCACCTGGTTTTTCTGTTGGCTGTGCTGGCATAGACATGAAACTTCTCCCGGACGAACCGATTCAGATCCGATGACGAAGGGCCGGTCTCCAGGAATGCCTGAAACGTTTTCAGAGACTCGGCTAAATGAGCCGCCGAGTACCGATCCGGTCCGAAATCCACCATTCGGGATCCCGGCAACCGGTGGTAATACATCAAGCTCTGGCCCAACGCCGTCAAAAACCCTGATAAGTCAAAGGTGTCAGAAAATCCGGGTACCGGTCTTTGGCCAGTTTTTCCAGGGCCGGTTCCCGGACCTCGACTTGTTCCTTATCGGTCAGGATACCGCATCCTGCCAGGGGTATCAGGATCAGGGCCAGAATGATTTTTCCCAGAACTCCCAAATCCCGGGGCTGTTTTTGAATTTTACCGGGGAGATACTGCCTTTTATTCTTCACGCTCAAGCCTTTCTTTGAACAGATTTGCAACGGTACCCGGTGGATCGAGAGAGTTGAGATCCGGCATTTTCCGGGTCCCTGCCCCCATCCGTTCCAGGTCCCTGGCCGGGGGCAGGACCTGTTTTTCCATGACCTTCACGGTCCGGTTAAAGCTTGCCGTGCAGGCGCCGATGTCTTTTCCCAGACGGTTCATGCTGTCCGCCATGGCACACAGGCATTTATACAGGGTCATTCCGGATGCGCGGATCTTTTCCGCGTTTTCAATGCCTTCCTTCTGCTGCCAGGCATAGGCCACCGATTTCAACAGAGCGATCAAGGTCGTGGGAGTGGCCAGAATCACCCCTTTTTCTACGCCCTGCTCAATGAGGTCCGGCTGTTGGCTTAAGGCGGCGGAAAAAAATTCTCTCCGGGAATGAACAGCACCACAAACTCCGGTGACGGAGAAAAGCGGCCGCATAATCCTTGGAAGCCAGCTGACCGATGTGGGTTGCCACCTGGCGGGCATGGTCGGCCATGCGGGCCTGTTTCTCTACGTCATTGTCCGCTTCCAGCGCGTCCAAATACGCCATGAGCGGCACCTTGGCATCCACGACAATGTGCCGGCCGGACGGCAGGGACACCACCATGTCCGGCCGCAACGCCCCTTTTCCCGATCCCTGAACCGGTTGTTCCTGGAAATCGCAAAACCGGGCCATGCCTGCCAGCTCCGCCACCCTTCTCAGCGTAATCTCTCCCCACCGGCCACGGACATGGGGCAGGCGAAGGGCCTTGACCAGGTTTCCGGTTTCCAGGTGCAGCTGGTGCTGAACCCGTCCCATCTGGGCCAGGTGCTCAAAGATAGCGCCGTTGGCCCGTTCCCGGGAGGCTTCCATGGCCTGGAGCCTTGTTTCATACTGGTCCAAGGCATGCTTCACCGGATCCATGGTCTGCCGGAGCGCTTCCCCCTGGAGGGTAAAATCTTTTTTCGCCTCCTTAACATACCCTTTGAAGTACCGGTCCGCCATCTCCATAAACCGGTTGGCATGCTGGTACAATGCCTGATCCGACACCTGTTTCATCCGGTTGGCAGCCATGGCCCCGGTGATGCGGACCAGCAGGGCGCACACCGCCCCCCCCAGGACAAAACCGGTACCCAGATACCCCAGGTTCTCCAGGGTGACCATCATGTGTGTCACACCGGTGGGTTCAGGTTTTCAGGGACATTCGCCGCCTGCCAAGACCCGGTTTTCCCCCGGATTTGGAAATCAGACGGATCGTGGATAGGACCATGCCTTTGTCATAGGATTTGCACATGTCGTAAATGGTGAGTCCGGCCACGGAAACCGCGGTCAGCGCTTCCATCTCCACACCGGTCCGGCCGGTCAGTGACACCGTGGCCTCAATCCGGACGGCATGGGTCTCGGGCTGGAAAAAAAGTCAATGCCCGCATGAGTGATGTTCAGCGGATGACACATGGGAACAAGGTCCGATGTTTTCTTGGCCGCCATGATCCCGGCGATCCGGGCGGTTTCCAGGACATTGCCTTTTTTACTTGTCATCCATAATCCGGGCCAGGGTGTCGGACTGCATGACAATGATCCCTTCCGCCACAGCCGTTCTCCGGGTCTCTTCCTTATCCCCTACATCCACCATGCGCACACGGCCCTGGTTATCCAGGTGGGTAAAATCAGTCATAGGTGTTCCTCTTTCGGACAGATTATTTTTGATGAAAGAATTGGGTCACGCTTTAATTTTTTTCCCAGGTTCCTTCATGCCTGTCTGTGCCTTCCAGGGTAACGGAATTATTCAAAAAACTGGGTTTTCCGGGTCACCTCAGCCTTGATCTGGTTCAAGGTATCGGTCAACGACGCGATCACATTTTCCCGGATATCGCCGGCCACCACCAGATACATCACGTCATCCCCCACCGTCAACGGCCTGTTTTCCTGAATATGCACCTGGATATCCAGAATTCCGGGCCTGGCCCGCTCCTTTTCCAGAATCTGTTCGAGCCGGTCATGATCCACTTCGATTTCAAGCCCGGTCACCGGCTTTCCGTCCCTGGAATTTTTCCGGACCACCCCGTTGTGAGCCAGGATCATCCCGGCTTCCGAAAACCGGGGATGAGCCTTCATTTTGCCACCATCTGCGCCAGGGTCACAGGTGTGTCTGTCATCTTTTTTCAAGCATCCATTTTTCCTTTCATCGGACGGATGGTGGACGTATGGGGTCAAGCCTGCGTTATTGCAGCTGTTGAAGCGAATAACTACAATAACGCAGGCCTGACCCCATGAGCCCACTTATTTCACCGCCATCTGCCGGGCTTTTTCAAGATCCGCCGGCGTGTTCACATTAAAAATAAACCCCATGTCCGGGTCCAATTTTTTTAACACCGACATCGGCACCTCCCGGACATGTTTTTTTTTATAAAATTTCTTGATCATAAATATATTTGTTTTTCAAGCTTTCCTCGATCAGAGGGATACACGCCCTGGAATACACGGCGGACAATGGTTCCAGTCCGTCATCCGTTCTGGGAATGACCACCTGATCACCGGGTCTGACCCGGTCCACCAGGTGTCGGATCACCGCCTCGCTGGCAAAAGGAATATCACAGGCAGTCACATAGGCATACGGATATGAGGCATAGAACAGTCCGGCATGAAGCCTGCCAACACGCACCGGGCCGGAATAATGTCGGTCACCACCGTCATGTCCAGCCCCATGAATTCTTTGGGCTCATTCACCACGATGATGCTCTCCTTGAACAGTTTTGAGAAAAGCGTACACAACCTTTCAAGTATGCTCATCTCACCCACCTGGTGAAAGGTTTTTTTCTTTCCCGGAAGGCGGCTGTTTTTTCCACCGGCCAGAATCACCCCAGTGCAGTCCAGTTTCATCGGCAGTTATCCTTGGCAATAATCATCTTTGGGGGTGCATTATATCCGAGTTCTCCTGAAAATCAAGGTATTGCTACGGCAAGGAAAAGGTGGTACATATTTTTCACGTTAAAAACCCCTTTGTAATGAAAGGCAGCCCATGAAACAGACGAGGCCCATTCTCAATGCCCAGGATTTCAAACGCATTCTGTCCCGGATTGCTCATGAAATCATTGAAAAGCATCAGGGGCGGAAAATCTGGCGCTGGTGGGGATCCAGACCCGGGGGGATTTTCTGGCCCACCGGCTGGCAGACAGGATTCACCGGATCGAGGAAGTCTCCGTGCCCGTGGGCAGCATGGATATCAACATGTACCGGGATGACTGGACAAAAATCAGTCACCAGCCCGTAGTCCGGCCGTCAGAGGTCCCCTTCAGTGTGGATGACACCAATATCGTATTGGTAGACGATGTCCTATACACCGGCAGGACCATCCGGGCCGCCATGGAAGCGCTCATGGATTTCGGCCGCCCTGCCCGCATCGAACTGGCCGTCCTGGTGGACAGAGGTCACCGGGAACTGCCCATTCAGGCGGATTACAAAGGCATTTTTGTGGACACGGCCCCCCAGGACACCATCCAGGTGCATGTGTCCGAACACGACAACCAGGATCTGGTATTCCGGGAAATCAATTCATGAGCACCCAAGAACACAGAAAAAAACGCCGTTCATCAGATAAGGATCGCGGTGATCAGTGTATCCACCACAAGGAAACTGGCCGACGACAAAAGCGGAGCCTGGATCAAGAAACAGGCCAAAAAAGAAGGACATGAGGTGGTAATTCATCAGGTGGTCCAGGACGATATCACGGACGTTCAAAACCTGCTGACCCATGTGACGGAAAAAATCGCCCCCCATGCCGTGATCATGACCGGGGGCACCGGCCTCAGCCCCAAGGATCTCACCATTGAAGCGGTCCAGCCTTTTTTTGACAAAACGCTGACCGCATTCGGTCCTGTGTTTGCCCAGCTGTCCTTTGAAGAGATCGACTCAGCGGCCATCGGTTCCCGGGCCACAGCCGGCATTATCCGGAACATACTGATATTCTGTATCCCCGGCAGTCTTAAAGCCTGCAAACTGGCGTGCAATGAATTGATTTTCCCTGAGATCGGACACCTGCTCAAACATATGGGAGAAAAATAATGACCACGGAACTGGACCTGTTCATCTCAGACTGGAGCGACAGCGACACCCGGATCAAACAGGCATTTGAAGAACTGCTGGCCCACCTCAACACCCTGGCGAACACCGGGCTGGAATTTGTGGCACGGCCCACGGTCAGCTATTCGGTCCGGCCGAAACACGATCTACAGAAAAAGCGTTCGCTTTATGCCATGGTGGACGTGATTGACGACGATCCGGACAACCGGTGGCTGTCCGTTTGCTTTTACGGGGAAATGATCACAGACCCGGAGGAAAAAGGAGACTTGATCCCTGAGGGGCTTTTAGGGGAGGACGGATACTGCTTTGACCTGGATGAATACGATGCCGGGGATCTGGATTATCTGAAACAGAGGCTCACCGAGGCCCACACCAGCGCCCCGGAATAATCCCTACTCGGCCGGGCACAACAAATCAGGAGCAAACCGGGGCGGCTGACACAGGCAGACCGCCCCGGCTGGTAAACAGATACTGAAGGCACAACACAACCTTCCGGTCAAACCGAGAACCGGATGTTGAGGATATCTCCATCCTTGACCGGATAGGTCTTTCCCTCCACAAAAACCGGCCGGCTTTCTTCAGTTCTGGTTCAGAGCCTAAGGATATCAGATCATCATAGGAAAACACCTCGGCCCGGATGAACCCCCTTTCCAGATCCGAATGAATCACCCCGGCGGCCTGGGGGGCCGTGCTGCCTTCTCTAACCAGCCACTGGCGCACCTCGTCCTTGCCCACGGTGAAAAAGGAAATCAGGTTCAAGGATCTCAAGCACAGGCGGGTGAGCGTTTCCAGTGCGGTTTCCCCGATACCCAATGCATCCAAAAACTCCTGTTTTTCCTCGGACGTGTCCAGCAACGCAATTTCCGCTTCCACCTTGGCGGATACCAGCATGGCTTCGATGGCCTGATTCTGACAAGCCGGCTCGAAACGGGCAAGCAGATCCCGGTTTCCCAGATCATCTTCGGCCACGTTCAACGCAATCACCATTTTTTTCCGGGTGATGAACGGATAACTGCGGATCATTTTTTCCTCATCAGAGGTCAGTTCCATCAGTCGCAAAGGGATCTCTTGCTCCAGATGCTGCTGAATGCGCTGCATCAGGCCAGTTCCTTCTGCCGGGTGTCATCCTTGATTTTTTTACTTCATCGGTCAGCCGTTGAATCCGTTTTTCTGCAAAAATCTGATCATGCATAAGCAGTTCGGCGTTCACGCTTTCAAAATCCCGCCGGGCATTCACCGCCCCGGCTGCATGATACACGGCATCATCTTCAAAGGCCCGGATAACATGGCAGATGGCATCCATGTCCGCGATGTCCCGGAAAATCTCCCCGCCGGCAATGGTTTCAGCTTCAAGTTTGGGTAGCAGCACCAGGTCCAGCCGGGCACGGACCTGTTTTTTGGGTTGATACATCTTTACCAGGGTATTGAACCGGGAGTCCAGGATGTCTGCGGCACCGGGCAAGGGTTTGCCGGCCTTTGCCGGATCTACGGCCGCATTTCCTGTCAGAATCTGAAACAGCGTTTTCTTGCCTGTCTGGGGCAGGCCGATAATGCCGACTTTCATGGGATTGGGTATATCCTTAGTATATCAGGTTAATATATGGTTCGGTTTAAAATCGAAACCTGCCATTTTTCAGGGCAGATGAATTTGCCGTTTTTCCGGATTGCTGTGGGGCCGGTACAGAATCGCCACATGCCCCACCGTCCCGGCAACCGCCGATTTGGTCCGCCGGGAAATCTCATCCAGAAGCCCGGTTTTGACCGCCTTATCCTTGTGATCCACAAACTTTATTTTGATCAGTTCCGCTCCGTCCAGGGCGGTCTCGATCTCATCCACCAGGGCCTGGGTCACGCCTTTGCCTCCCACAAAGGCCCCGGGGTTCAAATGATGGGCCAGGCCACGCAGATATTTGCGCTGGCTGCCGGTCAACTGCATCACCATCGGTAATTCCTTTATCTTGAATTCTTGAATCTGTCTATATATCACAGGTCTGAAAGTTTGAACAGACCGCAGAAAAGCCGGAAGTAATTTTAAAATTTTCCTTGTGTATATTGCCGATTAATTTTATAAGATACTCTGATTTTAACTGGATTTGTCCGTTTTCCTGCGGTCGAACCGCACAGGACAGCGGGCCGGCTCAACTGTGAAACCCTAATGATGATGCGTGAGAAAAACGTATCATCGCTTTTGTATAAACTCGACATTAATCAGTTAGGAGGTTTTATGACAACTTTGGTATTTGGCCACAAAAACCCGGATACAGACTCTGTATGTGCCGCCATTGCACTGGCAGATCTCAAGAAAAAACTGGGTGAGGATATCGCCCCGGCGGTTCAGGGAGAACTTAACCCTGAATCCAAGTTCGTTCTGAATAAATTCGGTGTGGCAGCGCCGGTAGTGGTGACCAGCTATGCGGGCAAGGATGTTTACCTGGTGGACCATTCCGATCTGGCCCAGAGCCCGGACGATCTGAAAGAAGCCAATATTTTAGGAATCGTGGACCATCACAAACTCGGGGACGTGACTACGGGCCAGCCCCTGGAATGCTGGATCTGGCCGGTGGGCTGTACCTGTACCGTCGTCTCCCGCATGTACAAATACCTGGGCAAGGAGATTCCCAAGGATATCGCCGGCATTATGCTGTGCGCCATCCTGTCCGACACCGTGATCTTCAAATCCACCACCTGCACGGATGAGGACAAGGCCGTCTGCGCGGAACTGTCTGAAATCTGTGGCGAGTCCAACCTGGAAGCATTAGGCATCGAAATGTTCAAGGTGAAATCCGCTGTGGAAGGGACTCCCATCCGGGAGCTGGTGTTCCGGGACTACAAAGACTTTAACATGAGCGGAAAGGGCGTAGGCGTTGGCCAGCTGGAACTGGTGGACCTGTCCATCGTGGACGGCATCAAAGCGGACCTGGAAAAGGACATCCAGGACCTGAAAACGGAAAAAGGCCATCATTCGGTTCTGCTCATGCTCACCGACATCATGAAGGAAGGCACCGAGCTGCTGGTGGCATCAGACGACGAATCTGTGGTGGAAAAAGCGTTCGGCGTGGCTCCCAAGGACGGTAAAGCCTGGCTGCCCGGTATCATGAGCCGGAAAAAACAGATTGTACCGGATCTGGAAAAAGCGTTTGCCTGATTTTGATAAATCAACCCAAAGGACTGAACAACGGCCTTGCCCTGCCGGGCGAACCGTCACTTGGAAAAAATCCATGAGTTGATCAGTTCTTTTACACAAACCAGAATGAAAACGGGGCCGGCGTCTGCTGAATCATCCAGATGCCGGCCCCGTGCTTTTTAAGCGTTTCGAGTGACGGTCACTCCGCGTCAAACCGTTTGCTGTTTTTCATAACAAATCAAACCGCACTGCAGGCACCGTTCCGATTCCTTGCGGGCATTTGCCTCGGAGAATCCGGTGGCTGCAGCCATGGGCTGAGCCAAATCATCCCAGGGGGTTTTCGGAGTGATTTTAACCTGTTTGATCTCCGTGACATTCTGAATGCGGCTTTGTTGAGTGATCAACAGGTCAGGATCCGGAAATTCCAGGCCATACATGTAATGGTGAACTGCAGCGGCCGCTTTCCGGCCCCCATTGATGGCCGACACGGCAGACGGATATTCGGAAATCACATCCTGTTTGGACAACAGGCCGATCTGGGGCAGGGCATCCGGTTTTTGGGCAGTTCAAGCCCTTCCCAGGTCAGGGCTGCTCCCCCGTCAATCACTTCACCGTTTTCATCGATTTCTTTGACCGGGACAAACACCAGTTCCGGAAACCGTCCGGCCCGATAATCAAGGTATCTGCAGCGATCTCCTGTTTTCTCCGGTCATCAGATCCACTGCTTCAACACCGGTCAGGGTCTCGTCTTGCCCCATCACTTTGGTGATGCCGGCATGGCAAATCACGGTCACCGCCTGCAAAGCCTCTTTGTCCAGGCTTGACAGATTCACATCCGGATCAGCGGCAGAATTTCTGGAGACAAGTGTCACGGTTTCAACGCCTTTTTCCAGAAGGGTGCTCACCGCTTTTGCCAGAAATTTACCGCCGCCGGCGATCACGGCATGTTGCCGCAGGCCACGGAGATGTTTTCATTTTGCCCGCTGCGTACCAGATCGATAAGCAGGCTGGCACCGGGAAACAACGGCACGGGATTGTCCCCTTCGTTTCTGGACATGCGGGAATCCCATCCACCGGTTGCGATGAACACCGCATCGAATCCTTCGCCTGTCAAAAGCTGAGGAATGGTGACATCGGTTCCCACGGACACACCGGTTTTAAAGGTGACCCCCAGATCCTCAATCCCCTGGATATCCCAGTCCAGCAGGTCCATGGTCAGGCGGTCTCTGGCGATGGCGGTGCGCAGAATGCCTCCCAGTACTTCTGTTTTCTCGAAAACTGTGGGGGCATGGCCCAGCCGGGCCGTGAAATATGCGGTAGACAACCCTTCCACGCCACCGCCGATCACAGCCACTTTCTTGTCCGTGGCCGGGGCTTTATATGGCTGAATCCGTTCAGACTGTTTTCTTTCGTAATCACAGACAAACCGTTTCAAATCATTGATGGCAACGGTTTCATCCTGGAGCAGGCGCCGGCAGTCAAACTCGCAAAGCTGCGGGCAAATCCGGGATATGACCGTGGGAAACGGCATTCTTTCCTTGATCACGGCCAGAGATCCGGCATAGTCCCCTTCCTGGATCAATCCCACATATTTTCTGATATCAAGCCCGGAAGGACAGGCTCTCTGGCATGGGGTGGTACAGTCCTGGACCGTGTATTCACGAATGATCCGCCTTGTCACGGATGTGAGACGGATGATGTTTTTGGGACAGATTTTTTCACAGGCCCCGCATCCGGTGCAGTTTTCTTCATTCACCACCGGCAGCCCGTCCGGCCCCATGGACAGGGCATTGAACATGCAGGCTGTCACACAGTCCCCAGCCCCAGACACCCGATATGGCAGACTCATGCCTCCCAAAAGCATGGCGGCGGCCCGGCAGTCCCTGATTCCCTGATACTCATAGTTGAGATCGGCCTTGGCATTGCCGTAATAACACCCCGGCGCAGCAAACTCCGGTTCCTTGTCCATCACCGATACGCCCATGATGGCGGCAATGGCCTGGGCCACATCATCGCCTGCGGCCACACAGGAATTAACACTGGCTTTTCCCTCCACAATGGCCTGGGCGTTGGCCGTACACCCGGGCAGTCCGCAGCCGCCGCAGTTGGCACCGGGCAGCACATCATTGATCGCCAGAACCTTGGGATCTTCATACACATAAAACGCCTTGGACGCGATCACCAAGCCGTGCCGATCGACCACCG
>LQAG01000290.1_pt1 | contig 17309 bp, 23 predicted proteins | sample 1535801 | NCBI WGS metagenome assembly LQAG01 (sample SAMN04331584, study PRJNA305678) | bioreactor metagenome | isolation source: bioreactor_3 inoculated with Wadden Sea sediment 1st replicate of a... | place: Germany:Bremen | reverse complement strand
TTTGGGCCGCATCCGGAATATCTGTCACCAGGGTTTCCAGATCGGCAGGGCGGCCAACCAGGATCAGGAGGGGATTGGTATCAGGCCGGTGTTTGATCTGAAAAATTTTCTGGATGGCTGCCGGATCCCGGGCATCTGCGCCCAGACCATACAGGCACCGGGTGGGAAAGACCACCACCCCCTGATTCCGGATGGCTGCCGCAGCCTGGCAGGATGGGATCCGATGCCGGGCGATCCGGGTCGATCCGGATCACCCGCGATGGATTTTCAGCCGGATTTCAAGCGCCGGCGGGGGTGTATCAGGCAAAGGATGCTGCCTTTTCTGCACTTTGGCAGCCATGTTCTCTTTGAACGCGGCCAGTTTTCCGCCACAGCCGGATCGGACAGCCCGAGGATCTGGGCTGCGAAGATGCCAGCATTGTGGGCCCCGGACTTGCCGATGGCCATGGTGGACACGGGAATGCCGGGCGGCATCTGAACGGTGGCCAACAGCGCATCCAGTCCCTGAAGGGCAGAAGAATCAATGGGTACCCCCAGCACGGGCAGTGTGGTGTGGGCCGCTATCACGCCGGCCAGATGGGCGGCATGGCCGGCCCCGCAAATCAGTACCTGAACTCCGTCTTCTTTGGCTCGGGATGCCAGCCGAGCCGCTTGGTCCGGGGTTCGGTGGGCTGATGCCACGGTCACGTAATAGGGAATGTCAAACTGCTTTAAAATGGACAGGGCTTTTTCCATGACATTGAAATCGGAATCCGATCCCATGATCACCCCGACTTTGGGGGAACGGCCAGGCGTTTCACCGCCTTGGCCCCGATATCCTTCCGGTAGAAATGACCGGAGAACGAGATCTTTGCACACGCCTCATAGGCCGTGTCAATGGCCTGCTGGACCGTATCCCCAGGCTGGTAACCCCAGGACCCGGCCGCCTGAAGTGACCACGGCATCGCCTTCCATGGCCGTGCCGGCATGGAACACCATGGTGTCTGTCACATCGCAGGCCGCCGCCAGCCCCTGGATGGCATGGCCTTTTTCATATGCCCCCGGGTATCCGCCGGATGCCACCACCACGCAAACGGCGGCCCGGGGATCGATCTGGATGGAGTGCTGGTGCAGGGTCCCGTTGCAGCAGGCTTCCAGCAGGGGAACGATGTCGTTTTTCAGGCGCATGAGAATGGGCTGGGCTTCCGGGTCCCTAAGCGGGTGTTGAATTCCAGGACCTTGATCTTATCCTTTTCCACCATGAGCCCGGCATACAGCACCCCCTTGAACGGGATGCCTTCCTTTGCCATGCCCTGAACTGCAGGGATCATCACTTCATTCATGGCTTTAGTGCGCAGCAGGTGATCAAGTACCGGGGCCGGTGAATAGGCCCCCATACCGCCGGTGTTCAGGCCTTCATCATTGTCCAGGGCCCGTTTGTGGTCCTGGGATTCAGGCAGCAGCAGCACTGTTTTGCCGTCGGTAAAGGCAATGAATGAAGCTTCCTCTCCCTTAAGGCACTCTTCCCACCACCACAGTGGCGCCGGCGTCACCGAACTGTTTTTCCATGATCATGCTGTCGATGGCTTGGTTCGCTTCTTCCAGGGTTGCACAGAGGATCACCCCTTTGCCGGCGGCCAAGCCGTCTGCCTTGACCACACAGGGGGCTCCCAGAAACCGGGCATACGCCTTGGCTTTGGACGAATCGGTGAACGCCTTTCCCCTGGCGCAGGGGATATTGTATTTGTCCATCAGATTTTTGGAGAACACCTTGCTGCCTTCCAGCTGTGCTGCTGCTTTGCTGGGACCGAACACGGACAGGCCTTGTTCTTCGAACAGATCCGTAATACCCTTGACCAGAGGTCCTTCCGGTCCCACCACCGTCAGATCGATATCCTGGTTTCGGGCAAAATCCGCCAGGGCCTGGATATCTTCGGCATCAATGGGGACCGATTCCGCCAGATCCCGGGTGCCGGCATTGCCGGGGGCGCAATAAATTTTTTCAACCATGGGGCTCTGGCTGATTTTCCATACCAGGGTGTGTTCGCGGCCGCCGCCGCCTACGACAAGGATTCTCATTGATCTCTCCTTTTGCTTTTATTTTTATGTTCTTTTATGGCCAGTCGAATCAGTGTATCCAGCAGTCGGGAAAAGGAATATCCTGCTGCTGCCGCAGACTGAGGATACAGGCTGGTGGCGGTCATGCCGGGAATGGTGTTGGTCTCCAGAACAAAGATATCATTGCCCGAAAGGATCATATCCGTGCGGGAATAGCCTTTGAGAAAAAGGGCCTGGTGGGCTTTTACCGCCAGTTCCTGGATCCGTCGGGTGAGATCATCATCGATGCGGGCTGGGCAGATCTCTTCGGTTTCGCCGGCTACATATTTGGCATTGAAATCAAAATATTCATGCCCCTGGCCGGGGATGATTTCGATGACCGGCAGTGCTTCCGGATTTTCGTTGCCCAGGACCCCGCAGGTCAGCTCGGTTCCCTTGACATACGCTTCCATGATCAGGGTGTCATCATGGGCAAACCCGTCCTCAATGGCCTTTTCCACGCCAGTTGCTTTCTTGACAATGGTCATGCCCACACTGGATCCGGCACAGGCGGGTTTGACCACCAGGGGCAGGCCCATCTCCCGAACCAGGGCGGGGATATCGATATTATCATTGACTGTGACCGACCGAAAAAAAGGCGTGGGAATCCTGTCTGCGAGATACAGGCGCTTGGACAGCAGCTTGTTCATGGCCACGGCAGATCCCAGAACCCCGGCCCCCTGGTAGGGGATATCCAGCAGGTCCAGAAGCCCCTGGACCGTGCCGTCCTCTCCGAACGGACCGTGGAGAATGATCAGGGCCGCATCGATTCGGGGCGCGTCCATGACCAGCTGTTTGAGATCGGTTTTGGGATCATAGCGCAGAATATCATATTTTTGTTTGTCTAAGGCCTCAAACACCTGGTTACCACTGTTCAGCGACACGGATCGTTCCGATGAGATGCCGCCGGACAGAAGGGCGAGTCTGATTTTTCCATGGTTGTCTCCTTATCCCTGGATGATGGATTGCCTTGCCTGGTCAAATTCCTCTTTGGTGATCAGGTCTTTTTCGTATAATACATTCAATTGCGCCATCTTGCGCTCGGTTCTGTCTGCATCCGATTCGATCAGCCGTTGGCCGGTAGAGGGTTTGTCCGGACCGGAATAGGACAGAAGACGGCCGGAGTCCTCTTCTTTGGCATTGATTTTAAAGGATGCCAGTCCCCCCATGAAACTGATTTCCACATTCCTGTTTTTCAACTGTTCATTAGACAGAATATCTTGAATCTGTGCGGAATGTTTGCGCATCTGACGGATCACAAACCATGCGCAAAGGGCGATCAGCAGACCGGCCCCTGCCATAATCCATGGCAGATATTCAAAAAAGCCCTTGATCAAAACCACAAAAACGGCAATGCCGGCCAGCAGCACCACATGGAACAGCAAAATGAAATAAGCGATGAATATGTTTTTGAACAATCCTTCTTTGTCGGTTTTTTTTAGCATCATGATAATTTTCTGATGATATTTTTCTGGTATTTGTCGGTGATCAGCGGTGATACACCGCCCCGGAGAACATCAAGTTTGGTTAACAGGTAATTGAGTTTTTAGAGATTTCCCGATGTTCACCAGATGTGGCATCGGTAGCTTGAAGCAGCAGTTCCGCTTGACTGATTTTTTCTTCAGTTCAATCTCAGGCGGAAGAAAACCGGCGTTTTTTAAAATTTTGTAGGCCAGGCGGCAATCATTCGGAGCCGGATGATCCGATTCGAGAACAAAGGGTTTGCCATTACCTTCCAAATTGTCAAACACGCCTTTTTCCTGGGCTTTTTTAATTCTTTCCTCTACAATTTTTTCAAATCCGGGAATCATCCGGGTCAAGTCCTCTATGAAATATTGTCATTGATCGTTCTGAAATATCCAAGATATGCAGTCAGGTTAAGAATTATAATTTTATTAAACCAGCCCCGGTTTTGCAAGCTATTTTCTTGACAGTGATCAGTCAATACTGTATCAAATACCATTTGAATTGCCGCCATTACCGGCACAATTTCACAGTCAATCAAAGATGTTGATACGCATATGATCCAGAAAAAGACCCTGTTAAAGATCAGAAATATCGGAATTATGGCCCACATTGATGCGGGCAAGACTACTGTCACGGAGCGGATCCTGTACTACACCGGTAAATCCCACAAGATCGGAGAAGTGCATGACGGAGAAGCGATCATGGACTGGATGCAGGATGAACAGGAACGGGGGATTACCATCACTTCGGCCGTGACCACCTGCCAGTGGCAGCAGTCCGTGATCCAGATCATCGATACCCCGGGACATGTTGATTTCACCGTGGAGGTGGAGCGGGCATTGAGGGTTCTGGACGGTGCCATCGGCGTATTCTGTGCCGTAGGCGGTGTGGAACCCCAGTCTGAAACCGTGTGGCGCCAGGCTGACCGGTACCGGGTTCCCCGAATGGCGTTTATCAACAAAATGGACCGGACCGGTGCGGATTTTTTCGGGGCCGTGGCATCCATCCGGGAGAAACTGGGGGCCAATCCGGTGCTGCTCCAGATCCCCATGGGTGCAGAAGACCAGTTTGACGGCGTGATTGATCTCATCGACATGAAACAGATCCGCTGGGATGATGAGAGCCTGGGGGCCAGATTTGTGGTGGATGATATTCCTTCCCAATATGAGGATCAGGCTGCGGAATACAGGGAAAAACTGCTGGAATCGGTGGCGGAACAGGACGATGCCATCATGGAAAAATACCTGGGAGAAGAAGAAATTTCCCGGGCCGATCTGATCGATGCCGTCCGAAAAGCCACCATCACCCGGAAACTGGTGCCGGTCCTGTGCGGCAGTGCCTTGAAGAACAAGGGCATTCAGCCGCTGCTTGATGCCATCCAGCATTTCCTTCCCAGCCCTCTGGATGTGCCGCCGGTGCGGGGCGTGCACCCGGAAACCGGCGATCTTATTGATTTTTCGGCTGAAAAAAACGGGCCCCTGGCGGCCCTGATCTTTAAGGTTTCCATGATTGAGGGCCGGAAGCTGTCTTTTGCAAGAATCTATTCAGGAAAAATCGAAGCCGGATCTGAAGTGTACAACCCGGTGTTGAAGAAAAAGGAAAAATTGTCCCGAATCCTTTTGATGCACGCCAACAAGCGGGAGCGGCTCAAAGAAGCATCTGCCGGTGACATCGTGGGTATTGTGGGGTTGAAGGATTCCGGCACCGGCGATACGCTTTGTTCGATGGATCATCCGGTATATCTGGAAAAAATGACCTATGAGGACCCGGTCATCTCCATTGCCATTGAGCCAAAAACCCATGCGGATCAGGAAAAGCTGGACATGGTGCTGGAAAAATTCACGATCGAGGACCCGACTCTCAAGGTGTCCAAAGACGAAGAAACCGGCCAGACAATATTGTCGGGTATGGGGGAGCTGCACCTGGAAATCATTATTTCACGGATGCGCAAGGAGTTCAACACCCAGGTGAATGTGGGCAATCCTCAGGTGGTTTACAGAGAAGTGGTGACGGCGTCGGCCGAAGGTGAGGCCGAGTTTGACCGGGAAATCTCAGGCAAATCCCATTATGCAAAGGTCCGGATCCGGCTCAAGCCCCTGGACCGGGGTGCCGGGGTGGTTTTTGCAAACAGGGCACCGGAAGATCAGATTCCGCCTCAGTTTGTCCCTGCCATTGAACAGGGAATTCGGGAAAGCCTGGAAGGGGGATATCTCAAAGGGTATCCGCTGGTGGACTTGGAGGCGAGGCTTTTGGGCGGGGCCTGTGAGGATGGGAAATCCACGGAACTGGGGTTTTCCGTGTGCGCGTCCATGGCATGCAAGGAGGCGTTGGAAACTGCGTCAATGGCGCTTTTGGAGCCGATCATGCAGGTTGAGGTGTTTGTGCCGGATACCTATTTGGGGGATGCCATTGCCGATCTCAATGCCCGGGGCGGCAAAGTGGAATCCATTGCCCCGAAAGCCAACATCCAGATCATCCATGCTGTGGTGCCACTGGCGAAAATGTTCGGGTATTCCACCGCCCTGCGATCCGCCACCCAGGGCCGGGGAACCTTCAGCATGAAATTCGAACGGTTCGACAGGGTCTGATGGCAAAAGAGGGTCAGGAGGCGGGTTTGTTGTCGGTGGTGATTCGCTTCAGCCTTTCTTCAGCGGCCGTTTTGGTTTTTGGATCATCCAGCCCCTCAGCCAGCGCCCTTTCCAGATGACGGGCCGCGTTTTTTGAATCCTTGATCCGATCATAATAAATTCCCAGATAATAATGGGACAGGGCAGTTCTGTTTTCTCTGGACATGATCGCTCCCAGATGAAAATAGGCCCTGGGAAAATCTCCGGATCGGTTTCAGTCACATGAGTCAGGTTCTGTCGGGCGGAGGTCAGGTCCCCGGATTCCAGCTGTGCCACGGCCAGGTGATATCGGGCTGAGATACCCAGAACCGGATCAGACTGGATACCGGACAGAATGGTCTTGGCTTTGTCATACCGGCCGTCCAGAGTATAGATCCGTCCCAGTTCCAGGAGCACGAGCGGGTCCATAATATTGAACGATAGGGCTTTTCGCAGCTGTTCAATGGCTTGATCTCTCCGGTTTTCCCTGGCATACAGCAGGCCCAGCCCGTAATACAGTGCCGGATTGGATGGATCTTCGGCAATTTTTGATTCAATGGCTTTGATGCTGTCCTTGATGGGTTCGTATAATCCTATGATCCGGTATTTGACCATATCGTAAGGGTATGTATCAGGGCAGGAAAAACGGGCTGGATCATGGGTGTAGTCCGACAGCAAGCCGGACAGATGAGCGATGCGGGAACCGGTACCGGGATGGGTTTTAAAGTAGTCGGGGATGCCTTCGATCCCCATGTAATCCGCAGCCCTCAGTTTGTTAAGACTGTCCAGCAGCCCCTGAGGAGAAAAGCAGGTCTGCTGGAGAAGAGTAAAGCTTTCTGGTCGGCTTCGGTTTCATTTTCCCGGGTGTAGGTGAGCATGGATGAATACCCGGCAGCCATGGATCCCACGCTCAATGCCTGGGCCGCTTCCCCGCCCCCACCGGCCGAACCTACGAGAATGCCGGCCAGGACCCCGGCCATGGTGCCCATATTGACCAGTTTGGACCGGTCAATGGATTGGGAGACATGGCGGCTGACGGCATGGGCAACTTCATGGGCCATGATTCCGGCCAGTTCATCGGTGCTGGAAAGGGCTGTGATCAACCCCCGGTGAATAAAAATGTTGGCTCCGGGACTGGCAAAGGCGTTGAACGTGCCGTCATCGATCAGGAAAAAGGAATAATTGAACGGCTGGGCCGGCAGATTTGCCAGAATATGCCGGCCCACGGCATCAATCAGGTGTCCGGCCACAGGGTCATACAAATGACCTGCTGCTGATGAATCTTTGCATGAATTCATCCGCCAGTCCAGCTCATCCGGTATGGAATGCGGATGCATTTGACGGTAGACCGGCACCATCATGATAACAATCGCCAGTGCTGCAATGAAACGTCTCATAAAACGGCGCCAGTTGAATTTGAGGTTGTGGATTTTAACAATGTCAGACACTGATAATATTAATCAGAACTGTCCAAAAGTCAAAAAAAATATCAGCGCTCCCCTCTTTTGTAAGGGGTGGACAGCATGGCCGGGGCATTGAGTTTTCTGGGATCTTTCAGGCTGATGATCAACAGGATCAGCAGCGTGGCGATATAAGGCAGCATGGACAGAAAATTCGGCGAGATGCCCAGGGGCTGCATCAGGTATTGGACCACAAAGATGCCGCCGAACAGAAACGCGGCCCAGATGGCCCGGCCCGGATTCCACAAAGCAAAAATGGTCAAGGCGATGGCTATCCATCCCCGCCCGGCGGTCATGCCTTCGATCCAGGACTTGGAATAGGAAATGGACAGATGGGCGCCGGCCAAAGCGGAAAACCCGCCGCCGATGATCACGGACACATACCGGATCAAAAATACGTTCACGCCCTGAGTTTCCGTGGCTTTCGGATTTTCCCCGGTGGACCGGATCTGGATACCCAGGCGGGTTCTTTCGAGGAGAAACCAGGATCCCAGGGCCAGGATCACGGCCAGGAAAAAAACGGGCTTTGATGAAACACGGCCTGGCCGATATAGGGAATATCCGACAACAGTGGTATGGAAAGATCTTCCATTTTAATGGTCAGCGGTTTGCCCACATAGGGTTTTCCCATCATGCCGGACAGGCCCAGCCCCAGCATGGTCAACGCCAGGCCCGATACCACCTGGTTGGCCTGGAGGGTCACGGACGTCACCGCATGGATGATGGAAATGACCATACCGGCGACCAAGGCTGCCAGAACCCCCAGCCAGGGAGATCCGGTGGTCATGGTAACGATGAATGCAGAGACCGCCCCAGGGACATGACCCCCTCCACCCCCAGATTGAGAATTCCGCTTCGTTCACAGATGATTTCCCCGGTGGTGGCCAGAAGCAGCGGTTGTGCCCGCCACAGGCGCGTTGAAGGGTGGATATGATGATTTCTTCCATGATCCGGATTCCTATCGGGTTGAAAAGGTGATGGAAATTTTATGGTTCAGAAAATAATCGCCCATGATCAGGAAAACCAGCAGGGTGCCGTTGACGATGTTCACGGTGGCGGCCGGCAGTCCTAAAGAAATCTGGATGGCGTCCCCTCCCACCAGGATTCCCGCAAAAAGATGCCTGAAATAATGGTGTACAGGGGTTCAGTTTGGCCAGCCATGCCACAATGATGGCAGTGAACCCGTATCCGGATGACATGGAATCCGGATACCCCAGATACTGATGGATTCCGGCCACTTCCCCGACGCCGGCCATACCGGCCAGTCCGCCGGAAACGGCCATGAGGATCAGGGTGGTCTTCAGAAAATCGATGCCTGCATATCTGCCGGCATCCGGATTTTCTCCCACCACCCGGGCTTCATATCCGAACCGGGTCCGGTAAATCAGAAGCGTCAGCACAACGGCACAGACCAGGGCCAGTATTAGGGTGACATAATGGATCCGGGAGCCGGGGATGACACTGAGAATCGCGGGTGCGGGCAGGGTGTCCGTGCCGGGAAACCCGAACCGGGTACCCCCTTTCCAGGGACCCACAATGAGCATGGTCACGATATGGGCGCAGATATAATTGAGCATCAAGGTGGAGATCACTTCGTTGATGGCATATCTGATTTTCAATATCGCAGGGATAATCCCCCAGAGTGCCCCGCCTAGAATCCCGCGGCAAACATCAGGGGGATGATGACGATTGAGGGGAGGGTTTCGCCAAAAGACAGGCCGGTCCAGGTGGCAAAGACCGCTCCCATAAGCAGCTGGCCTTCGGCCCCGATGTTCCAGAACTTGGCCCGGAAAGCCAGGGTCAGACCGGCACCGATGAGAATCAGGGGGATTGCCTTGGTGATCGTTTCCTTGAATCCGTACAAGGAACCGAAAGACCCCTGAAAAATTTCAGCAATGGCGAACAGCGGATTAACTCCGGCGATGAGAAAGATGATGCTGATGACCAGAAGCCCTGCGGCCAGAGAAAAACATTGGTCATTGCGGCCCGCAGCCGGGTGATCCGGTATCTGTCTGTGGAGGTGATCTGTATCATGGAAAACTCTTCAGGTTGAAATGGCTGATTCGTATCGTTTGGATCCGGCCATCATCAGGCCGATGTCACACAGACGGTCATCATCGGAATCAAAAATCCCCATGAACTCTCCGGCAAAAATGACAGCGATCCGGTCACACAGTTCGAAAATCTCTTCCAGGTCTTCGGAAAACAGCAGCACACTGCTGCCCCGGGACCGCAGTTTGAGCAGATGCTGCCGCAAAAATTCCGTGGCCCCCACATCCAGCCCATAGGTGGGATGGGAGGCCACGAGCAGCCGGGGCTGTTCACTGACCTCCCGGCCAAGAATGAGTTTTTGGATATTGCCGCCGGACAGGTTTCTGATCTGGTTGTCAATGGAATGGGTCGCCACGTTGAATTCCGTGATGATATTTCTGGCGTGGGTTTTAACCTGATTGTATCTGAGAAATACCGGCTGGAAAATTTTTCAGATGATGTTGTTTAAAATTGCGTGTCATACAGAAACAGCCCCGGGGCAATGCCGAAACGGATCCGTTCTTCCGGGACATGGGACACCCCACGGTCATAAATATGGCGGGGGGACAGGTTGGTGATGTCTTTTCCGCTGATGGATACCGACCCTTGATCGATTTTCCGGATCCCAGTGATGGCTTCGGCCAATTCCCGCTGCCCGTTGCCCGCCACCCCGGCAATACCGAAAATTTCATTTTCGTACAGATCGAAACTGATCCCCTTGACCGCTGGAATCCCCATGTCTCCGGTCACATGGATCCGGTCTGTTCTCAGGACCGGCCTGCCCCGGGTGAGCCTCTCCTTGTGGATGTTGAACACCACATCCCGGCCCACCATCATCCGGGCGAGGGTTTTTTGTCGGTATCCCGGATGTCAGCCCCGCCTACGATCCGGCCTTTTCTGAGCACTGTGACCCGGTCACAGATGTTCATGATCTCATCGAGCTTGTGGGAAATGAAAATCACACTGTGGCCGTCCTGTTTCATGCGCCTTAAAATGGTGATCAATTCTTCGATTTCTTTTGGGGTCAACACAGAGGTCGGTTCATCCAGGATTAAAAGATCCGCGCCGTTAAGCAGCGCTTTGATGATTTCCACCCGTTGCTGCTCTCCGGCGGAAAGCTGCCAGATTTTTTTGTTCAGATCAATCGTGAAATCAAACTGCCGGGAAAATTGCTGGATTTTTTCCTGCAGCTTGATTTTTGGGAAAAAAACGGGGTATCTTTGTACCCCAGTGCAATGTTTTCGATGACCGTGTGGTTTTGGATCAGCATGAAATGCTGGTGCACCATGCCGATACCGTGGAGAATCGATTCCAGCGGAGAGGTGAGTTGCACCGGTTGCCGTTGATTTTGATCTGTCCGGCATCCGGTTGATACAAGCCGTAAAGAACGTTCATCAGCGTGGTCTTACCGGCGCCGTTTTCTCCAAGCAAGCCCAGAATCTCTCCGGATGCCACGGATAGGTGAATGTCCTGATTGGCAGGTATGCCGTGAAAGGATTTGCTGATGCCATCCATTTCAAGGCGCTGTATTTTTTCATAGGTAAGCGGTTTGACGCAGGCCGGAATGGGTCTTCCGGCCTGCCGAAAGATAGGGATTATTGGGGGATGGTGCCTTCCACATTGTCCACGTAATACATGATGCTCAACAGGTCGTCCTTGGAGCTCGCTCGCCGGCCGGAATCTGAACATTGCCTTTGTTGTCCGCGATGGGTCCGGTAAACGGATCAAATACCTCCACGCCCTGTTTCATTTGGTCATAGCGTTTCATCACCAGATCATACGCGGAAATCTCACCGAATTCTTCAGTTTGGACTACGGCCTGTTTCAGGTCATCTACAAATTTCGGGTTAATGGGATCGGTCTTATTGCCACCCAGGATGGCGGCCCCTTCCTTTGCCAGCCACCAGACATCGTCATTGGTCCAGGTACCGGCCTGGATATCGCCCAAATCTTAATATACATGCCGCCCCAGTCCATGAGCTGGCCGGATACCACGGAATCCTCGCCATAAGGCTGCATGGCGGAGTAGTGACTAAAGGTGTAAATCTGCTTGCCTTTTTCCGTGTGTTCCTGACCCACCTCGATGACGGCCGGTGTGTCTTCGGTAAACGCAAGGGTATCACACCCTTCGGCAATCAGGGATTCTGCGGCTTCCCTGGCCTTGTCAGGGCCATACCATGCATAGATCCATTTGACATGGACTTTTGCCTCCGGGTTGACCGCCTTGATACCCAGGGCATAGGCATCGATATGGCGGATCAGTTCCGGAATAGGGAACGCCGCCACATAGCCGATTTTGTTTGTCTGGGTCAAGGCACCGGCCATGATCCCGTTCAAATAGTACATCTGATAGAGGTCCCCGAAGTAGGTGCCCACATTGTCCGAGCGCTTGAATCCGGAACAGTGCATGAACAGCTTGTCCGGATACCGGGTGCCTGCCTTGACCGTTGAATCCATGAATCCGAAGCTGGTGGTGAATACCACGTCACATTTCTGCTGCTGGATCAGGCGGTCGATGATCCGGTCACTGTCAGATTCCGCCACCGATTCCACATAAACGGTTTCCAGCCAGTCGAATTCCTGTTCAGCCGCTTTTCGTCCCAGATCATGGGCATGGGACCAGCCATAGTCTCCCACCGGCCCCACATAAATAAAACCGGCTTTCATTTTTTTGTCTTCCGCGCCAACAGTACCTGCTGAAAATCCCAGTAAAATCAAGGAAAATGTCAGCATCAACAGGGTCCATTTTTTCATCCTGAGCCACTCCTTTACTTTTAAAGTTGATATTTGATAATCATACGATATTTAAAGGATTTCAGTCAACCTTTATCGTCCAGATATCTATCGATGAAGGATTTCACCGCTGTCTGAAACCCAGACGTCTGACAGGCCCCGCTGTGGCCGACCCTTTGCCGATATAACATGCGACGTGTCGGTGGACAAAACTGTGTTTGAGTTTCAGGGCGAAATCCACTGGAAGCCGCCGTTCTTTTTCCCCATGAATGAGCATGGCCGGCATTTGGACACGCCTTGCCACCCGGGCCGGGCCCCGGACAGCCCGTCAGTAAGGCCCCCCCGCCAGGGGCTTTGCCGTGCATGGAATTGCCGTTCTTTTCAGTTGACACGCGATACTTTGGCAGGATACGTTCACACCAGATAAACAGATAATAAGGGGGGATGGTCTTGACACAATCCAATTGCAGCACCTGCCGGTTTCGAAAAAAATATGATGACAACCCGAAATCAATACCAGGCCGTTTATGGCGGTGGCACATGACCTGGTGTCCCGGCTGGAACCGCTACATGAGAGAGCTTCCCGAAGAAGAGCGAAAGATTGTTGCAAAAAGTATGACATGCTGAAGTCCAAATGACACGGAACGGCGTTTATATCACCACAGGGTCATTTCCCTCCGAGGCTGAGGCCTGTAAGGTCAGAACGGATTCCGATTATTTTGCCGGCTGATAAAAGGGATATCCTCATTCCGGATGTGTTTTTCTATGCCTTACAACTTCGAAAGATCACTTCCTCACGATTTTTGTAAGCCAGGGTTTTCAGCTTCACCAGGTTGTACTCCCGGGTCCCCAGCCCGATCTGTTCGGCATACGCCAGCTGATGGGACCAATCCACCTCCGGATAGAGCCCCTGAATTTGTCCTCTCCCGGCGCCAGGCAGGTTTTCAGTTCGGTATGCGGCAGTCCCTGCTGCTGGTTCACGAGATCCACACTGGCCTGGTCAACGGCCACGGGGTCCAGGGAGGCCACGACCCCGATGTTGTTGACAATGGGGGATTCCGTGTAGGACAGGCAGTCGCATTTGGGAGCGATGTCCGTGATGAAATTGATGAACAGGCATTTTCCGGGCTTGTTTTCACGATGCCATAGGTGTATTCCACCATTTTTCCATGAATACCGGAATGGTCTGGTTCCAGTTGATGTTGATTGACCCGGTGGGGCATCGGACAATGCATTCAGCGCACCCGATGCATTTTCCCTTGGTGATATAGGCTTTCTTGTCTTCCAGGAAAATGGCCTGCCCCGGGCAGTGGGCCGCACACTCTCCGCATCCGATGCAGGTCTTGCGCTTGATTTTGGGGGACACATTGGAGTGCTGGTCCAGTTTGCCTCTGCGGGAGGCAGACCCCATGCCCACATTTTTGATGGAGCCGCCGAACCCGCTGAGCTCATGGCCCTTGAAATGGGCCACAGACACCAGGGCGGACGCATGAACGATTTCAGATCCGATATACACCTGTTTACAGTTTTTCAGATTCACCGGCACCGGTGTCTCGCTTTTGCCCAAAAGCCCGTCGGCAATAATGATGGGCGCATTGTCCATGCAAGAGTAGGCAAACCCGTTTTCGATGGCGGTCTTGATATGGGACACCGCATTGGACCGGGTCCCCACATACAGGGTGTTGGCATCTGTCAAAAACGGCTGGGCACCGGTGGTCCGGATGGTCTCGATGATTTTCCGTATAAATACCGGCCGGATAAAGGCGGTGTTGCCCTGTTCTCCGAAATGGAGCTTAACGGCGGTGTGGTCGTATTTGCTTAAAATGGTTTTGATCCCGGTTTTTTTCAGCAGTCGTCCCAGTTTTCCGGGCAGGTTTTCCCGGGACGTGGCGGTCAGATCCATAAAAAAAACGTCAGCTGTCATGAAATCCTCCTTGGATGTGTTTTTTGTCTGTCATACGCAATTTGATATGAAAACTCAACCCAGGATCTTTTGATTTAGCCAAATCCATCCCAGGATGGGGCTGGGGGCCAGGCAGAGAAACGCGGTGTGTATCCCCAGTACCCGGATCCATAACGTCACCAGTTCAATGGAGAAAATGGTGATTATGAATCCGATGCAGTTGATCAGTGTCAAAGCAGATCCCACATATCCGGCCGGAGCGAATCGGGTGCTCAAAGAGGAAAACTGGGGGGAATCCGCCACCACGGAAAGTCCCCACAGCAAAAGCACCCCCGAGGCCAGAGCGTCTGGCAGATACAGCAGGGCCGGAGAAATCAGACAGCAGAAAGCGGATATAATCAGGGCCCCTTCCCAGGGTGTCGGGATACCACGAGGCGGCGATTTTCATGCCTACCGGGTAGATGCCTGCCAGAGATACGCCGCATAAAAACCGAGAGGCCAGCAGCAGTCCCCTGGAAGGCGGCAGCAGCGTTCCGCCCAGGTTGAAAAAGGCGCCTGCTGCTGCGCAGAAAAAAGACCCGGGCCGGCAAGAACCGGTCCGACAGATTCAGAAAGGCAAAACTTAAGGTACCGGCAATAAACCCGGCCTGAACCGCAGACAACAGAAACGCCTGACCTGCAAACGCGGCATTGGCGGCAAACCAGATGGAACCGGAAAGGAACTGGGCTATAATAATCAGAAACAGTCGCATGAAACAGGGGGGAGTCGCTGTTCAGTCCATGGTCTGGAGCAGCCGGAACAGAGTCTGTTTCGCCAGGATATCTCCGGAGATCACACCTACCACCCGGTTGTTTTCCACAATGGGCATGGCCGATATTTCATGGTGTTCCAGCATTCTGACACAGTCCAGGATCGGGGTGTCAGGGCCTGTGAAAATCACATCCGCTGTCATCACCCGGGTCAGGGGCGCATCCATGGGCAGGTGGGAGGCCATGGCACGGGTGATATCCCAGTTGGTGACAATCCCGATGAGTTTGCCTTTTTCCGATACCACATTGACAATGGATACCGGGGACTGGACCAGCAGTTCGGCCGCATCCGTGATCTGCCGGTCCACGGCGATGGCGGGGGCATCCTGCATGACCTCTTTGGCGGTTCTGGTCTTTTCCACGGCCGCTTTTTTCGCCGGATCCGGAGAATAGGTGTTGGCTCCTTCCACGATCATTTGCCAGTGTCCCATCCGGTCCACATCCAGGGGGCCGAACTCCATATACCGGAATGAGCCCTCTTTTATCAGACGGTTATGCCAGGTGGTGTCAGGCAGTGATTTTTCCAGCAGGGCTTTCATTTTCAATGGGATCATGGAGACCTCCTTTGAATCGGATGATGCGATTGCCGGTATTGTCAATCATCTCCGGGAAAATGTCAAAATAAAATGTGGGTTCGTTAACCCGGGATCTTGTCAGGCCCCGGGAGATATAAAGTGTCAAGCAAGGGGTGTTTTGGGTATGAAAACGTAGAAACATGGAAGCATAAGGTGTATAATATGGAGGGATGAGGGCTCTGCTTTTTATGGAATTCTGCGTGTCAGGAATGATTTCAATAACGACCCAGCAGGAAAGATTATAGTACCAAATCGGGCAGTATCCCAAATAAGTTTTCAGAGGGGCGGGCAGGCGGAGCAAAGCTTGACGCAGAGGGGTGTGCGTGGTATGTAACACCACGATTTTACGAGATAAACGAAAGGACGGAGCAATGACAAAAAACGTGGTGGAACGGGTGGATGACCGGGTCAGGATCAACACCCTGCTGGTGAGCGTGTCAGATAAAACCGGGCTGGAAACCTTTATTCCGGGCATGGTGGCGGTGATTCCGGAACTGGTCATTTTGTCCACGGGCGGCACCTTCGGGCGAATCCGGGAGATCCTGGGAGCTGAGGCGGACCGTCACCTGAAGCAGGTGTCGGATTACACCGGCCAGCCCGAAACCCAGGGGGGGCTGGTGAAAACCCTGGATTTCAAGATTTACCTGGGACTGCTCACAGAGACCTATAATGAGGCCCATCAGGCGGACCTGGCCAGAACCGGTGCCCGGCCTATCGACATGGTGGTGGTCAATCTCTATCCTTTACCCGGACCGTTGCAGACAAGGATGCCACGCTGGAACATGCCCGGGGGAACATTGATATCGGCCGGTCCCACCATGATCCGGGCCGCTGCCAAGAATTTCATCCGGGTGGCTCCGGTGACCGATCCCGCCACCTATCCGGAGATACTGGTCAGGCTGACCGCTGGAAACGGATATTTGACCCTGGAGGACCGGTATGATCTGGCAGCCCGGGCCTTTGAACACACGGCTGCCTATGACCGGGCCATCGCAGATTATCTGGCCGGAATCGCGGGTGAAACACTTAATTCATGTTATCAAACAGGAGGCTGAGCCATGTCCCACGATTTGAAAAAGATGTATAAAACCATTATGGATGACCATTTCCCCTCCCGCATGGAGATTGCCTTTGTGGAAGGGGAAACGCGCCAGACTCTATTTTATGAAAAAGTGTCCTGGGTGATCGATGGGGTGGAAAAGGGCTTCGCTATGGGGAGAATCCCGGTCAGGAAGCGGCCCTGTACCGCCTTGTCAACGGCAACCTGATTCTGGGGGACGCAAAGACCCTCCAGCCGGGACAGCACCTGGTGTCGGATATCGAGTTGCTCCAGTCCGGCAAGCACCCGGGCAAGACCAACCTGACCGATGCGGACAACTGTCTCAATATCCTGAGATACTTTACCGATACCCCCTGTGCCGTGATCGTCAAGCACAACAATCCCTGCGGTGCGGCCCGGGCCGGTTCACTGGAAAAGGCGTACACCGGGCCTATATGGCGGACCGGGTGGCAGCGTTTGGAGGATGCATCGGGCTGAACCGGGCCGTGGACAAGGCAACGGCCCAGGCCATTGCATCCCAGTATGCCGAGGTGGTAGTGGCTCCGGAGTTCGAGGACGGGGTTCTGGAGTATCCTGGGGCCGGGAAAA
>LQAG01000289.1_pt1 | contig 17343 bp, 26 predicted proteins | sample 1535801 | NCBI WGS metagenome assembly LQAG01 (sample SAMN04331584, study PRJNA305678) | bioreactor metagenome | isolation source: bioreactor_3 inoculated with Wadden Sea sediment 1st replicate of a... | place: Germany:Bremen | reverse complement strand
TCGAAGTCAATGATTGTTCTCCTTTTTTTGTTGAAGGGTTTCAAACAATTGTAATACGGTCTGAACCTTTTTTCAATGTGCCCTCGTTTTTTTACCCGGCTTTTAGAACACCGATTTCCGCTCTTTCAGGCCGGTTTCATGGAAAGAGAGATCCGTTTCTGGTTCTTGTCCACTTCCAGAATACGGACCTGAACCGGCTGATGCACGGTGACGACCTCATTGGGCTCCTTGATGAACCGGTCCGCCATCTGGCTGATGTGCACCAGGCCGTCCCGGTGCACCCCGATATCCACGAACGCGCCGAATGCCGTGACATTGGTCACAATGCCGTGCAACGTCATGCCGGGCCTCAGATCTTCGATGGTCTGGACCGATGGATCAAATGCTGCGGTTTGAAATGCTTTCCGGGGATCCCGGCCCGGCTGTCTGAGTTCAGCCAGGATATCGGTCAGGGTGGGCAGACCGGTCTGGCCGGTAACATAGGCTTTGGGATCGATCTGCTTGACTTGACCCGGATTTCCCGCCAGGTCACCGGGAACACACCCCAGGTCTTGGGCCATCCGTTCCACAATCCCATAGGATTCCGGGTGAATGCCCGACCTGTCCAGGGGGTTGTGCCCGTTGCGGATCCGCAGAAATCCGGCAGCCTGCTCAAAAGCTTTGGGCCCTAAGCGAGGGACATTGAGAAACGCCCGGCGGGTGGTGAACGGCCCGTTGTCCTGCCGGTACCGCACCAGGTTGGCGGCAATGGTATCGTTCAATCCGGCCACACGGGCCAGCAGTTCCCGGGACGCAGTATTGACCTCCACCCCCACTTGGTTGACACAGATCTGGACGGTTTCGTCCAATGCCTGATGCAGCTGTTTCTGGCCCACATCATGCTGGTACTGGCCCACGCCGATGGATCGGGGATCAATTTTCACCAGCTCAGCCAAAGGATCCATCAGCCGTCGGCCGATGGACACCGCACCCCGCACCGTGATATCGTGATCCGGAAACTCCTGCCTAGCGATGTCAGACCCGGAATAGACCGACGCCCCGCTTTCATCCACCATCACAATCCGGACATGGCCGGGCAGGTCCAGTTCACGGACAAGGCCAGGGTTCCCTGCCGGCTGTGCCGTGCCCACGGCCACTGCCTCGATCCGGTACCGGTCCACCAGATCTGTCAGGGTTCTGGCCGCCTGATTCCGTTTGGCATCCCCGGAATGGGGGAAAATCACGTCGTGATGACACAGGTCTGCCGTGGCATCCAGGCACACGATCTTGCACCCGGTTCTGAACCCCGGATCAACGGCCAGGACCGGTTTTTCTCCCAAAGGCGGCGCCAGCAACAAGTCTTTGAGGTTTCGGGCAAACACCTGAATGGCTTGATGATCAGCCCCGATTTCAGGGTCTGAAGGCATTCTTTTCCAGAGATTTGCCCAGAAGACGGTGTAGGCATCCCGGATCGCGGCCGACACCTGGTCCCGGCAGGAAGAGACCGTTTTTCAGATAAAAGGAGCCGATAGTACGAACCGCTGTTTCCGGATCGAACGTCACATGCAGGGTGAGCACCCCTTCGGCAGCACCGCGGAGCATGGCCAGCACCCGGTGGGACGGGGCCTTGAATGCCGGTTCCTGCCAGGCAAAATAATCCGCGAATTTGATACCGGCGTTCTCCTGCCCTTTTTTGACCCGGGACTGAATCATTCCCTGCTTCACATACAGTCGCCGCACCGCTTCCCTGACTTCGGGATCTTCATTCACGGTTTCAGCGATGATATCTCTGGCTCCGGCCATGGCCTGATCTGTGGTTTCCACGCCCTTTTCAGGATTCACAAACCGTCCGGCCGCCTCTTTGGTATTTGTTCCCGGAGACTGGGCCAGCAGTAGATCTGCCAAAGGAGCCAGCCCCTGTTCTCTGGCCGTCGTTGCCCTTGTCCTGCGCCGGGGCCGGAACTTTTCATACCGGTCTTCCAGGGCCGCCAAGGTCGCTGCATTCTGAATCGTTTTTTTCCAGCTCCGGTGTCAGCAGATCCCGTTCAGACAACGATTTAAGAATGGCGGCCTTCCGGGCATCCAGGGCCGCCAGGGTCTGCTGCCGGTCCCGGATCCGGCTGATGGCAACCTCATCCAGAGACCCGGTCTTTTCCTTCCGATACCGGGCGATGAATGGAATGGTGGCACCCTGGTCCAGCAGATTCAGAACCGCTGCCACCTGTTCTTCAGGCACCTGAATATCCTGGCTGATGCGGGAAATAAGAGTCATGCTTGTCTAGTAACCGAGGAGGCCGTCAAAGTCAAGCTTGAATAACCGCACCGCATTCCGCATTCGCCTTGCCCAGGAACACATGCACATGGGCATCGATCACGCATGAGATACCGGACGGCAGGCAGTTTCCCTCAGGGTCATTGTAATGGAAAAGCTCCGGTGACAGCATTTGAACGCATCTCCGCAAAAACAATCTTAATGAGCATCTGTCGGCAGAGCGCCTCTCCTGGCGCGGATCTTCTGTCCAGCCGTCCCCACAGAAGACCCCCGAACACGGCTAAGCCAGAAGCTGCACCAGCAGAATCCGGAACCCGATGCCGATCAAGACCAGTCCGCCTACGATCTCCATGCGTTTGCCCAGCATCACTCCCAGATGCCAGCCGATGCGGATGGCCAGCAGCGACATGCCCGAGGTGATCACCCCGATGACAATGCTCGGAAACCAGATGGCCACCCCAGCATGGCAAAACTCAAGCCCACGGCCAGAGCATCGATGCTCACGGCAATGCTCAGCATCACCATGGTCATCCCCCGGGAGGGGTCTCTGGCATGGGATTCCGCATTGGGATCCAGCCGGATTTCACCATTCGCCCCCCCACCACTATCAGCAGCAGAAACGCCACCCAGTGACTGACCGCCTGAATGAACACCAGCAGCCCCTGCCCCAGAAACCAGCCCAGGACCGGAAAAAGGAACTGAAAAAGTCCGAAATGAAAGGACAGCCGGAATACGGCCCTTGGATTGCCGGCATATCCGGCTGCCGATGCAGCCAAACTCACTGCAGCTGCATCCATGCCTAAGCCCAGGGCAATCAGAAAAATATCCGCTGGTCCCACGAAATTCCTTTTCTCGAATCATCCACCAGTTAACGGGTCACGGATTTACAGGCTGATCACTGCGGCGTCGCAGGACATATTGATGAATTCCGCCGCCGCCGCCATGCGCGCCCCTTCAATGAGATCCGTCTCCTTGATCTGACGGGCTGCGGCACAGGGGGTACAGACCAGAATCGGCACCTCATGGGCCTGAAGATAAGCCAGAAGATCATCAGCCACATCCCCGGTGGCGGCTCTCACATGGGTGATGATGCCCTGCTTGGCCAGATATACTCCTTCGTCCAGTAAAAACAGGGTGGTGTTTTTCCCTTCCTTGTGGGCGATGGTGGCCAGGTGAATGGCCCGGGTCGCCCGGTTGGTATCATTGGTTCCACAGGACAGTGCAATTACCACATTGTTTGTCATTGGCTGCTCCTTTTCTTTCTGTTTCATGCGGCTCGTGGAGAATACCGAAGCGGCATCAACTGCTCAGAACGTAATGCCAATACGGCATAAGTTTGTCCTTTATTTTACAGTGTTCGGGACACCCGGGCCATCTCCACCACCGGCAGCGGCCCTAAAGGCTCGCCGGGCAGCAGGTTCAGCACCTTCTGGGGCATGCTCCGGTACAGCAGCCGGGCCTGAATCGTTGATTCCTTTCCAGGGTCCGGTCCAGGGTGATGATCTCTCTGGCCTGGCCTTTGGCCGGGATCCGGTTGTCATGAAGTATCTCCCTGGCCTTGGACAGATTGAGGACCGGATTGCCCTTGCCGTCGCCGAACACGGTTCTATAGATCAAGGTGTTGTCCGGCAGCTCATTTTTCTCATCCAGGATCCCGGTTTCAAACACCCGGTTGCCGTCCCTGTCCTGGATCACCACTTCCAGCCACATCTGGCGCATGTCCGCCAGACCCGTGGGCAGGGAATGACCGGCTCCGGTATTGGAGACAATGATCCCCACCTGGTTTTGATCCAGGTTCGCCAGGTCCAGGCCCAGTTCTGCCGCATGCCGGAGGCGTTCCTCAGCCATGCCCGGTTTTCCGAATCCCCGAAAATGCCGGCACACCGGAATTGCCCCCACAAAATAATGGGTGTAGGTATGGGGTCTTTCCTGGCTGTAGTCCGCGGAACCGCCCGGGTTTTCAGGCCGGTCCGTGCTGCCGGTGGCAGGCACGCCGGGCCGCTGGTACATGTGGCATCCCTGGCAGGTGATCCGCTTTTCCTGATCATCGGAATTATACGGGCTGTTTTCCATTCCGTGTATGTGGTTTCCAGATCCGTGCCAAAGGTCACGTGTTTGACATCATGACAGGTGCCACAGAACTCGGCACTGTCGTGCAGCGGGGAATAGGCGGCCTCGTGAAAATCGGGTTCAACATCTTCAAACGGCCCTCGCTTGATGCCGGGATCGTCTTCGCCGTATCCGGGTTCCAGCACCAGCCCATTGTTGTACATTTTCTTCAGGTTCACGGCGGAATGGCAGTAATCACACTGAATACCCCGGGTGGCGATCTCCGGGATCTTTGACTGATCATCGGACAGTTTTTCCGGGTATCCCGTTATCACCCCCACCGGAGTATGGCATTTCACACAGGATTCAGCCTCGTCGATCTCCCCTGATCGGTCAGCCCCTGGCGAAGAAACAGGGCTACCCGGATATATACCGGGTCCTTTTGGGACAGGTTGTGCATGGAAACGGACCATTGTTCAAATTTTTCTGAATGACACCCGGCACACGTGTCCGGATCAATAAACCGGTCCGGTTCAAATGTCTGGGACGATTCGGACCAGGCCATGGCATTCCAACCCATAATCCCCAGAAAAACGGCCGGAATCACGGCCCGGAAAACATAAACGGACATATGCGTCTGCTTCTTCATCATGTGTCTCCTTATTTCACAAGTACATGGGAAAACTGTTTGATCTCCCCTTCCAGGGTCAGAATCATCCAGTCGCCGTTCGCTTCCCGGCCGCCACCAGGCAGTCCACATCCGTGCCGTCGATCAGGTTGAGTTTACAAAGCCGGATTCATCCGGGGTGTCCACCCGGTCAAATCGTTTGTCCCGAGCCATGGTTTTAAAGGTTTTCGTTCCCTTTCAATGGCGATGATCCGGTCATAGGCGATTGGATCCAGACGTTTAATCTCCCGGCGCAGATCCCGGATCTCCTGTTTCCGGCTTGCAATGGTATGCATTACCTGTTCCATGTCGTCTTTCCGGTCCGACGGGATGGTTACAAGGATCTGTTTGTGCAGTTCCATGTCGGTTTCAATATACGAAATCTTCTTTAACAAATTTTCTGCCTGGGGGTGCATGCCGTTCCTTTTCAGTCTGATTTGTTTTTTCTTTCCGGCGCCCGGCCGGTCATTCTTCTTCACTCAGGAAGGACAGAGATTTCCTTCCCGGGCCGCTTTTTCATTGCCTTGAATAATCCATCCCATCAAGCGCTTCAACGGATTTTTTTCCTTTTGTTTTTTTTGTCATGATGATTTTACCTTTATAAATGAGCAGCAAATGTCCTTTGTCGATTTCTTGGCACATATCAAATTCAAACGACAGATCCAAAGGGATATTGAACAAAGACAGTCCCTGCCCGAACACTTTGGGCACCAGGGTCAGATGAATCTGAGTGATGAGGCCCTGTTTTGCAAACAGGGAATTGATGACCGATCCGCCGATCAGGGCGGCCCGCTCGAACCCTGATACTTCAAATCCGCCAGTATCCGTGACGGGCCTGATCGGTGAACACCAGGGACGGATCATCACTTTGACGGGTGACATCCCTGGTCATGACAATATTTTTCTTCCGGGCAACGGGTATCCGATGGTATCAAAGGTTTTGGATCCCATGATCACTACCCCGGCGTTCCGGGTCACCTTCACAAAATACTGCTTGTCTTTTTTCCGGTCCAGTTCACCAGTTCGGACCGGGTTCTGGCAATTTTCCCGTCCAGGGTCATGGCCATGAGCAGGATCACTTCCACGGTGACATCATTCCTTTTCCGTATCCGGCCAAGAACGTTGGGTTTCCTCCACCTGATAACAGAACCGGGACCAGGAAAACTCTTTGCCCGACAGGGGGCAGCGCAGGGTGACTTTGTGATCGGTCACATCAATCACTTCCCAGTCTCCGGACCGGGGGAATCCTCAATGCGGATTTCTGTCCGACTTTGAATGGATAGCCTTTGAACAGCGTGACATTTTCCAGCATAAACCCCTTCCCTTTTTATTTTTTGTTTTAAACGGCCGGGTCATGGCAGAGGGATCCACCAATTTCCGGAATTCGTCTCTGGTCAAATACTTTAGATCGCAGACTGCCTGCTCCAGGGTGATGCCTTCGGCATGGGCTTTTTTGGCGATCACGGCGGCCTTGTCATATCCCAATTCCGGGACCAGGGCCGTGGCCAGCATCAATGAGTTCTCCAGATGGGCCTGGATGTTTTTTTCGTTGGGCAAAAGCCCCGGACACAATGTTTCCTGAACGAATCCACTGCATCTCCCAAGCAGCCGGGCCGACTGTAGAAAATTATAAATAATGACCGGTTTGAAATGCATTCAGCTCAAAATGACCGGATGCCCCGGCCACGGACAGGGTCACGTCATTGCCCATCACCTGGGCGCACACCATGGTCAGGGCTTCGGCCTGTGTCGGATTCACCTTGCCGGGGCATGATGGAGGACCCCGGTTCATTGGCTGGCAGCCGAAGTTCTCCGATACCGCACCGGGGACCGGACCCCAGCATCCGGATGTCATTGGCAATCTTCATGAGGCTGACTGCCACGGTTTTAAGGGCCCCATGACAGGCCACCAAATCGTCATGGCCGCCAGGGCCGCAATTTTACTGACGGCCGGAACAAAAGTGTATCCAGTGAATTCAGACAGTTTTTTTGTCACTTTCCCGTCGAACCCTTCCGGAGAATTCAGGCCGGTGCCCAGCACGGTTCCCCCTATGGCCAGGCGGGCCAACAGAGGTAGGTGATCCAGTAACACCCGGATATCCTGATCCACCATGGCCGCATATCCCGAAAATTCCTGGCCCAGGGTTAACGGCACTGCATCCATGAAATGAGTCCGGCCGATTTTGACAATGTTCTCCCACTCCCGGCTCTTCCGGTCCAGTTCCCGGTGAAGGGCTTCCAAAGCCGGTATCGTGGTCGTGGCCAGCAGATCATAGGCTGCCATATGCATGGCCGTGGGGAACGCGTCATTGGAGGACTGGGACCTATTGACATCGTCGTTGGGATGCAGCATCTGACCGGACAGTTCCCGGGCCCGGCCGGCGATGACCTCGTTAACGTTCATGTTGGTCTGGGTCCCGGATCCGGTCTGCCACACTTTTAATGGGAAATGACCGTCCAGGTCACCGTTGATGATCTCATCACACACCTGTACGATCATCTGAATTTTTGACTCCGGCAGGAGACCGAAGCCGCCATTCACTAAGGCTGCCGCTTTTTTTAAATATCCGAATGCCCTGATGACCGGAATGGGCATGGTCTCATCGCCGATATTGAAATTCTGGACAGACCGCTGGGTCTGGGCGCCCCAATACACATTTTCCGGGACCTGGATTTCCCCGATGAAATCTTTTTCAGTACGTGGCGCCATCATATTTCCTTTTGGCCGAATTCTGTTAAACCGGCATTGGATAAAAAATCCTTAAGAGGTTTTCCCGTCAAAAAAACAGAACTGAACTGACTTGGGAACATACCATTCGAACCAGTGTCCTGTCAACGAAGATGGCGCCCCGTATTCATTTCAAAACCCCTTGGCATTCAGGAAATGCCGTGCTAAAAAAACGGTATGTCTAAAGAAGGGCTCAAACATTTCATTTACCGCCGGATCATTCCCAGAACCGGACTGGCTGCGGTGCGACTTTTAAGCGCCACCTTCCGGGTCCGTCTGATGACCCCGGAAAACGAACAGACGGCCCTGAAAAAGGGGCGCGGGCTGATCTATGCCTCTTGGCACCAGCGGTTCTTTCCGGGGATCACGTTTTTTCCACCCAAAAGCCCATTGCCATAATTGTCAGCAAAAGCCTGGACGGAGAAATGATCGCCCGGGTGGTGAAATCATTGGGATGGCTTCCGGTGCGGGGATCTTCTTCCCGGGGGGGGGAAGAGGCTCTGGCCGAGATCAAGCGTCTGGGAACCTCCGGGTTCCGGGTGGGCCATATCGTGGACGGACCTCGGGGCCGTTCGGCGTCATCAAGCCCGGTCTGATCCGCATTGCGCAATTCACGGGCATGCCCATCGTTCCCACCATCACCTCGGCCCGGCACCGATGGGTGTTCAGCAAGAGCTGGGACCGGTTCATGGTGCCCAAACCCTTTTCCCGGGTGATCATCCGGTTCGCAGAACCTGTTTATGTGCCAGAGGATCTGGATACCCGGGCATTGAGGACAGCGGCTGAAGGTGAACAGATCCTGACCGCCTGTATGCGGACACTGACCGGATTGGAACGATCCCGCACGGATCAGAGCCCTGTTCGGCTGAATTTGCCTACCGCTGCTATCCACCCCTGAACCTGACGGCACACACCACCGCCAGCACCAGAAACGTCACCGCAAAAAACAGCGGAAACCAAAAAAAAGTCTCCATAAACACCTGGTTTTCGATTGTTTCCCGAGACAGCCCCGCCGCCGGAACCACTCCGGTTTTGGCCAGTTTCAGGACCAAGGCGTAGGCCACCCCTAACAACCCGTAGGAAACATTGTAAGACAACCCCTTGAAACTCAGCACCGTGGCCCGCTGCCGGGAGTCGGTTTCCCGGTTGATGTAGAAGCTGACAAAGAACCCGGTTAAATTCATGGCGGCAAAGGTCACCAGGGCCGGCACGATTCCCGCCCATCGCCAGAACCCGTTCATACCGGCGAGCCCTGCCGCCGCCAGGCTCATGGTGATCAGAAGGGCCGCCCATGGAGGCCGGTTCTCCGCGATCTGCCGGGCAATTTTGGGCACTACCACTCCCAAAAGCGCCACCACAGATCCCATGACACCGAACAGGGATTCCGGAATACCGATCATCCGGTAATACTGGCTGGACAGGGTGATGACCATGCGGATGGTACCGTCCAGCAGCATGCCGAACAGCATCGCCCACAGGACAAACCGGGTTTTCAATATCCAGATGCCGGCGTTCAGGGTCACGGCCAAGGTCTGTTTCACGGACCGTTCCGACGGATCTGCCGCTTCCTGTTCCGGTTCCGTCATCTTCAGGGTGCTCACGAAAGCCAGCAGGGCCAGCACAAAGGTCAGGTACAAAGGAAACCGCATGGTCACCATCTGGGTCAGCGTGACACCCAGGCCCATCCAACCCGCCACAAGGTTCATGAGACGGGGGTCATACACCACGGCCCCGGTGGTCATGGCGATCACGAATCCAATGGCCTGGTACCGCATCAGCACCTCCAGGACCCGCCCCCACTGATCGGCCATATCCGCCTCTTGCAGGCGGTCATAGGCCAGGGCTTCGTCCGCGCCGCTGGCCGCTGCTTCTGCCAGGCCGCTGAGCACCCGGTTCACCAGAAATACGAAAAAAATCAACCCCGGATCAATCAGGGGCATGAAGCTGATGATGCCGATCTCAACAATCATCACCCCGGCAGCAAAATTGAGCAGCCGCTTTCTGCCGAGGATGTCGGCCACCGCCCCGGACGGGACTTCCGCCAGAACGATGGTTGCGGCCCAGACCGCGTTGAGAATGGAGAACTGGGCCACGGTCAGGCCGAAATCCAGAAACAGAATGGTGAACACCGGGTAATAGAACCGGGAATTGAAAAATACCCGGAACGCGATGAACCACCGGACATCGGGAATGTCAAACGCGGTTTTCGGACTGTCGGTCATGGAATTCCTTTCATTTTCAGTTCAGGGGCCAGCGGTGAATCTGTCTGCTTTATCATACACAAGCCTTCAAGTCACGGATCAACTGATTGGCCGCAAAAACGGGTCAGCACTTGAGAAAACGACAATGCTTGGGTATGATACCTGTATGAGGGTGCTATAACAACCGTACCACCTGAACAACGGCTATGCTCTGCCGGGTATAACAACTCACTAAAGAATTTAAAGCATTATCAGGTTCTTTCACATAAAGGAAATATCATGAACCGATTCGTGACAGGTATGATCTTTGGCTTGGTTTGCCTCCATTTTCTCTGGTCCCCCCCCGTTTCCCAGGCACGGGAATACACCCTCCAGGGTCGGACCATGGGCACCTTTTATACGGTCAAGCTGATTTCCTCCAGACCACAGTCCATGGAGCTGTGGCAGAAAAAATCGACACCCGGCTGGGACAGGTCAATGCCGGGCTGTCCATGTATGATCCAAATAGTGATCTTTCCCGGTTCAACCGGACCGAGCCGGGCCAGCCTTTTCGGCTGTCCCATGATTTCGCCCGGGTCATGGACACGGCCAGAACCGTGTTCACTCTGACGGATGGTGCCTGGGACGGCACGCTCAAACCCCTGGTGGATCTGTGGGGATTCGGCACCCGGCAACCGGACGGCCGCATGCCCGAACCGGCTGCCATCGCTGATGCGCTGGCCAAGACCGGATTTCAGCACCTGATGTTTGAAAACAACCATCTGAAGAAAACGAAACCGGGGATCACCCTGGATTTAGGCTCCATTGCCAAAGGATACGGGGTGGATGCCATCGCCGGGATTCTCTCAAAGAGCGGTATACATGACTTTCTGGTGGAGATCGGGGGAGAGCTCTACGGCTCAGGGATGAACCGCCATAAAAAACCTGGTCCGTGGGCATCACCGACCCGCTGAATATCGGATCCGATGCCGGCCTTTACAAGATAGTCCATCTGGAAAACCGGGCCATTGCCACCAGCGGGGATTACCGCAATTATTTTGAGATTCAGGGAAAGATCTATTCCCACATTATCGATCCCAAAACCGGCTTCCCCGTGGACAATCAGGTGATCAGCGCGTCGGTCATCGCAGACACCTGCACCTTTGCCGATGCCCTGGCTACGGCGCTTGTGGTGATGGACCCGGATGACAGCCTTTCTCTGGTGGGCTCTCTGAAAAATGTGGAATGCCTGATCATTCAAAAGACTTCCGACGGATTTACAGAATTTGCCTCCCGGGGTTTTCACACCTTTGTTCAGCGTTGAGGCAATCCAGGATACCCATTCCGACACTGTGGGTCCTTCACACATCCGGTCCTGCCCGGGCAGAAAAAAGGACGGCTGATCCGGCAGGCAAGCATATCAGGCCGGCGGTTCCGGCTGGAATCTCTTTCCCTGAAAGGTATCCCGCCGCTCCAGGGCCTGCTGGATCAAGTTGAAGGTCTCCCGGTACCGTCCGGCCCAGGCCGGGGCCCGCAACTCACTGCCATGGGGATCGCCCGTGATCCGCTGAATCACCATCTGTTCCGGCAGCAGCTCCAGGAAATCACACACGGTTTCCACATACACCGGCTGTGTCATGGGCTCATAGTCTCCCGCCAGATACAAACGGTCCAGCGGCGTGTCTTTGATCACATACATGAGGTGGATCTTGACCCCGTGAATACCGGATCCGGCCAGATGGCGGGCCGTGTTCAGCATCATGTCCCGGGTTTCTCCTGGCAGCCCCAGGATCACATGGGCGCAGATCCAGATGCCCCTTCCCCGGGTCATTGCCACGGCGTTTTCAAAATCTTTCAGCGTATGCCCCCGTTTGATAACCGCCAGGGTGGTGTCATGAACCGACTGAAGCCCGTATTCCAGCCACACCAGATAGTTTTGCGCATAGGACGCGATCAGGTCCAGTTTTTGTTCATCCACACAGTCCGGACGGGTGCCCACGGCCATGCCTACCACGCCCTTGCATGACAACGCCGCATCATACATCTCCCGCATGGTTTCAACCGAGGTGTAGGTATTGGTAAAGGACTGAAAATAAACCAAAAACTTCCTTGCCTTGTATTTTTTCATCATGGGAATCTTTCCGGCTTCGATCTGATCCCTGATACCCCATGCCCTGTGCAAAGGCCCCGGTGCCAGAGCCTTTGGCGTTGCAGTAGATACACCCCTGGTCCGACAGGGTGCCGTCCCGGTTGGGACAGGTGAGCCCGGCATCCACGGCAATCTTCTGAACCCGCTCGCCGAACAGACCTCTAAGATAGCTGTTATAGTCGGTGTACCGCTTTGACTGATTCATGACCAAAATCCTGACGATTAAATTCCAGGGTTTCTCTTAGCGCAACCTGCGGAGTGCTTTCAGTTCTTCGTGGGGTTTTCCTGGCAATTTACTCCTGGGATTTCTTTAATCCATCTGACCCGCCTTCCGTTTCCCTGTCTTATGACTGCCATATATTGGCTCTGCATTTTCAATACATCCTTTCCGGCAAATTGTTCACGGTTTCCCCATGGCGTACCATGTTTCGCCCCTCTTGGGGTTAACAACACCTTGGCACAGCTGTCCCGATAATATCAGGTTTTAGATTGTAATGGTATCCTTTGCCAAATGCCCCTGAAATTATCTCAGTTTCGGACAATTGAACCCAACTCCTGCCATGCCTCAAATATCCTTTTTCAGGCCTGCTTTTTTAAATATTTCGGAAAGGCGACATGAATAGACATAGGACCTCAGCCAATTCTCATATTTTTTGCTAAATATCTCTAAACCGTTAGTCAGACACCTCCCATATCCATATTTCAATTTAGTGCTGCCATTGACAAACCACAATATAAGATTATTCTAATTTAGAAAAATCTAATTTAGAATACTGGTATACTTATGGAACCGAGTGATTTTGAAAAACTTGAAGCAAATACGTCACAGGCGGCACATCTACTTAAAAGTATGAGTCACCCCAGTCGGCTGATGGTACTGTGCCATCTGATGAAGGGAGAATCTTCTGTCAGGACGCTCAATCAAGCCGTTCCTTTAAGTCAGTCGGCGCTGTCACAGCATCTGGCAAATTTACGCCGGGCAAACCTTGTGGACACCCGCCGTGAAAGCCAGGTGATCTATTACCATCTGAAGAGCCGGGCCGTGTTAAAAATATTAGAAACCCTGTACGGAATCTATTGCAACACAAATGATGAGGAGAATGTAACATGAATGGACAACTGAACTGGTTTAAGGGCGGTCTATTACTGGGCACAGCATTCCTTATTGCTGTCGCTTTTGTAAAACCAATCGGCGTATCAACACAATTTGTGATCGCTGATGGCATTGTTTGGAACCTGTTTTCCGATACTGTGGTCCAAAAAGACCCAAAAAGCAAATCCGGCTACAGCAGTCCGAATGCATATCTGAACAAGAGTGGTGGCAAATATGCAGAAAATATCGCTAACCCCGCAAACTACAGCTTTATTTTTGTTCTCGCCATGGTGGCAGGGGCATTTTTGTCCTCCCGGCTGGGTGGACCGCAACCCACGACATTGGATCGGAGCGCCCCTGAAATTTGGCGGCAGCGCTTTGGAGAAAACCCGACACTACGTTATGTAACGGTATTTTTTGCCGGAGTGCTGGTTCTGTTTGGCGCCCGATTGGCCGGGGGGTGTACCAGCGGTCATATGATGAGCGGCATGATGCAGACCTCTTTGAGCGGTTACCTGTTTGCCATTGGTACCTTTGCCATTGGTGTTCCTGTGGCCACTTTTGTTTACAACAAAAATTAGGAGGTGCTCTATGACAATCTTTCTTGCGATCCTACTCGGCGTATTTTTTTGGTTTTGCCCTTCAGCGAGTTGGTGCCACCAATCCCCAGAATATCATTAATATGATGCGGTTGAAGGATCTGCACCTGATGAAGGCCATATTCTTTGGTATTGGCTTCAGCAGTATTCTTTTATTTCTCCTGATGGCTGTTGGTGTAATCGATGCAGGACATCTCTCCGTCAAAAGCAGTTATATCGGGGTGATCGTTGGCGGTGCAATTCTTGGTCTGGGATTCGCTGTGGCCGGATACTGTCCCGGAACAAGCCTAACCGCAATGGCAGACGGTCGAAAAGATGCTTTGTTTTTCGTAGGCGGAGGCCTAATAGGCGCCTTGATCTACACATTACTTTATGGCAGTATTCAAGAAACCTGGCTGTTTAACGAGATTGCCGGCGGTAAAGTCATGCTGGCAACAGGTTCAGACAAATTCCAGGCGCTTCTGCCCATGATTCCAGGCACATTGCTGGCTTTCATTATCGGAGTTGTTTTCATCATCATTGCATGGAAACTACCTGAAAAGGTCTGAATTCGACAGCTACTGAAATCTGTAACCAGGGTATTTCCCGATTTTGCATATAGGATGCTTCCCACATTACTTGGAGATACGAAAATGAAACTGAAAAAAATAACCTCTTTGACGGCCGGGCTCGCTTTTCTGGTCACAGTTTTAACCAGCGCCATTCTTTATATCGTTCCCCAGGGAAGAGTGGCCTACTGGTCAGACTGGCGCCTTTGGGGGCTTAGCAAAGAACAGTGGGGGAATATACATATCAACACGGGTATATTATTCCTTCTGGCCCTGCTCCTGCACATTTATTACAACTGGAACCTTATTGTTACGTACCTTAAAGACAGAACCAAAAAACTGAAGGTGTTCACCGGGAATTTTAATGTTGCACTGGTATTGACTGCGGCCTGCATACTGGGAACTCATTTTGGGATTCCCCCATTTTCATCGATTCTGAACATCAGTCAAAACATCAAAGATGCGGCTTCTTTAAAATATGGAGAGCCTCCTTTTTGGTCATGCAGAGGAAGCTCCATTCGATTCTCTGGTTAAAAAAAACAGGTTTGGATTTTCAACAGAGTGTGGATAGGCTTAAAGAAAAAGGAATCGAACTGGATGGGCCTGACCAGATTTTTTTGGAAATCGCCAAAAAATATCACATGACACCGCAGCAGGTTTTTAACATTATCACCATTAAACCATCGCCTGGAGACATCAGACAGCTGCCTGAAGTTCCTCCCCCGGGGACTGGGAATCGGTCATTATCACAATTATGCCAGGAATTTAACCTGGACTGCGACAATCTAACCAAAACACTTATACAAAAAGGCGTGCAAGTGGATTCTGAAACCAGTTTAAAGGAGCTTGCCATTGAAAATGGGCTGTCCAGTATCGAATTGTATGATCTTATAAAAGAGATTGTCAAAACGGCCGCACCTTCTTAACCGGGAGAATCATCTGCAAAGGTTTCCTTGCCTGATTCCCCGAACCGGGTATCGGCAACCCAAACATCGAACAATCGACTCGACGGTTTTGTCCGCAAAAATTGCCTAACAAGCCGGCCGTTCCAGCGAGGATATCACTTCCCGGCTGGATAACGGGCCGACATCCTGAGCCATCCTGGACACCATGGAGGAACTTTGGGCCGGATACCAAGGCAAGGGAAGGGCCAAGCAGTCATTCACAATCATGGGTCAGATACCGCGTATCAAGCAGTGGCGCAGCATCGGAAGCGCCCATTTTGCCCACGCCGGGGTTCGAACCGATGTTTTCTGGGTCAATGACACTTTTTTCACAGACGTAATTATTTCATTTGGTTGTACCAACCCAATTTTTCAAAAGGACGGGTATATTGCATATGAGAGATTTTTCCAGTTTCCATTTGGTTTCAAGAACCACACCGCCCGCCATGACCGAAACCGGGGTGTCAGAGGAAACCACGATCACAATAATATTTTCATGTTTTGCTGTGAACCGCAGCGCCGAATTAAACCGGGCACCCCGGGCACGGTTTTCACCGGGCACCATAACTGCCCTCCAGAAGGCAGGCAAATCCATGAAGCTTTGTATCAGCCCCGATATGCAAAGCCCCGTCCACCTTGGACAGAGATTTAGCCAAATCATAATTTCTCTGATTGTTCAAATCCAACGGATGTAACAGGGAATGGCCCATAATAAAAATTGGGGGTCATTAAGATCAATCACAATGCTACATCCATGCCTATGGTAGGCAGCACTGTGAACAATCCCAGTAATAGTTTTAAATAAAGCGGTTGCATCTTGAGCGTCCAGTTTCGAGTCCATTAGTGCCTCTTCCACCTGAACCAGCTTTGCTTTATGAGTGGTAGATTTGAAACTGCCGTCGGAAAAAGAGCACACCGGCTTGTCATTGAGTGAAAGAAAACCGTGCCGACCTTTAAAGTCGACGGATATGGAAAAGTCCGGATGATTTTCCTTTGTAATACCGATGATAGTGTTTTCAGCGACAACTAGTTTCAAATCGGAATTTTCGACTGACTGAAGAAGCTTTCTGATATGCTTGACATTTTCCAGAACGGGTTGTTCTGCCTCAGGAAACTCTAAAATAAATTCATTTTGGGAATCGATCCTTTTTCCACAAATTCACCTGCCCTCGCCATTCTCCTTCTTCCGGTGTCCTTGATATTTTAAGCACTGCCTCTAAAACGGGTAAACTCTAATCCTGGTATCCCAACCGATCAAAACATTCATTTCATCCACAATATAATCCCTGACCGCATGGGTGGCGTATTCCTTGAGAAAACCGCCGGAAATGCCTGTGTACAATTCTTCTTCATTGGCTATGTCATGGGAAAATCTGTAAACAGCATGTTCCAGCCACCGCTCAGTGGGGCCGATGGAACACATATCCGGATGGTGATCAGTAAACCACATCTGAAAAAATATCGAGCTTGATCTTCCGCCATAGGATATTAACCCAGCCAGCCCAAGATTTTTTCAGGAATCAGATCGCTGAATTTGCCTTTGTCATATTTAATAGATTTTTCGCCAATTATCCGAATCAATATACAGTTCTTTGAATTTCGGTTCGTGTCCGATCAGAAGATTCTGGGGATCAAAGATATAGACGGGATCATTGGGTGTAATGGCGTAGATAACGGCTGCCCGGCTGGGCCCGGAAAAATTGCTCAGCCCCTCACTCAAGCCATCTATGGTCTCCGTGATGCACTTGCGGATAAAGGTCGATTTTGCCAAATATGATTCCTCCCTATTTGCTGTAACTATATTTGACGGACAACTTTTGAAATAAAATGTCTTTGCCGGCATATAAAACAAAGCGTTAACCCACAATACTACTGTATACGTTTATATCGATATGCTCAAGAAGACAACCGCTGTCTGATACTCCCCCAATGTGAGGCGTGGGAGGCGCGGCCTGAAAATGCTATGTTCTTCCCGGTTTGAGGATGGTCATTTTTCTTCCCATTTCAGTGATCCTAATTTTTTCGGACAACACCATATTCATGTTTTTCGATGGTGAGATAAGGAGACTGGCAGAAGTACCGTCGGGCGCGGTCCCTGTGGCAGGAAGTGTTTGACAATTGATTATAAGACTCAA
>LQAG01000287.1_pt1 | contig 17399 bp, 18 predicted proteins | sample 1535801 | NCBI WGS metagenome assembly LQAG01 (sample SAMN04331584, study PRJNA305678) | bioreactor metagenome | isolation source: bioreactor_3 inoculated with Wadden Sea sediment 1st replicate of a... | place: Germany:Bremen | reverse complement strand
TTTATTTGGCCCCTTGGTCAAGTGGTTAAGACACCGCCCTTTCACGGCGGTAACAGGGGTTCGAATCCCCTAGGGGTCACCACTTAATTTAATAATGAATGTGAAAGCATTTATTTTGGGAGTATAGCTCAGCTGGGAGAGCATCTGCCTTACAAGCAGAGGGTCATAGGTTCGAGCCCTATTACTCCCACCACATGCGGGTGTGGCGGAATTGGCAGACGCGCTAGATTTAGGTTCTAGTGTCAATAGACGTGGGGGTTCAAGTCCCTCCACCCGCACCAAATTTTGCGGAAGTGGCTCAGTGGTAGAGCATCGCCTTGCCAAGGCGAGGGTCGCGAGTTCGAATCTCGTCTTCCGCTCCATTTAAAATACGGAGAGGTACCGAAGTGGTCATAACGGGGCGGTCTTGAAAACCGTTAGGGTGCAAGCCCACGTGGGTTCGAATCCCACCCTCTCCGCCATTTTATTTTAAGATTTGCCCAGATAGCTCAGTCGGTAGAGCAGGGGACTGAAAATCCCCGTGTCGGTGGTTCGATTCCGCCTCTGGGCACCAAGAAAAGCTGTTTACAGATTTAATCTGTAGACAGCTTTATTTGCATATATAGGATCTTTAAAAAGAATAGAGTTCTTAAAATTATTTATGTATAAAAATTAAATGAAGCGAGGAAATACCCAAAAGTGAGTGCAAAGATGCAGTAAACATTATAGAATATTAAGAAGGCAAGTGACAAGTTGCGGATATTCCAGTGAGAGGTTGCCTTTGCATTCAGAAAAGAATGTGTAATATAAAGACAGTTAGAACAGTGTTTGAAATAGCAACAGAAATATAGAAAATGACCATATAAAAGGGGGCTATTCTATGCCGGTTGTGGATGTGAATCTACCGAGAAATCCATATAAAATTCATATAGAATGTGATTTGATACAAAACATTGCAAACTATGTGACCATGTATTACTCAGGTCAAAGGATTTCAATTGTTACAGACAAAAATGTTTCGAAAATCTATTCGAGAAAGGTTGTGGAAGTTCTCGAACACGCTGGTTTTATGGTTGAAGTATTTGCTGTTAAACCCGGGGAAGGGAGTAAGAGCTTTTCTACTTATGAATTTGTATCCGAAAAGCTTATTGAATCTGGGCATACGCGAACAGACCTTATTCTCGCTCTAGGTGGCGGCGTTGTTGGTGACTTGGCTGGATTTATAGGAGCAACACTCCTTCGTGGAGTGCCTGTGATTCAAGTTCCAACAAGCTTGCTTGCTCAAATTGACAGCAGTGTTGGCGGAAAGACAGGTATAAATCTTAAGGCTGGAAAAAACCTACTAGGCGCTATTCATCAGCCAATAGCGGTCCTTATTGACCCTTTGACCCTAGACACTCTTCCACATAAATATCTTCGTGATGGTATAGGTGAAGCCATAAAGTATGGATTTATAAATAGACCTGATCTTCTGGATTTGTTTGAAGATATTGCTACTAAGAAGGCACCATTTAAGAGTGTTCTTGATTGTAGAGAAAGCATTATCGAGTTGTGTTGTGCTTCTAAAAGAGACTTTGTCGTTCAAGATGAAAAAGATTTTGGACAAAGAATGATTTTAAACTATGGGCATACCATTGGCCATGCTATTGAAAAATTTCACAATTATAAAGGTTATACCCATGGAGAAGCTGTTGCGATGGGCATGTATTATATACAAAAATTTCTGAGCATCACGGTCTTACCCAAAAGGGACTTGTCAAGAGACTGGAAGTTTTACTTAAGGCCTTTGATCTATATCAGCCAGAGACCAAGGCCAGTCCAGATGTTTGGATTGAGACGATCGCAAAAGACAAGAAAAATCTGAATGCAAAGCTAAATGTAATACTTGTTGAAAACCTGGTCAGCCCATTATTTATGAGACATCACTGGATGGGTTTTACATGATGATGAAGGAGGGCTATGATGGGTAAAATGATAATTGAATCAGCACGACTGGGAGGATCGGTCAGTGCGCCACCATCCAAGAGTCTAAGCCATAGGATCATGATTGCTGCGGCATTGAGCAAGGTCAGTCCATCATAAAGGGCATAAAGGAATCCGTTGATATACGAGCAACAAAGACTTGCCTAGAAACACTGGGGGCCGAAATTGATTTTTATGAGAATGAAATGAAGATCAATGGAATGGGAAGGCCGACGGCATTAAAGGACACGACAATGTTCTGTGAAGAATCTGGATCGACCCTTCGGTTTATGATTCCCATAACGGCCCTATCAGGACAGTTTGCATGTTTTGAAGGCAAGGGAAAATTAAAGACACGACCGATAGATCCCTATTTTAGTATATTTGATCAATCAGGGATAGAATATACATATGATGGCCACTTGCCCCTTACCATAAAAGGGACATTAAAGTCAGGTGTCTATGAACTGCCTGGACATATCAGTTCTCAGTTTGTTACGGGGCTTCTTATGTCACTGCCTTTATTAGAGGGTGACTCAACCATCAGAATGACAAGCAAGCTTGAGTCAAGGGACTATGTGGATTTAACCATAGATGTTATGGCTATGTTTGGGGTTGAAGTAGACAATCATAACTATGAGTTTTTTGAGATAAAGGGATCTCAGGCTTATATGGCAAGACCAGTTCGCGTTGAAGGCGATTATTCTCAAATGGCTTTTTGGGCAGTGGCTGGATGCATTGGTTCAGATCCGATTGTAATAGAGAATACGTCTGAAGAAACCCGACAAGGAGACTCAAGAATATTCAAAATCATTGAAGAAATGGGTGGACGGGTTGAGTACAAAGAAAACTCTATCACTGTGCATCCGAGTCAAACACATAATGTAAAAATCAATGTGAGTGAAATTCCAGATTTGGTTCCTATCTTAGCTGTTCTTGGCAGTTTGAGTCTGGGGACCATGCATATATATGGTGGAGAAAGAGTTCGTTTAAAAGAATCAGACCGATTAAATGCCATAGCCACGGAAATTAATAAAATTGGTGGGCAGATTGAGGAAACACCTGACGGCCTTATCATTAAGGGTGTGACATCATTGCAAGGGGGTCGAGTTGAGGGGTGGAATGACCATAGAATTGTTATGGCCATGGCCATCGCTGCCATATCTTGTAGTGAAAAATTGACTATTGAAGGTTGGGAAGCCATTAATAAGTCATACCCTGAGTTTTTCAAAGATTATCAGAAATTAGGAGGTGTTGTCAGTGAATGGAACATGGGGTAGTTCACTTGGTCTTACGATCTACGGGGAATCCCACGGAAGTGGACTTGGGGTGGTTATCAACAACTTGCCGCCAGGTATTGAACTGGATTTAACACGGATTGAGTCAGAAATGAAAAGACGACGACCAGGCACTTCTAAGATGGCAACACCGCGTCAAGAAGCAGATGCCTTTGAGATATTAAGTGGTTACTTTGATGGACATACAACTGGGGCTCCTCTGGCCATATTGATCAGAAACACCAATCAGCGGTCGAAGGACTATTCTAAAGTGAAGGATGTGCTAAGACCCGGTCACGCTGACTGGAGTGCCTACAAGAAGTACAAGGGGTTTCATGACTATAGAGGTGGCGGACATTTCAGCGGAAGACTAACTGCTGGAATCGTATTTGCAGGTGCTGTGGCTCAACAGGTGCTGGAAAAGAAAAACATAAGAGTTGGAGCGCTTGTCAAATCAGTCGGAGGGGTTTACAGCAGTTTGCCCAAACTGGCGGAAATCATGAATGATGATATTAGCCAGTGGAAGGCACAAAACTGCCGGTTTATGATCCTGTTCAAAGAGACAAAATGGAAAAGCTTATTGAAGAAGCACGGATGGAACATGATTCTGTGGGCGGTCAGATATATGCTTTTGCAAGTAATGTACCGGCTGGTCTGGGACAACCCTTCTTCCACTCGATGGAAAGTCGGATAGCACATATCATGTTTTCTGTTCCAGCGGTGAAAGGTATTGAGTTCGGGGCGGGTTTTGCCCTTTCAGATATGCGAGGCATAGATGCCAATGATGAAATCTATATTGAAATGAAGTTATAGAGTCAAGAACAACAATAATGGTGGGATATTAGGGGGATAACCAATGGAATGCCTGTGGAAGTCACTCTGGCCATTAAACCGACACCATCCATTGGAAAAATTGCAAAAAACTATAAATATAGAAACAGCAAGTCCTGTTGACCTTTCGGTGGAGGGCCGACATGATCCTTGTATAATACCACGGGCTGTCCCAGTTATTGAATCCGTTCTTGCAATTGCCCTGCTGGATGCTATGATGGATGAAGGGTTTAAGTTCTAGTGGTTAAGAATAGGCTGGAAGGTGGAAACATTTGAAGTTAAATGATTTTAGAAATGAAATAGACGCTCTTGACAAAGAAATTGTGGAACTGATTGTAAAGCGAATGGAGATTTCAAAGGCGATCTCTGAGTATAAATACAAGCATAATCTTCCTATTCGGGATGCCAATAGAGAATCTGAACTGATTAAAAACAGGACAGAACATATAGAGGATTTGGCTTTGAAAAAGGCCCTTGAATCTGTGTTCGAAGCAATTTTAAAATCAAGTCGAAATGTTCAAGCGCTGGTCAGGACGAACTGAAATAGACTGTCTTAATCAGTCGACTTGTAAGGAAAAGAAGATTGATTATGAAAAGAAAATCCCTTGTATCTAGTGATACAAGGGAATTTTCGTTTAAGTGTTTGTTGAAAATCGAGCTTCTATCACAAACAAAGTGTGTATAGACTTGTATTTCAGAATAATCTATTCATTACATGGGGACATGATCGACTTTTTATCCTGTGCACAGGTCGCTTATTTAGCATTAGCAGCAGAATTCTGAGCTTTCAATTTTGCTTTTTTCGATTGAGGCATATTGACTAGGAATATCCCTGATGAAACCAGCACAAGAGATAAAAGAATCTCCGAATTCAATGACTCTCCAGGTATAAAAATGGAGGAAAGAATTGATCCCCAAATCGGTATTTGAAACTTGTAAATAGAAACACGGCTGATTGGGTTCTTACTAAGTAGGGTAAACCAAATTCCAAAGCCAGCAGATGAAATCAGAGCCAAGTGCATAAATATTGGAACAATATCCGCAGTGATATGAATAACATTACCACCTAAGGCAAACCATGAAATTATAATCATGATGAAGGACCCGGTAAACATTTGATAGCATGTCATGACAACTGTATCCATACGACCAGATAGCTCCTTTGCCATAATTGACGAAACAGCGCCTGTGAGAGCTGCCATTATGAGCAGGCCCTCTCCATTCCACGCGAAGCCACCTGTGAGGGACCTTTGGCAAGATTCACATAGACCACACCACTGAATCCGAGAATGAGTCCGAACCACTTTTGTCGATTCATTTTGTCGTTTGCATAATAAAAGTGCGGCAAGACGATGGAGAAAAATGTTCCCAGAGATGTCATAATGGATCCTTTGACCCCTGTTGTATTTGCAAGTCCATTGTAGAAGAAAAGATACTGCAAGGACGTCTGTACGATACCAAGTGCAACAAGAGGCAATATGACCTGTTTGGTGATTTTTAATTTTCTCTTTGTAACGAGGATGAACGCAAGCATATAGACTGCCGCAAGGAAAAATCTATATCCGGCAAATTGAAGCTTGGTTGCCCAACCCGCACCGCCTATATCAAGAGCAGCATAACTCACTTTCAGTGAAGGGAAAGCACTGCCCCAAAGAGCACAGGCAAAGGTGGCAAGAGCAAATATCGCGATGGGATGTTTATAAAATTTGTCTGACATAATAATCTTCCTTTATTCTGTAACCTTTACGATATTGTTTTGAACTATAATTTCATGTAACATTAAGATTATACTACAAATTGTACGCGTGTCACTATGTGTAAACAAAATGTAGTATACTGTTATGGCTAAGAATTTAGAAGAGGAGTATGACTTTTGGAAACGATCATGAATATATTCTTGAATATCCGACTGCTGGATATTGTTGACATTTTCATAGTGGCATTCGTCTTTTACAAGCTATTGTCTCTTATTCGTGAAACAAGGGCAGAACAGCTTATAAAAGGGATTATTATTCTTCTGGTTGTTTCAAAGTTGAGTGAGTGGGCCAAACTGTATGTTGTGCACTACATTCTCCAAAACACATTGACACTCGGGGTTGTTGCCCTGCTCATTGTGTTCCAGCCAGAGATGAGACGAGCGCTAGAATACATAGGACGAAGCAAACTGCTGTCCAAGTCCTTTGCAGAAGTTGACAGAGAAATTCTGCAGGAGTCCGTGGACCAGGTTGTGACGGCTGTGAGTACCCTTTCAAGAGATAGAATAGGTGCTCTTATTGTCATGGAAAGAGATACCGGCATTAATGATATTGTAGAAACTGGTGTTAAAATTGATGGCAAAATCTCAAGTGGATTGCTGATTAACGTATTTATTCCCAACACGCCTCTGCATGATGGCGCTGTCATAGTGCGTAAAGATAAAATACTTGCAGCGGGTTGTTTTTTACCCCTGTCAGAAAATCCGAACTTAAGTAAGGAAGTGGGCACAAGGCATAGGGCGGCTCTTGGAATTTGTGAGCAGTCGGATGCCATTGTCGTTATTGTTTCAGAGGAAACTGGTGCTATTTCCATAGCTATGGATGGCAAGCTTTCAAGATTCCTTGACCCAAAAACATTGTCCAGTAAACTCATGGAGGCCTTTGAGCCGGAAAATGAGAAGGCCTTGATATCGAAAAAGAGATGGAGATTTAATAAATGACTAGACCAGCATGGGTAAGCCGTGTTGCAGAAGTGTTTAACGGCAGCAGGCTATCAAGCAACACGGGACAAAAAATAATTTCAATACTTTTTGCTATCCTGTTTTGGCTGTATGTTATGGATCAAGTCAATCCAGAAATAGTGAAGGAACTGGAGAACATCCGCGTTGAACTCCTTAACACCCCAAGTGTCACTGAAAATGGCCTGATCATTATGAATGAACAGGAACACTTTGTGAATGTGAAAGTGAAGGGGCGTAGAAATGACCTCTTTGATGTGACGAATGAAGATGTTCGTGTGACGGCTGACTTGACGGGCTATGGCAAGGGCGATGTGAGCGTTCCTCTTGAAACCCGTACGTTCAATGGGAGCTTTACAGTGGATGATCTATCCAAAAAAGAAATAAAGCTATTTTTAGATAGAGTTGTGGAGATTTCAAAACCTGTCAACCTTGAGGTCACAGGTGAAACCAAAAGTGGCTATGTGAAAGGTGAACTTAGCTTTGAACCACAGGAAATTATTGTGAAAGGTCCAGAGTCCTATGTCAATAATGTCGCCATGGTTTATGGTGAAATGAAGATTGATGGCACAACAAGTGACCTTGAAAAAGAAATACCTGTCAAGCCAGTCGATAATGACGGCAATGTGGTCGGCGGTGTTGCCCTTGGAAGAGACTATGTCCGTTCGACAATTGGTATATCAAAATTAAAAACCCTTTCTCTTAACGAACGCCTAACAGGTCAAGCCGCGGATGGGTATGAAATCGTGAAAATACAAATTAATCCTGCTGCGGTAACTGTCCGTGGTAGTGAAGCTGATATTGATGGATTAGACAGGCTCTATACCATGCCTATTGATATTTCAGGGATAATGAGTACGGCAGATGTGGAAATCCAACTGGACTTGCCAGAGGGCATCACAGCGCCATACCTCAATGTACCAGCTATAGCGACGGTTTATGTAGAAGCCTATGAAACAAAAGTATTTGAGATACCAGGCTCAAGTATTGAAATTAGAAATATGAATGATGAGTACCTGGTCACGCAAAGAGATATCTCTGGTGTGGTGCGACTCACCGTTCGAGATATTGAGTCGGTTATGGAAGATGTCGATGTATCATCATTTGAGCTATATTATGATGGTTCAAATCTAAAGCCGGGCATTACAAATGAAATTGTCGTCAAGGTGGAACCAGACCAGACCATTAAGACCATTGAGGTGGATTCTGATTCTGTACGTATTCCAGTCCGCCTAAAAGAACTTATCAACGACTACCAAAACGAGGACACACCAAACGAAGACTCTTCTGAAAGTGAAGATACGAGTCAAGGGTCGGGTGGCTCACAGTCCCCTTCGGACGATAACATAAATGAATAGACCTTTGATGGTTGAGATAAAAGAGCCCTTTCGTTAAAAAATAAGACTCTTAAAAAGACTGCAAATATTTGCAGTCTTTTTTGTTGTTAAAAGCCCAAACATGATAAAATGGATGTGGGTCAAGCTTACAAGACCTAAGACATGGCAGACAAAAGCAGAATCGTGGTCATATCAGGTCCATTTTTAGATGGAAAAGATGATTTGTAGACCACTTAATATGAATAAGTGAATTTGAAAAGCGATAGAGAAAATATAGTGACAAACGAGAGTTGAGGTGGCCTATGAAACGGGAGATTGAACTCATTTTAGATTCAACCCACGATGCTATGATTGCGGTTGACAAAAAAGGCATAATAACTGTGTATAATGCTGCAGCAGGTAAGCTGACAGGAAAAGTACCCAGTCAAGTCATTGGAAAACCAGTTACTGAGGTGGTCGATACAACCAGACTCCCCTATATACTAAAGACAGGCGACTCAGAGCTTAATAGAAAACAGATGCTTGGAGACATTGAAATAGTCACCAACCGCATGCCTGTAAAAAACGAAATGGGAGAGGTCATTGGTGCATTGCGGTTTTAGAGATATTACGGAAATACATGCTCTAGCAGAGGAAATCACCAATTTACGGGAAGTTCAGTCCATGCTAGAGGCTATATTAAATGCCACTCAGGATGCCATATCTGTTGTGAATCAAGATGGTATTGGCTGGTTGATCAATCCAGCTTACACAAGACTAACAGGCTATACTGAAGATGATATTATTGGCAAGCCATCCACTGTGGACTTGGCTGAAGGGGAAAGTGTTCATTTAAAAGTGCTCGAGACGCAGGAACCTGTAAAAGGCATGTATCACCGGGTAGGGCCCAATAGGAAAGAGGTTATGACAGAAGCAGCACCTATTATAGTTGATGGAGAATTACGGGGCAGTGTTGCGGTAATACATGACTTGACAGAAATCAATAAGCTCGTGTCAGAACTGGACCAGGCAAAGCAAATTATCCGAAATTTGGAAGCCAAGTACACCTTTGATGACATAATTGGCAAGAGTGAACTCATGGAAGCCACCATTGCTAAGGCGCGGCTTGCTGCGGAAACACCTGCAACCATTATATTAAGAGGTGAAAGCGGAACAGGAAAGGAACTCTTTGCCCATGCCATCCATAATGCATCTGAAAGAAAGTTCAATCAGTTCGTTCGAGTGAATTGTGCAGCCATTTCTGAGAATATACTGGAAAGTGAACTTTTTGGCTATGAAGAAGGGGCCTTTACAGGGGCTTCAAAGGGTGGGAAGATTGGTCTGTTTGAGCAGGCCGATGGTGGCACCATATTTCTTGATGAAATCGGGGAAATCAGTCTGACCATGCAGGCAAAACTCCTGCGCGTGCTTCAAGAAAAAGAAATTGTACGCGTCGGGGGCACAAAACCAGTCAATGTGGATGTAAGAGTTATATCAGCAACAAATGTAGATCTTGAAAAGGCAGTTTTTGACGGTGGTTTCAGAAAGGATCTCTACTACAGACTCAATGTTTTTCCAATACAAATCCCCTCCCTTAGAAATCATAAGGATGATCTTGACGCCCTAATAAGCTTTTTGATCAACAAGTATAACCAGGAATACGGGAGACATGTCAGTGACATTAGCCAAACGGCCATGGCCCACATATTGTCCTATGACTGGCCTGGAAACGTGAGAGAACTTGAGAACTACATTGGACGGTCAATGATCAATATGCGCATGAATGAAACGATCTTAGACCGTTACCATATGCCAGCTTTTCAGACTAATATTTCTGATGGTGGACCAATTTATGAAAGTCAGGGATATGACCTGCCTGATATTCCTATGAATGACCGCAAACTTTCCTCCCATCTGGATGCGATTGAGAAGAGACATATTCTTTCTGTTCTTAGAATTAATGATGACAACAGGGAGCAGACGGCAAAAGATTTAGGCATATCCTTAAGATCCCTTTACTATAAACTAAAAAAGTATGGCATTCACTAGCCCTGAATGACCTGTGATTACAAATTTGACTTTTAAAGATCGTAAGACAATCAATGCTGTGTCAAGGTATCCCCATATCCGTTTCAGTTAAACGGTATGGGGATTTTATATTTTAAAACAGGTCCAGTTTTATTTAAACGTGATGATGTCTTGACTCTTGTATGAATCAAGAAGCTCAGGCGCAAAGGCCATATACAACAAGCGCATCTGCTAGAACCCCCTGAAAAATATGCTTAAAACACTCATAAAGCGAAATGTGACGAAAATTTAAAAAGTACGAAAAGTGCACCAATGCTGGACTTGAGGTGACGATAAATTTATTTTAATGTACAGGAAAGGGGTAAATAGCGATTTGTAGAATTAAATACTAAGAGATATGAACGTGAAAATAGGGGAGGCGTATTATGAAACGATGGGGCGTTTTTAGCGACAGGGGGTTCTTATTTTTTTGCTCGTGTATGCTATCCAGTTGAGTGAAGATCCAAGGTATCCTGATGTGAACCTTGACCGGATTATGGAGCATACAGAAATGTTAATGTCAGATGCCTTTGGTGGAAGAGCGACAGGCACCGCAGGAAACAGTGAGGCTTTAGACTATATTGATTCAAGCCTGGGTGATGTTCTAAGGGAAGCCAGCAAAGACAAAGTGTTCATGAAAAGGCAAACCTTCAATGTGCCTGTGATGAAATATGAAGACAGACCTATATTTAGTTTGTTCCAAATGAGACACCGGAAGAAATAACTGAAAAATCAGAAAATGAAACGAGTGACAATCGTGTTCAGCTCATGTACGGTCAGGATTTTCTGACAGAAAATAGACCGAGAAGCGGGAATATAGATTTTAGAGGTCAGGCCATACTGGTGACAGATAGTATTTATGATATTGAGCCAGACTTGCTAAAAGACAAAGTTCTCATCACTCAGATGAACCGTGTGACAAATGATTTTATAGACGATGCTATAGACCGGGGTGTTATTGGTGTCTTAAATCAGTTTACCAACGGATTTGATCCAGATGCAAGACATGTTTCTGAAGACACGAAACTGAACTTGAGGGTTGACTGGAAAGTCGGAAAATCGATTTTTGTAGGCAGCCTAAGTAAAACAGCATTTGATTTTCTGAAGGAAGAAGCTAAAAAAGAAGGTAATTTGATCAAGGCCCATTCAAACCTTGACCCAATACAGGCGTCGGGATATATGAGTGAGAAGGTCACAGGACATATTCGAGATGTCCACATAGAATCAATTGCAAGTTACCCTCTCGTAAATACCAGCAATATAGTGGTCAAGTTTCCTGGGAAATCGCCTGAAAGCGGAGCGGTTATTATATCAACTGACTTAGATGGATACGGCCAGGAACTAACAGGGGAGATTTTGCCATCAGGTGGTCAAGCGATGGGAACAGCAGTTGTTCTTGACTTGGTTGACTTGTTTTACAAACTGGACATTGTAGCGCAAAAGGATGTCTATTTTGTGTTTTTAAATGGGTCAAAGCAAGGCGAATATGGAATGGAAGCCTTTATGTCTTCCGTGGATCTTAATCGTCAAGTGGAATGGATACACATTCAGAACTTAGGCGGTGTCCTTGACATGCCCATCGTATTTGGGGATGCACTTGCAACCACGTCAACCAGGCAATCAGCCCTCCAACTTCGCCTCATGATGCATGCACAAGATGTTGGAGTAGGAGCAGTTCGTGGGGATACAGCTGATCCAGTACCTGGATTTCAAAAGTTGATTGATATGAACATTCCCCATGTGATCATGTCCTCAGGATCAGATGTCTATACGGCTGGGGATGATCTTGTAGACCTTACAAGAAATAAAGTTGATGGCGCGAGCCAAGTTTTAAGGAGTTTTTTACTAAGGGATGTTTTAAAGCAAAATCAAGCGGATTACTTGAATGAAAAGTGGGTCTGGGGTGGCTTTATGCTAGGCCTCATGGTCTTATTCTTTATGTTGGTAAACAAACTGGCAAAGGTTTATCCGAGTTTCGAATGTATGGGTATTAATATTCGTAGTATAAGTCATTCTAGACCATTTAGACTGCTTTCAAATACAGTTTATTTTGCTGTTCCTGCCCTGGTGCTCATACTTTTTATGATCTATCTGCTTTTGTTTCCTAAAAGCTTTGTCACCACAGAATATTATGGCCTTTATAGCGGTTATTCGCCTTACCTGTATTTAAAGCAGACAGTCATGTTCACTGAGCGGTTGCTGACAAGCGGGTTTGCCCTAAAAGGTGTTGGCAATGTGGATATGCGTATACTGTCCAGCCTTATCACAGGATCATTGAAACTTGTGGTGCCAGCCATCGCAATTAGTCTGATGATCGGATTTCTTAAAGGGGCTGTGGATAGCTACAGACCAACAGATGGTAAGAATTTTATATCCCTTGCCCTCTTATCTATGCCTGATGTTCTCGTGGCATTTTTAGGCCTTCAAGTGATTATATTATGGTCAAAAAAATGAAACCCTTGTGAACATGATTGAAGTCGGGGCCATGCGGGGCATCGTTATGCCAGTGTTAGCCCTGTCGATTATTCCTTCTATATATGTTAGCCGCCTTGCACTTATTGCAGTGGAAGAAGAGCGACATAAGGGTTATGTAAAAGGGGCGCTTGCAAAAGGCGCGACAAAAAGACAGGCCTTTATAGGCCATTTGATGCCTGTTATGATGTTAAAAATTTTGGACGCTATGCCATCAGTAATGAAACTCCTCATTGCGAATTTAATCATTGTAGAATACTTTTATGGATACCCAGGTATTGCTAATTATCTAATCACTCATATGGATTCTGTATCACTTGTGCTTATATTATCCATGGGCATAGGCATTATGTATTTGGCCTTGAGTCTTCTATTTAAAATGTTATCCACTATTTTGAATCCGATGAAAAGGGGGATCCTGTAAATGAAGCGGAAAATTAATATGCCATTGGTGCTTGGTGGACTTATTTTATTGATGCTCCTGTCTGTAATATTGGTGCCTAGCTTTTATACTAAATACAACCCATATGCAACAGAGACCCTAAAGTCTTATCAAGATGACAGCGGAAACTTTAAATTTATGACACCACCGTTTGCGCCTGATGAGAGACATAAACTCGGGACAGATGAAATGGGCAGAGATTTGGTTAGCCTGATTGTGTATGGTGCAAGACTAACCATCGGGATAAGTCTCATGGTTGTGTTTTTTAGATTTTTACTCAGTCTTTTTATTGGTATTCCAGCGGCCTTTGGCAATCCAGTGGCCCAGGGGACCATAAGGCTGTCCAATATTGTTTTTAATTTTGTGCCCCCTCTTATTATTTGTGTCATAATACTAAAAATACAGTTTTTGAGTCTCTTCCTAAAGAACTTTCCTTTTGGGTTTTTGTTTTTATGCTGACGCTGGTAGGGTGGTCAAGGGTTGCGGAAGTTGTCCAGTCTCGATCAGAGGACATTCTGGGACAAGACTTCATTCGCAGTGAAATATCCATTGGTAAAAGCAGACGTATGATTGCCCTAACCAATGTGGTGCCCCATTTGGCAGCAGAAATGACCGTAATGGCATTTATGGAAATTGCCGTTGTGCTGGGTCTTCTCATGCAACTGGGAGCCTTCATGGTCTTTATTGGAAATTTACGTATTGTGGAAAAATCAGATAGGGGCATTATTATCTCTAAACCCATGAGTTTTGAACCGGAGTGGGCGGCCATGATGGGGCTTCAAAACCTACCTTAGATCGGCCCCTTGGTTGGTCTTTTCTCCGGCCGTGGCCTTTTTTATAAGCATTTTGGGCTTTAATATGTTTGGCGAGGGGCTTCGCAAGGCACTGCAGGTTCAAAATTCAAAGTTTATGACCCGGGTTAAGGGCTACAAGAAACCCGCTCTTCTAGGTGTTCTGATAATTGGTATTGCTTTTGCCTTATCGCAAAATGCTGGGGAGAAAGGCTCCCTCGCTCCACCATCAGAACTGCCAGATTTTGCCGTGGTTCGGCAAGATAATAAAGATATGGCGGATTGGTTGGAATCAAGAATGATAGACCAGGGGCTCAAACCAATTGATAGTAGCTATAAAACAGCATATGATTTCACCCCATATTGGTTGACTGAAAGTGCAGAACTCGAATTAGATGGAGGCCAAGTGCTGGTAAGACAGAAAGACTTTGTTGTAGCAGGTTATGGAAATGGTCAATTTAATGGAGTCTTATACGATGGAAGAACCGTAGATGTTCTGGGTCATGAAGACTTGCAACTGAGTGGTGGTGAGCTTTTACTCCTTGACGGAACCTACTACACCCAGTCAGCTGTGGAAGATTATATAGATCATATTGGAGCGTCAAACCATATCGGTGCAGTGATTGTGATTATGTCTGATTTGACCACAATTGATAACTTAGGGAGCTTTAGAGCGCAAATGCCTGTTTTATTTGTGCGTCAGGGTCTTGACTGGGACATTGGAAGCCAGGCCAAGATTCGTGTTCAGTGCGCAGAAATAGAAGGTCAGGGGATGAACCTATATGGTGTTATTGAAGGCAAAACGGACAAGGTGAACGATGAAGCCATTATTATTGGAGGCCAGTACAATTATGAGTCGCCTCAGGAGCGTGAAAGCTTAATTGCCATGTTGGAACTCATGGAAGCCTTTTCAAAGGATCGTCATAAGCTGGACCGCAAGGTGATTTTTGCCTTTTGGGATGGAAGCCATACATCGACAGGCTATGGCTTGCTGGAGTATTTGAAACATCCATTATACGCCCCAAAGGACACTGCGGTTTATCTGGATGTGTCTGTTGTGGCTGACCAAGGTCAAATACTCTTTGATGACAGTCATGCGCCACATTCCCGATTTTATGGATGGAGCCTAGCCCAGCGTGCTGGGAAAATTGGCCAAGACGTCGATGTTCAAAGGACAAAGGACCTTGTCAAAAGCCGTCCTGATATTTTTACAAGAGGTCCGTCGTGCATCCATGTTCAACTAGGTGATATGGATGGGATTGAAACTAGGACTGGGACTGGAACTGGAACGAATAGACCGGCCTATGTCACCGAAGACCTAACGGGCTTTATTTACGATTTGATCTTGGGAGGGGCTTACTGATGATGGAGCGCGATAAAGAACAAAATGAAAACATACTGGAAATTGATGACTTAAAATTAAGCCTACCTGTCGGAGCCAAGTACGTTGAAATCCTGCATGGTGTGAGCATTGATGTTAAAAGAGGCAAAATACTGGGCATACTTGGTGAAAGTGGTAGCGGAAAGACAGTGACCATGACCGCGGCTACGGGACTTTTAGACCAGGGCTACTGCGATATTCACCAGGGTGGCGCATATTTTCATGGGGAGGATCTTCTCAAGCAAAATGATAAGGCCCTGGCAAGTATTCGAGGGCGACAGATTGGCTTTGTTTTTCAAAATGCCATTGATTCCATGAACCCTTATAAGAAAGTGAGAGGTCAACTGGAAGAGGTCTTTAAGCTCCACAATGTCAAAGTGAACGCAAGGAGAATTGAAGAGGCTCTTGAATCTGTTGGTATAAAGGACTCAAAAAGTGTTCTCAATATGTATCCAAGTCAATTGAGCGGAGGAATGGCCCAGCGTGTCATGATAGCTATGGCGGGCCTACTCGAACCCGACCTTATTATTGCAGATGAACCCACATCGGCCATAGATGCTTCCCTTAGAAAAATGGTTCTGGATCTGTTTATAAGCGTTAAGAAATCAAGGGGGATCAGTATTGCCATGATCACCCATGATTTTGATGTGGTGGCTTATGCTTGTGATGACGTGGCTGTCATGTATAGTGGTTTAATTATGGAAAGCGGTCCTAAGACGGCTATCATGAAGCATCCAAGACATCCTTATACCGCTGGACTTATAGAGTGCGCTCAGTCCCTTGGAAAAGGAGATATTAATCTATTTGAATTACCAGGCATCCCCCCTCTCCGCAAGATTATGAAAATCTCTGTCCCTTCAAGTCAAGATGTGATCGTGTGGTGAAAGCCTGCACGTCATCCCTGCCACCTGTTAGACAAGTTGGAGTCCAGTCGATTCGGTGTCACAATCCACTGGAGGTGAAGGTCGATGAATAATCCTATTATTGGTGTGAAAGAAGTCAGCAAAACATTTTATGTGAAAGCGGGTCTCTTTGATAAGCAAAGAAAAGTGAAAGCCGTTAAGAATGTCAGTTTTCAGGTGTACCGAGGAGATTGTTTTGGACTGATTGGCGAGAGTGGATCGGGAAAGACCACGGTGGGAAATCTCATTTCTAGGATAATTAATGCTGATAGGGGGGAAGTGACTTATGAATCAGCGTCTATTTTTGATTATTCTCACCAGGATTTGCAAAAATGGCGTAAGTCGTTTCAGGTTGTTTTTCAGCAGTCCAGGGAATCACTAGATAGCAAAAGAACGGTTCGTGAAATTATGATAGAACCGCTCCATATCCATAGTGTTGTTCCTAGAAAAGACTACGAGGTCGAATGCGAGAGGCTTCTTGGTCTTGTGGGCCTGGGTCCCATGTTTATGGACAAGCTTCCAACAGAATTGAGTGGTGGTCAAAAACAAAGGGTCGGTATTGCAAGGGCCCTGGCTGTTAGACCAGATGTCCTTCTTCTGGATGAACCCTTAAGTGCTCTTGATGTGAGTGTTCAAGGGCAGGTGATCAATCTGTTGAATCAGTTGAAGACGGATATGAATTTGACCTATATACTTATTACCCATGATTTGAATGTGGTTCGACAAATGTGTAATCGTGTGGCCATTATGCGTCTGGGGGAAATTGTTGAGATGGGAGAGGTTGAAAAAGTCATGGATATGCCTGATCATGACTACACTAAGAAATTGATAGAAGCCTCAGAACTGGGGCATGGTTAAGGTGGGTCATAAAAGGATTAACACATAAAACATGGGCGGACTGTAAATGTGAGAAGATAAAACCTGCAAGGGGTATGCGGGATGTGACTTATAAATTTTAAGTGTTGGATGGACTCATTTAAAGGAAGATTATAAGGGAACATATTAATATGTACAAAGAGAATATAGAGATTATTTAATGAAGAGCCCGAGTGTTGAAAAAAGCATGTTGCAAGTTTGCAATATGCTTTTTTGCATAGAGGACACATTTGTAAAAGATGGCTCGTAAGATCTTTACATAGAACAAAAGTGGCTTATAATCATATGTTCAGAACTCAAAACGCTGTTTTTTTAGTGATAACTATTATCATAAAAATGCAAGTGAATGCACTTGGTGAATGATAGTGCAACATTTTACATGCAATATAA
>LQAG01000286.1_pt1 | contig 17518 bp, 26 predicted proteins | sample 1535801 | NCBI WGS metagenome assembly LQAG01 (sample SAMN04331584, study PRJNA305678) | bioreactor metagenome | isolation source: bioreactor_3 inoculated with Wadden Sea sediment 1st replicate of a... | place: Germany:Bremen | reverse complement strand
TTGGCTTAATCACGTTTTTGTTGTATAATTATGTGATATTACCACGTATTTCAATGATTAGCTCTTTAGTCTGTCCTACCTCAGTTCTACAAACTGGACTTTCAGCTCATTCGGATCCAGCACATAGAAAAACTTCACCTTCGGAATCGGCTCCCGTGGACCTTCATCAAGCGGGATTCCAAAACTGGTTTCCTAAGTATAACATGTTTGTTTAGCCTGCGCGAAGGGCAACAAATGGTCAGTTGGTTATAAACATATGCACAAATAGGAATGTGTATCATTAAATACATGCATCACTTTTGTCAATGCAAGAAAAACATATTGACAATCATCGATATATGAGTTATTATATCGATAATTGTAGATATGAGATATTGATGAAGAAGAGTTTCATCAAGTGGCAATAAGTGAAAAAATATAAGGAGTACCAATAATGAAAAAAGAAAAGTTAGAAGGCATCAGTATTTTTGAGAAGTATCTGACCCTGTGGGTTCTGTTGTGTATGGTCGTCGGCGTATTGATCGGCCATTATGTTCCTGTCGTTCCGGAATTTCTTGGCAAGTTCGAATATGCAAATGTATCCATTCCTATTGCAATTCTGATCTGGCTGATGATCTATCCGATGATGTTGAAAGTTGATTTCCATAGCGTCGTCAACGTGGGCAAGAATCCGAAAGGGCTTTTTGTCACCTGGATCACCAATTGGCTGATCAAACCCTTCACCATGTTCGGGATTTCGTATTTCTTTTTCTTCGTCGTATTTGGGAACATCATTCCCGAGGGATTGGCGCAGGACTATTTGGCGGGCGCGATTCTTCTGGGCGCCGCACCCTGTACTGCCATGGTTTTCGTGTGGAGCCACCTGACGAAGGGGAATCCGGCATATACTGTCGTTCAGGTAGCCACCAATGATCTGATCATCCTAGTGGCGTTCACACCGATTGTAGCATTTTTACTGGGTATCGGCGGCGTTTCCATTCCTTGGGCTACGTTGATTCTATCCGTTGTGCTGTTCGTCGTCATTCCATTGGGCGGTGGTGTACTGACCAGACATTCGATCGTCAAGCGCAAGGGGCTAAACTACTTCGAAAATCAGTTCATCCCGAAATTCAGCAATTTGACCATAGGTGGATTGTTATTGACACTGGTGATCATCTTTTTCGTTCCAGGGAGATGTCATTCTTGAGCATCCTCTGCATATTGTGATGATTGCCATTCCTCTAACGCTTCAAACGGTGCTCATATTCTTCATCGCATATCTGACCGGCAAAGCGGTCCAGCTGCCGCACGATATCGCTGCTCCTGCAGGAATGATTGGGGCATCGAACTTTTTGAGCTCGCAGTCGCAGTGGCTATAGCTCTGTTTGGAACAGACAGTCCCGTCGCATTGGCAACGATTGTAGGGGTGCTTGTTGAAGTCCCTGTCATGCTGATGCTGGTCAAGGTCGCTAATGGCACAAGGCATTGGTTTACAGAAGTCCCGAGTGTTTCGGGTAATGAATCCTAGATGGGAGGCGCTATGGAAAACTATAAGCAAACTGCATTGACGTTTAAGGCATTCTGTGACGAAAACAGACTTCGTATCATCGAATCGCTGCAGGGAGGCGAAAAGTGTGCCTGCACGTTGCTCGAGGAATTGCCGATTGCACAGTCCACATTATCGCACCATATGAAAATACTGTTGGAAAGCACGGTCGTAGAGAGCAGAAAAGAAGGCAAATGGACGTACTATAGCCTGTCGGAAACCGGCTGCGAAAAGGCGAGACAGCTGCTGAGGACTATGCTGGAAACATCTGACGACTATAAGAAACACACGACGTGTTGATCCAAGCATAAGGAGGAAGAACGATGAAGATTATTGTTATTGGAGCCGTGGCCGCAGGTACATCTGCAGCTGCAAAAGCAAGAAGAAACGATGATGCGGCCGAGATCACCATCTATGAAAAGGATCAGAACATATCCTATTCGGGCTGTGGCCTTCCCTATTACATCGGCAACGAGATCGAGGATATCAGCGAACTAACACCAAGGGATCCGGCGTTTTTCAAGAAGAAATATAATATCGATGTCAAAATACGACATGAAGTCCTGTCCATCGATCCGGAACAAAAAACATTGGTGGTCAGAGACCTTTTGGCAGATGACGTGTTCGAAGACCATTACGACAAGCTGGTGCTTGCCACGGGTGCAAAAGCCTTTATCCCTCAGATAGATGGCGTGGCCCATGACCACGTATTTTCCCTCCGCAATGTGCAGGATGCAGTCAAAATCAAGGACTTCATCGAAACCGCAAAACCCAGGACGGCGGTCATCGCCGGTACAGGTTTCATAGGATTTGAGATGCTGGAAAACCTGATGGCATACGACATGGATGTCACGGTCATCGAAGTGATGGATAAGATCACACCCAACCTGGATAAGGACATGTCCGTCTATCTGGAAAACCTGCTGATTTCCAAGGGTGTCAAGGTGCTCAAGGGCACTAGAATCGATTCGATCACGGATGCAGCCGTCACGCTGAATGATGGTAAGAACCTGGATGCAGATATGGTGATCCTTGCAACCGGAGTGCGTCCCAATGTCGAACTGGCAACCGAAGCCGGAGTAGCGCTGGGAGTCACAGGTGCCATTAAGGTGGATACGGACATGTCAACGAATGTCGAAGACATCTATGCATGCGGGGACTGTATCGAAACCTTTTCACAGGTCAGCAATGCCCCGGTGTATCATCCATTGGGTTCAACGGCCAACAAGACAGGTCGAATCGCCGGTGATGCCTTGACCGGCGGTCCATTAAGATACCGGGCAACCTGGGCACAGGCATCTTCAAACTCTTCGATCTGACGATAGCGGCAACGGGACTGTCCGAAGAATCGGCAAGAGACCAAGGCTTCGAGGTTACCGTGAACCACAACATCAAACCGGATAAACCCGCGTATTTCCAGGGTGAGGAAATGGTGATCAAAGGTATTGCCGACAGAAACTCCGGACAGCTGTTGGGCGTGCAGATCATCGGGACTCAAGGTGTCGATAAGCGGATCGATGTTTTTGCCGCACTGATCACCTATAAGGCACAGGTCGAAGACCTGTTCCATCTGGACCTGGCCTATGCGCCACCGTTTTCAACGACCAAGGATCCGGTCCATTACACCGGGATGATTCTTGACAATGCAATCAACCGTGGACGGAACATCATCACATCGGAGGAAGTCAGGAGCAGCAGCGAATCCCTGCAGATCATCGATGCAAGAAGTGCAGGCGACTACGAAAAGAAAGGCCATGTGGACGATGCGGTCAACATGCCTCACGCAAAGCTGCGGGAGATGATGAAGCAACTCGATCCGAACAGGAAAACCGTCACCTACTGCAACAAGGGCGTCACAGGCAATGCGGCTCAGAACATTCTCATCAATCACGGATTCAAGGATGTCAGCAACCTGTCCGGCGGACACCGATTCTATAAAGGGACCAAATGACATGGGGTCTGACCCCCTTTACTTCTTTAGCGCACTAAAGGGCTGCCATCCGGCAGCCCTTTTATACTTTCTTATATCTTCTTCCTCTTCTGCCTGAGCAGCTCATTCACATGTGCACCGACTTCCGGCTCTGCTTCCTTCTTCTTCGGTCTCATCATCTCCTTGAAGCCGCCTCCTGCAGTCACAACCCTTTGCCTGATTTCAGAAACCGGCGGTTTGAACTTGCGCAGGATGACTTCCACCATGAAGCTGATGAACGCCAGTATGAGGAACAGCCGACTGAGGTCTCTGCTGCCTTCCACTTTCGGCACTCACCCTTGAAGACGTCCCTGCCGTTTTCAAGTATTCTGCCTCCGCTGATGGCAGTGATCTCCTCCATCTTGACATTGGAGTGGCTGAAAAAGTCAAACTCCTCTGAATAACCGATGTTCACAGCGGTGATGATCTGTTCGGCATCATCTCCCTCTCCAAGACTGAAGGATGCAAGATAGATACCCTGTCCTTCGGATTCGAATTCTCCACGGTAATGTCCTGGAGCCGCCGCATTCAAAACGATGCTCGACGTTCCTCCTTCAGGACTTGCCAGAAGGCCTTCTATCGAAGCGAAGTCCTCCCCTTTTACCAGGCTTTTCACATCGATGATGCCCCTGCCTTCCTCATAGCGGCCGTCTACGACATAATCCGTATTCAGGTCTTGCTGAACCAGCCATGAGACGGCATTGGTCCAGAAGTTCTGATTTGCATCCCAGGCCAGCCACTTCTCCGACCAGATCCCCTTCATGTCGGATGTAAAGGCGACCGACCGCCCCAATCCGTATTGCCAAGATGCGAGAATCGGGTCATCATCCGGACCGGACAGAATCACTTTTCCCTGGTCCTTTTTTGACGTCGCCACATATCCATCCAGCTCCGGCAATGCATCAAGTCCGGTGATGATCGGCGAATCCGCCGTCACCCTGGGATAGAAGGTCACGTTGTTCAGGTATTTTTTCCCCGCCATGAAGGCTTCCTTTGTAAAAATACTGGGGATGTCGCTGAACACATCCGTCGCGTAATATCTCCCGTTTCCATATTCGGCCAAAAGCTTCAACAGCTCCTTGTCGGCTCCCATACCGACGGCAACTGTCGACAAGGTCATTCCTTCGTTGTTCATCTTCTCAAGAAGGGGCATATATCCATGGCGTTCCGCCTGCCCGTCGGTAAGAAGGATAATGTGCTTGAGACCAGCATCCAGTTCTTCAAGGGCTTCGATTCCCATGCGCAACGAAGGCTGGATCGACGTCCCTCCACCGGGACCCAGGGATGCAATCTGCTCTTCAATCTCATCCTTGTCATCCACCTTGGTCGGCTCCACAACCCACCGGCCTTCACTGTCAAAACCGATGACACCGATGAAGTCTTTGGCCTCCAGAATCTCAGTGCTTCGAATGGCTGCCTCCTTGGCAAGTTCCATCTTTGAAACACCGAATTCACCACTGCTCATACTGCCGGATTTGTCGATGATCAGCATCAATGCAAGATTCGGTTTCTCCTCTTTGGGTTTGGCATCCATATTCACCGGCAGCATCTCCTCAAGCACCGTCTGATAGTACCTCCGGGCCAAACTGGTTTCGCCGCCGGTCACAAGCAGACCTTTGCCCTGAAGCCTGACCGCTTCTTCAAGATGGACAAGAAACTCCTCTGAAAGCAGTTCAACTGAGATGTTGGACAGGATATAGCCATCATATTTCAGAAGCTCCTCCATGGTCGAAGGCACCTCCTGCGGCCTTCGCACCTCCATGAGTGCCGTGTTTTCAAGCATGCCGATGAAATTCAGCGCCTGTTCGTCTTCTCCCTGGACAACCAGCAGTCTCGGGAGATCGTTGACGAAACTGAACGTGGATATGGCATTGTTCTCAGAATATGTATCTTTATCCACAACTATCTGCCCGGAATAGGTCACTAATCCACTGTCTGTGACCTGGTCTGTGAATACATACAGGTTCTCACCTTGGTCGATGGTGATATCCGTTTCATATTTCACCGGTTGTTGGAATAGATGTATAACGTTCCGTTTGTTTTGACATTGCTGTAGATCTTCGCCTGAATGTCAATCATTTGGTCTTTTTCCACCTTTTCAGGCACAACAATCTCCTCCAGCTGCACCTCAGCAAAAGAATGGTCGGACATATCCACCGCATCCAAAGCCGTCCGGTTGCCGATGATGGCACCGACCTGTTTTCTGGCATCTCCGATATTCTCATACCCGTCAGTCAGGAGGACAATCCTCCGTTTGGTGTTTCCAGGCATCAGGGCATTGGCAGAAATCAATCCCTTTTGAATGTTGGTGAATTCCCCTCCGATGCGGCTTTCAAAAGCATCGAAAACAGGAGCCACATCCGGATTCACTTCCACCACGGTATCACTTCCAAACGCGATGATACCGACCAGGTCATCCTCGCTTTTGCTGCGGATGGCAGCCCTGATGAAGACTTCCATCTCTTCCCGCTTATCCAATGTACTGTTGGAAAGGTCTGCAAGGAAAACCGTCGTCGTATCCTTCGCCTCATGTACCAGATGAATGCCGCACATGGAAAGGATCAACAACAGTACGGTCAGTCCGCGGAACCATAAGGATTTTTGGTAGTGACCGGAAAGGAATCTGCGGTAGGTGAACCACAGGATCAGCGCCACGGGCAAGAGGAACAGCAATGGGTAATACTGGTTAATATGAATACTCATGTATTTTCCTCCTGTAAGCGTAGATCAGCCATTCCAGCATCATGAAGGCGAGGGCACAGATGCCGAGAATCCTGCCGAGGTTTCTGGAAGTCATGCTGACCTCTTCACCCTCATCACTGCCGACTGAACCTGCTTGTTCCGACAGCGGAGGCACATTGACGGTAACTGTTCCGTATGGGTCTCCAAGCCGCTCTCCTGTGTAACCGTGTAAGTGCCCACTTGGGTCGTGTTCGAGAAGACATACTCTCTTCGATCCACATCCAGGGGCAGCCCGGTTCCGTCGGGCATCACAATATCGCCTGAAACCGTACTCGGAAAAATACTGACCACAACGCTGTCACCGGTGAATATGCTGCCTTCTTCCACCATCCGGTTGCTCAGCAGATAATCCACCGTATTCATCATCAATACTGGAAATTCTATGGATAACGGGAGATCCGTATCATGGATGTCAAATCCGAAGACCACTGCCTTGTTTCCGTTCAGCACGGTCTCAAAAGCCCCCGCTCCAAACTGGGTATCATAGATGATGTTCCTGCTGTCCTCCACCGTAAACACAGCCGAAATCCTCGTGGAAAACTCCGTCTTTTCGATGTGCCGGGTGATCGCATGCCCGTTCGTGCTGAACACAGGATTCTTGACATAGCCTTCAAAGCCTTCAGCTTTGGGGTCAGACCCCATGAACAAATTGTGAACGGGATTTGATTCCGAGGCGAAGATGAGATAGCTGCCGTCCTGGGGCAGCTGTTCCGGAACCGTGCCGTCATAGATATAGAGGTCATAGCCGCTGCCGCTGATGTTTTCCTCCGAGACATACAGTTCCACGTTGGGGTGCAGTGCCAGCGCCTTTTCCAGAAACGGTTGGATTTGCTGACAAGAAGGACCTTCTGCATTTTCTCCTGGCGAATGATGCAGTAGCTGTGGTTATCCACTGCAAGGATATCCTCCGCATCGATCTGGACATGGAGCCTTTCCGTCTCCAATGGAATGTTCTCGAAGAACAGCTTGCCGCTGGCACCTGCCTCGATTTCAATCTGCTTGGCCCCGAAGAAGAGACCATCCACATAAAGGCTGACCGGGATGATCTGCATCTCTTCGCTCTGGTTGAAGATCTCCGTCAGTGCTGTGATGTTGCCTTCCTTCAGATATTTGGTATAGGTGATTTCATGGACAGAGAAGTTCCTGGAGTCCCTGATGGTTGTCATCCGGCTGATACCGCTTATTTACGGTCGCCGACATACACCACCTTCTGCTCCGGCTCCCTAAGGAGTTCTATGGTATCCACCGCCAGTCCGATATCGCTGATGCCGTCAACCACCTTCAAGCTGTCGATGGCAGTCAATGCCATCCCCTTGTCCTTCTCATCCTTCAGGATGGTCCTTGGCACTTCTTCCAATGCGATGACAGAAATCTCACTGTCCTCTCCAAGATCCCTGATATAGTCCGCTGCCAGTTCCTTGCCGTATTCCAGGCGGTTGCTGCCCACATCTGTCGCCCCCATGGTATAGGCGCATTCCATGATCAACAGCACCTTGGAGGCCTTCTCGGTGCTTCGAACAAACAGACCCGCTAGAATCAATGACAGCAAAAGAACAACCAGCATCTGAATGAACATCAGAATCGATGACTTGAGTTTCTTCAGCCTGGAAGCCGATTCAATCTCATCCACCATCTGTTTCCACAGATACAGACTGGGGATGGTCATCGGCTTGTTCTTCGGCCGCAGCATATACAATATGATGATGATCGGTATTCCAATGAGGCCTATCAAGCCCCATACATTTGCAATTCCCATAATCCTGCCGTCCTTCTAAAAGCGCAATCCTCTATATACGTATTCTTGTAATACATGATCCTCTATCGATTGATACTCTATCGATTGGTCTTCAACCACATACCTACGTCACGTAATCGACTGTACATGCTTGATAAAGCTTTCGATGGGCTGTCCCGTATGAATCAGCATGTAATCCACCCCATACTTTGAACAGTTCCCCTTGATCTCATTCAAATAATCCGCCAGCGTCCTCTTATAGAGGTTGATGGCCTCCACACCGGTATCGACATCCATATGCTCCTTGGTCTCGCTGTCGATGATGCGCACATTCTCATCAAAAACAGGTGACAGCTCCTCCTCCGAAAGAACATGACAAACAACCACCCTCTGCCTGTTGTACTGCAGCAGGCGTATGACCTTCTCGATCCGATGGTCATACATCAGATCGCTGACGATGATGCTGATGCCCTTTTCAGCTTCGGCTGCCAGGCATAGGTGGTGTTATAAAGGTCGGACTGTCCGCCAAACTCAAGCTCCTCAAGGTCGGTGATAACCCGGTTGAAACTGGATGTTCCCCTGAGACCGACCATTGAAGAACTCATCTTATCGTCGAACTTCACCATATTGACCGTATCATAGTCCGTCAAAGCCGTATATGCAAAGGTGGCTGCCACTTTCAAGGCAGTCTCTCTCTTGCCGCCACCGGACATGGACTCGCTCTTGTCAAGAAAAACGGTGACCGGCGATTCCTGCTCCTGCATAAAAAGCTTGATGAACACCCTTTCGAACCTGGCATAGGCGTTCCAGTCGATACGGCGAAAATCGTCCCCCGGCATGTATTCACGGTAGTCCGAAAACTCCACGCTGCTGCCGATGGCTTTGGAACGCTTGCTTCCCAGATTGCCGCCCTTCAGCGACAGCTGTATGCGTATCGTGAGTGTCTTCAATAATTCAATAAAATGCTTATCGATTATCTTTCCCATAGTTCATCCTTATCGTCCTTCTATTCCCTGACAGCATCCAAAAGCTCCCCTATGATATCCTCCGTTTTCTTACCGTCCGCCATGGCGTCAAAATTCAAGATCAGCCTGTGCCTGAGAATCGGATATGCCATCGTCTTGATATCCTCATAGGCAATGTTGAATCTTCCGTCCAGCAGCGCCCGAACCCTCGATGTCTGAATGATTCCCTGGGCTGCACGGGGGCTGGCTCCGAAGGAGACGTACTTTTTGACCACTTCCGGCGCCAGATCGCTTTCCGGATGGGTGGCCGTTATCAGCTTCATGGCGTATTTCAAAACGGCATCCGCACAAGGCACCGTCGTAACGGCTCTTTGCACCTCCAGCAGTTCAAGGGCGTCGGTGACGCAAGAGACAGATTCCTCCTGGGAAACGGTGGTCAGATTGACGATGTCAAACAGCTCACCCGGCGAAGGGAATTCCACATTCAGTTTGAACATGAAACGATCCAGCTGTGCCTCCGGCAAAGGGTACGTCCCTTCCTGCTCCAGCGGATTCTGTGTAGCCAGGACCATGTAAGGCTCCGGAAGTATGTAACTGTGTCCTCCGACCGTCACGGTCCTTTCCTGCATGGCTTCCAGCATCGCGGACTGTGTCTTGGGCGTTGCCCGGTTGATCTCGTCTGCCAGTACGATATTGGTAAACACCGGCCCATTCTGGAACTCGAACATGCCGGTGTCCTTGTTGTAGATATTCGTTCCCGTGATATCCGCAGGCATCAGGTCAGGCGTGAACTGGATACGCTTGGAATCCAATCCCAAAGCCTCTCCAAGCACCCTCACCAACCTCGTCTTGCCCAGACCCGGCACACCTTCCAGCAGGAGATTCCCCCCCTGCAAAAAGACAGATAAGCGTATCCTGAATCAGTTCCTTCTGACCGATGATATGCCTGCCGATCTCCACTTCAATCCTGTCGCCCAATACCTTTACTCTCTCTAACTTTTCCATGCCCTATCCTTTCCACACAGCGATAATATACGCCATCATTCGATATCCGAAAAATACTCCAATATGATATCCCTCATCACCACAGGCACATCCAGGTGGTCCATGGACTCCACAGCGGAATCGAAATACTCCCTGTACAGTTCCTGATAATTGACCAGCTCTCCTGTCTCCAGCGGTTTGTCATTCACATCATTCGTATCCATGTCACCGCCGTCCAGCCGATTGCCTTCACGAACGTCGGATCACTTGTGCCACCGATTCTGGTCGGATCAAAGAGATACTCCTCGGTTGTGCCAAATCCCCGGCCGTCACCGCCTGTACCGCTGCCTTGTCCACCCGTACCCGAACCGCTACCGGAACCACTGCCTTCTCCTGCACCGTCTCCGCTGCCGTCTCCTGAACCGTTACCGTCTCCTTCTCCGCTGCCTTCACCGTCTCCGCTGCCGTCTCCTGAACCGTCACCGTCTCCCGATCCGGATCCATCTGAACCTTCACCGGAGGATTCACCGCCTTCACCCGATCCTTCACCCGTCGATGGCGCTGATGCATCACCGCTTGTTGAACCGGTTGATTCGGTTGCTGAGTCCGAAGAGCTCGAGCTGCTGTTCGATGTACCGGTACTGCCCGAAGTGTTTCCGTTCTGACTTTGAAACGCCAGTTCCGCGATGGATGAATCTCCCGCAAGGTCGCCGGCCATCTGATTGATCATTCCTGGAGCTGAGCGGCCAACTGGCTGCCGGCATCGCTGTTCTTCAGGTCATCCAACAGCTTGGCCAGATCATCGATGGATTGGGCCAGGTTTTCCATATCTCCCTCGGTTGATCCTTCCCTGCCTGCATTCTCCAGATCTTCCGCCAGCCGATCAAGCTGCTCCATGATCCGGTTCTTCAGTTCATCATCCTCCAGTGCTTTTGCCAGGTCTTGAAGGCTTTCCATCAAGGCTTTCAGCTCATCGTCTCCGATGTCCTGATTGCCTTCCAGTCTTTCCTTCTGAAGGCTGCTCATTTTCTTGAGTACTTCCTGGAGGTTTTCAAGGTTCTCTATCTCCTCATCAAGTCCAAGCTTCTGTATCTCATCCTTGGCGATGGACAGCTGCTTCAATGCTTCCTCTTCCGTTTTAGCCTTTTCAAGCTTCTCAAGCAGGGGCTTCAGCGTCTCTTCAAGCTCCTGTTTTTTCTCTTCGGGAATCTCGTACTCCTCAAGAAGCTCGTCCTTCTTGGCCAGCAGTTCCTCCTTCTCTTCCAAAAGCTCGTTCTTGAAAGCCTCCCTCTCCTCAGCCTCCCTTTTGGCAGGTGATTGAATGAAGAAAAGCCCAAAAGCCAGTAGCACTGCCAGCACCGAACCGATCATATACCGGTATTTCAGATTCCAGCGATAGGATCTACCAAGTCTTCTTCCATCGATGAAGGAGAGGGTTTCTTTTCTCTGAAGCTCAGCCTCTTCACTTTTGTCTTCCACCAGCTGCCAACTGGTCATCAGACGCTCCTTGAGACCATAGGAATCCGACAGCTTCAGGACCTCCCAAGTCCTCGGATACCTGACCAGTCCGATGAGCAAACCGATGCCGCATGACGTTCCAAGCACAATGAGCATCCACCTCATGACGAAAGGAAACACCACAAAATGAGCGGCAACCGACATTGCAAGAGCCACTGCGCTTCCAACGGCCATCACAACCATCCAGGCATTCAGGCCATTCTCTATATACTTTTTCCTGCGAACCGGACGAATCGCCCGGAGAATCCTTTTTTTTCATCCTATCACTTCATTTCTCATAAACCTATGCTTTAAGCGTTCGCTACAAAACCATCCTGTCATTTCAATTTCACGAGCAGCCTTTTGGACACCATGAGCATCACCGTGCTCAAACCCGTGTAGTAGACCAGACACGCCATCCAAGGCTGTACATGCCGCATCCATGTCTTCGAGGCATTCGTCGCCATCCCAATAAAGCTGAAGATATCGCCACCGATTGTATCGGAAGTCAGGATACTCACCATGCCAAAGAACGGATTGGACGAGAACATCACAATCATCACCTCGTAGGCGTATTCATTCATGAAATCGTCAAACCACTGGTTGTATGCTATTCCATTGCCGATCACCATCAGTATCACAAGCAGTACAAGCGGCACCATGACCACAAGACCAAGAATGATGTAGCTCATGACAATGGAGGTGATATTCTTCTTGAAGCGTACCGTGCAGAACATCCCTATCGAGCTGACCATCACGGCTGTCGCCATGTAGAAAAGGATGATCTTGACCAGGTCAAGAATCGTCACGCCACCGAAGAGCAGCATGATGCCGGTAAACGGCAGCGCCGCGACTATCAGCAGAAAAACAAAGGACAACGCCGCACTCATCTTCCCGAAGATGATCGTCCAGGGCGAGATATCCGTGCACAGCAGCAGATCCAAGGTCTGACGCTCCCTCTCGCCGCTGATGGATGTCGCTGTAAAAACCGGAAGGATAAACAGCAATAATCCCATCTGAAACAGGGTGATTGCAATATAGATTCCGGTGATGGCGGATGGATCGAAGCCGAATCCGCCGTATCTGTAGGAATTGTATTCCGCAAAAAAGCAAATGCGACCACACATCCCAGTATGACCAGGTATCCGAACATCAGGATGGACGTCTTCCATGTCCGCATCCTGGTTTTCAGTTCCCTCTCCAAAATCGGATTAATCATCGTCTCCCTCCTCCGTCAAATGCATAAAGATCGATTCCAGATTGCCTGCAGTCTCTTCAAAATGGTAGATATCGGCACCGCCTGAACCAGGCTCTTCAACAGGGCACTCTTGTCTTCATCACTGCCTCCGAAGGAGCATTCGATGTAGCCATGTCCTTCGATGATATCCGAAACCTCAGGACGTTCCTTCAGCTGATGAATGGCAGGCTGCAGGTCTCCTACAACCTTGATCTTCAAACGGCTGAGGTGGGACAGCTGCCTTTGAATCTCGACAACCGAACCTTTGGTCACAAGTTCGCCTTTGTCGATGATCCCGATGGTCGTACAGATTTCCGACAGCTCAAGCAGAATATGGGAGCTGATGATGACCGTCTTCCCCATATCCTTCAGCGTCCGGATGATATCCCGAAACTCCACCCTGGCTCTTGGGTCAAGGCCGGATGCCGGCTCATCAAGGATCAGAACCTTCGGATCATGGATCAGTGCCCTTGCCAGGCACAGGCGCTGCTTCATCCCTCTGGACAGGTCATCCACGTAAACTCCTTCTTGTCCTCAAGGTTCACGAGTTCCAATAGGCTGTTGATGATCGCTTCCCTCTGACCGGTCGGTATCTTGTGGATACCGCAATAGAAATTCATGTATTCCGCCGTCTTCAGGTCATCATAAACTCCGAAGAAGTCCGGCATGTAGCCGATGTACCGCTTCGCCTTCTGGGGTTCCTTCCTGACATCGATACCGTTGACATAGATGGTGCCGCCTGTAGGTCTTAAAAGTCCTGAGGCAATCTTCATCGTCGTCGTCTTGCCTGCGCCGTTGGAGCCAACAAAACCGAAGATCTCCCCTTCCTCCACATGAAAGGAAAGCTTGTTGACGGCTTTGAACTTACCGTATTTTTTGACCAGATTATCCACTTTGATCATCAGTTCGCCCTCCCTTGCAAAGACAGTTCAGGTATGTAAAGCGCCTTGCCGTATTCCTTCGAATTGATATCTTCCGGACCGTCCATCACGATCCTGACCGTCAGTTCTCCGTCACCTGCAAAACGTTCCCTGGCGACCTCTGTCGTTTCATCCAGCGTATCCAGTTCCACATAGGTCTCATCCAATGTATCGAAGATATAATAATTCACGCCCTGCATCGGCTGGACGGAATGGTTCATGTTCCTGATCTCATAGAATTCATGCTCATGATAGACCGGATGCACCTTGACCGCCATCGTATCGACGTCGAGGTATTCCGGTAACTTGAAAGTGAAGTCTACGATGTTTTCCTGATACAGGAATACGCTTTTGCCATCGTATCCACGGTTTTCAATGTATTGGTCATGCATCTGTTCTTCCGATGTTCCTGCTCTGCAGACCGGTGTGATGAATCCTTCCGGCAGAACCAGTTCCGTACCTTCCCTGAAGTTGATCTGTGTATTGAGTGAGATGATATTCCTGTTGAACATCTCGCCTTCGGTGCCGTTGACGGTCAGGCTGTATCCGACATCCGAATAATTGATACCCTTGATGCTGACCTCACTGAAGTCGATGTCAGTGACAGGCATTCCTCTGTTATAGTTCCCCAACGTTCATACAATTCGATATTGCTTCGCATCTTTGACTGGCCCTGATAGAGATTGTATTCGTTCATCAGACCGTTGGTGAAGCTGTAAAATCCTGCTGGACCTCACTCATCTTGATGGAAACATCGATAGTGGATTCCGCTTCGAGGTCTCCCAGGTAGTAGTAACCGTTCCCCCACTGGATATAGGCGGTTTCCAGGTCGAATGGCGTCTTGTTATGGATGCTCATCTTGATTTCAGGTCCATCGAGGGCAAAGGTGATGAATTCCTTTTCAGTGTCCAGAGCGATTGGAAGGACCGAGTCACCTTCCATATTGACATTCGACCACAAAGGTGCGTCAAAGACCTCATAGCGCATGTCGCTGCCTGTAAGGATCTTTCCCTTCACTTTCTTCTCACCGTTGTTCATGCCATAAGAATACCGGTCAGTGTATCCGGAGACTGCGATATTATCATCGGTATTCCACTGAATGGACAGGTCCCGCGCTTGTTATTGAAAACGGCCATCTTGGTATCCACCGACAGATAATCCTCGCCGTCATTGTATTCGATTTCCGAAATGCTGTTGATGATGGCTTTGAATATCTGGTGCCGAATCCGAAGACATACAGCGCCAGCAGACACAATACCGAAAGTGCCGGAACACCAAACCACATCCAGTCGCGCCTGTCTTTTCTCTTGAGGATGTAATACAGGATAGGCCCGCATAGAATGATATAGATGCCTAAGATAATCGCCATCAGACCATAGGGCAGCGATTTTCCGTAGGATATACCTCAGGATATTGTAGTAGTCATAGATATACCCATCGTAGTAAGCATCCTCAAAGAGGGAGTCGCTGGAACCGACACCATGCTTCAGCAGATCCTGAATCATCAGACCCTTTGATGGCGAATCCGCCAGAGCCCCGCTGTCCATATCCATGAGTATATTGATGATCTGTCCCTGTCCCTTGCGGGTATACATAGCCAACCGGTCCTCTTCAATGGCATAGAACCTGACATTCTCTGATTCTATCGGCTCACCTTTGACCAGCATGAGCGGTTCCGTCAACCCATAGCTGTCTGAAAACGCAGGTAAATCAACCTTTTCCACCGTCTCCACTTCAAAATTCGTAATACTCTCCGGCAGAAAAGAATACAGCCGTTTATAATCTTCTCCTGACTCGACAAAAGGGTTCCACCCTTGCCCGTCCAGGTCAGAAGCTTTCTTTCAAATGCCTCGTTCACCTTCAGGTTTTCATTGTCACCGATATATATGTAGTTGAAGAACTCCAGATTATCCAGACGGCTCATCTCTTCAAAGCTGTCGAAAAAGAACACCACCGGCTCGTTGCCGAGATCCTTCCTCTCCTCGGTAACTGCATACCGATTGTAGTTATCCATCACTTCCGGCTCACCATAGTAATTGACATAATTGACTGATTTCAGATACCTGTAGTCATCCGGCCTGTCGGATACGACGCCCACGATCGGCTGCGTCGGTGCGATGAACTTCGAGACATCGATGACATCCTCATAGACGACCTCATCGCCTACAGCCACATAGACATTGAATTTTCGCTGAATGGTGTGAACGGGGACCGCCATATGCAGTTCCTTCTCACCGCCTTCAGCTATCTGAAACTCCTTGGCATAGAGGATGGACTCGTTCTGTGTCTGTTCCACCTCGATCTGAAGTTCGCCTTTGATCTCTTCTCCATTGTTCGTGATGACTGCAATCAGCGGATTGCCGTCGGTCACTTTGACGGTATTGTCAAATCCGAACTGAAAGTCGATCTCCAGCGAATGCTTCTCATCCCTGCACCCCGTCACAAGGACAAGAGTCAGGACCAAAAGGCTCATCGCCATCATATAACGCTTCCAAGACTTCATAAGTAACTCTCCAATCTCTTTATATTTGGTCGGATCCGTGGTTTTATAACGCTCTACCCTATTGGACGGTCTCAACCGACCATCTGTTCCATGATCTTCCCAACCCTATCCATTTCATTATAGCATTATGGAATTCAATGTTTCTTACAGTTTCATTAAGAATGAAAGAAGACCGATCACCTCGACCAGTCTTCCCTTGACATCCCATAATACATTGTCGTCACCCTCAGGTCATCCATTCTTTCCAGCACCTCTTCCCTGGAAAAATTGAATCTGAAGCCGGTCTTTTCGATGACCCGTTTCGATCTCATATTGAAATCGTAGTGGGCACACCAGATCAGGTCCAGACTAAGCCTGTCGAAACCGTATGCGATGATTGCTCCGACCGCCTCGGGGATATAACCGTTTCCCCAGTAATCCGGATGTAATATATATCCGATTTCCCTTTGCTTCAAATGCTTGATCGAGAGATCCGGTGTCCTTTCATGGATCCCGATGCTGCCGATCACCTTGTCGGAACCTTTCACGACAATAGCCAGAACATCGCCGCTCTCAATAAAAATCCTGATGATCGACTTACTCTCATCGACGCTCTTATGTGGCTTCCATCCTGCATTTGGACCGACAACCGGACTCTTGGCATAATCAAACATATCTTCTGCATCAGCCAACGTCCATTCCCGAAGTATCAGCCTATCGGTTTCCAGCCTTTCCATTCCTTCACCTCATTCGTTAAAATATATCTCATCCAGCGGTTCATAGACAAGTTTGCCGTTCACCCTCTTGCTCTCCATGAGTGCGATGGATTTGACCGGCGCCTCGATGGGTTTCATGAACAGGTCTTCCCTGCTCTCCAGCCTTCGACTTGTCTTCCCAAAGTGATATGAGGCTTGAACTTGCCCTTCTCGGGTTCAAAACCATCCTCAACAAGCAATCCCCTCAGTTGGTTATGAAGACCCATGAGTCCAGCATTCTTTTCCATACCCAGCCAGACGATTTCCGTCCCTCTCTTCTTGAAGGAACCGAGACTGTCCATTCGAATAATTTCAGGACAGACAGAAATCTTATCCAGAATATCAACATAGAATCTCAGATCCGTCGCCTTCACCTCGCCGATGAATTCCAGCGTCAGATGAAGATTCTCGGTCAAAGTGAACCGGCCCTTCTCACAGTGGTTGGCGACCAGATCCCTCACTCTGGCAATGGCTTCCTTCGTGTCGTCATAGAATGTCACAGCATAGAATATCCGCATACCATCACCTCCCGCAACTTTAATTCATCATTTGTCATACTGACATACTAATCCATTTCCTCTAAAAATGCAAATTGAAGAAAAGCGGCTTAGCCGCGCTTTTGCCTTAGCAAAATTTCGTTGTGTGGTTGGAAAGTTTCATTGACACAAAATGTGATGGTTCTGCACATTTTGTTAAATTGAAGAACT